>SMVA01236295.1_pt1 | contig 27496 bp, 27 predicted proteins | sample 2456451 | NCBI WGS metagenome assembly SMVA01 (sample SAMN11095933, study PRJNA526329) | marine sediment metagenome | biome: Marine sediment; feature: Surficial sediment; material: Deep marine sediment; isolation source: Hadal surficial sediment | place: Pacific Ocean | collected 2014-05 | depth... | reverse complement strand
CCATAGGCTGAGGACGGGATTTTAGCGAAATGCTACGAATTGAAGACTTACACGTCCGCGTCGATGGTCACTCGATCCTGAACGGGCTGAACCTGGACGTCGCTGCCGGCGAAGTGCACGCCATCATGGGGCCCAACGGCTCCGGCAAGAGCACCCTGGCTCAGGTTCTCGCCGGCCGCGAAGAGTATGAAGTAGTGAAGGGCTCGATCACTTTCCGCGGGCAAGACCTACTCGGCATGGCTCCTGAAGAGCGGGCGAAGGCCGGCCTGTTCCTCGGTTTTCAATATCCGACCGAGATCCCGGGCGTGAATAACACCTACCTCCTCAAGGCGGCCCTGAACGCGCAGCGGGTGGCGCGCGGCGAAGATGAAATTGACGCCTTCGAATTCATGAAAATCATCAAGACCAAGATCGAGTCAATGCAGATTCCGAAGGAGTTCCTGACTCGGGGTGTCAATGAAGGTTTTTCCGGTGGCGAGAAGAAGCGCAACGAGATACTTCATATGCTGGTCTTGCAGCCCACACTGGCGATCCTCGATGAAACGGATTCCGGGCTGGATGTCGACGCGTTGAAAGTGGTCGCAGCGGGAATGAACAGCCTTCGCAGCCCGGATCGTTCCATGATCCTGGTGACCCATTACGAACGCCTGTTGGAACTCGTCGTTCCCGATCATGTGCACGTGCTGTCCGCTGGCCGGATTGTTAAGAGCGGGGACAGCAGCTTGGCACGCGAGGTGGATGAGCGCGGTTATGACTGGGTGCACGATCAGGCCAGCAACGCATGACGCAGGAGTATCTCCAAAATCAATTCCGGACCCGGCTGAGCGATCTGCCTGGCACAGCTGCGGTCCGCGCGGCACGAGAGAACGCCATGTCGAGTTTCAACGCGGTGGGCTACCCTACCCGCAAGTTGGAAGACTGGCGCTACACCGACCTCAAACTGTTAGCCACCGGAGAATTCGATCCGATCCCGGGTGTGCCGCCGAAAAGTGCCGCGTCTCGAACGCAGCAGTTGATCGATGACCTGGGACTCAGCAGTGAAAACTCGCCGATCGTCTTCGTCGATGGGCATCCGCTCGCGGGCAACCAGACGCCGACGTCGCAGGACGGCCTGGAAATTCTAAGCCTGGCAGAAGCCTGGGGCAGCGCCAAGGACTTGGCGGCGGACAACGAGTTCGACGGCAGGCCGTTGGCAGCGCTCAATACGGCCTTCGCTGTCAACGGCGCCTGTTTGCGTGTCGCGGACGGCACGCGGATCGACCAACCGATACATCTCATTTTCATCTCCAGTGAACGACCGTACGTCGCGCCTCAACCCCGTATCATCATCGATCTCGGATCCGACTCGGCACTCCGAGTCGTTGAACATTTTATCGGGTCAGCCGATTGCCCCGCATGGACGAACGTTGTCACGCAGATCACCCAGGGGCCACATTCCGAACTCGTACTCTATCGGCTGCAGGAACACGGGCGGGCGCACCTGCATACCGAACTGCTGACGGCAAAACTTGCGGAGGACGCGAAACTCAAACTCGGTTACGTGGATTTGGGCGGCAAGCTGGTACGGAATGATATCCACGTTGATCTGGCGAGCCCGCAGGCGAGCTGCGATCTGTTCGGCCTGTTCATGGCGGCCGAAGGGCAGCATATCGACAACCACATCCGAGTCGATCACACCGCACCCAGAACCGTGAGCCGGGAGACGTTCAGAGGCATCATCGGTGATCGCGGCCGTGGCGTGTTCAACGGTAAAGTCGTCGTGCACAGAGACGCACAGAAGATCGATGCAACGCAATCCAGTGACAATCTACTACTCTCCGATCGCGCCGAGATCGACACGAAGCCGGAACTCGAGATCTATGCCGATGACGTGAAATGCTCGCACGGGGCCACGGTAGGGCAACTGGATGACAATCAACTCTTCTACCTGCGTTCAAGAGGCTTGGACGACGAGACTGCCCGAGGCTTACTGACGTTTGCATTCGCCAACGCTATCTTGCAGCGCTTCGACATGCCGGAACTCAAGGAACGCATCATTCGCAGAGTCTTGGACCACCTGCCGGGCGAACAACAGTGGGAAGAGCTCCTGTGAGCGCACTGGAACTCCAACCGAAGGCAGCCCGCCCAGAATTGGTCACCGACATCCGTTCCCTCAGAGCGGATTTTCCGGCACTGCATCAGGAAGTGCATGGCAAGCCGTTAGTCTATTTGGATAGCGCCGCCTCCTCGCAACGCCCTCAAGCCGTGATCGATGCGATGGTGCATCACGAGCAACACGACCACGCTAATGTTCACCGCGGCGTCCACCAGCTTAGCCATCGATCGACGGCGGCCTACGAAGGCGCTAGAGGGAAAATCAGCGCCTATATCAACGCAGCGGACAGCGCCGAGATCATCTTTACCCGTGGCGTGACGGAGTCGATCAATCTCGTCGCCGCTAGCCTGGGCCAGATGTGCCTTGGGCCGGGCGATGAGGTCCTCGTCACACGCATGGAGCACCACTCCAACATCGTGCCATGGCAACTCATCTGCCAACGGACAGGCGCACGGGTGATACCGGCGCCCATTACCGAGACCGGCGAACTCGATAGAGACGGATTTACGGCATGCCTGAATAACCATACCAAAATCGTCGCGCTCGGCCACATCTCGAATGCCTTGGGCACGATCAATCCGCTGCAGGACCTCATCGCCGAAGCACATGAGGCCGGCGCGCTGGTGTCGATCGACGGCGCTCAAGCCGGACCACACTTGCGGATCGACGTGCAGGCATTGGATTGTGACTTTTATTCACTGTCCGGTCACAAGATGTATGGTCCGACCGGGATCGGGATCCTGTACGGTAAACACGCATTATTGGAAGCGATGCCTCCTTACCAGGGTGGCGGCGAGATGATCCTGACGGTGAGCTTCGAGGAAACGACCTATAACGCCCTACCCCATAAGTTCGAAGCCGGCACCCCGAATATCACGGGCGCCATTGGCTTAGGCGCTGCCATCGACTATCTCAACGCCATCGATTTCGATGCGCTGGCCGCGCACGAACAAGATCTCCTTGAATACGCGACGAGCGAGCTCCTGCAACTACCGGGCGCACGAGTCATCGGCACGGCAGATCACAAGGCCAGCGTACTCTCGTTCCTCCTCGGCAAAATTCACGCCCATGACCTGGGCACGGTCGTCGACCGCGAAGGCGTTGCGATACGCACCGGACATCATTGCGCCATGCCGGTCATGGACTTTTTCGGCGTGTCGGCCACGGCTCGCGCCTCGTTCGCCCTTTATAACAACCGAGACGACGTGGACAGACTGATGCATGGACTGCGCCAAGCCCTGGAAATGTTCTCTTGAACGAATTACAGGACCTCTACCGCGAGGTAATCCTCGATCACAACCGTCGACCTCGCAACTTCGGTGAGCTAAAAGATGCGGACCGCATCGTCGAGGGCGTGAACCCGCTATGCGGCGACCGCATGACGCTCTATGTGAAACTAAACGGCGACACGGTACAGGATATCCGCTTCAAAGGGACAGGGTGCGCGATCTCCGTGGCATCGTCGTCGCTGATGACCGAGAGGGTCAAGGGCGCATCGCTGCAAGACACCTTGGCTCTGTTCGAGAAAGTACACGACATGCTGACCGCAGAAGAGTTCGACGAAAGCGCCAATATAGAGGAATTGGATAAATTAGCGGCGCTGTCCGGCGTGCGTGCGTATCCTACCCGAGTTAAATGCGCAACCTTGGCCTGGCATGCCCTCAAGAACGCGCTGACCGGAACACACGACGAAATTTCAACGGAGTGAGATATGTACAATCCGCAAAGCGAAACGATCACATTATCTCGGGAGTGCTCTGCCGTCATCATTCCAGCGGGTGAAGAAGTCACGTTGCCCGAAGGCACGATCGGATCTCTTACGCAAGCGCTGGGCGGCAGTTTCACACTCTATATCGAGGGTAACTTGTTTCAGATCGCCGGTGTCGACGCCGATGCACTTGGCAAAGAGCCGACGAAGCCTCCAGTGGTTCCTCCCAATTCGACAAAGGAAGACTTCGAGTCATTGATCTGGGAACAGCTTAAGACGTGCTACGACCCGGAGATCCCGATCAACATAGTGGACCTCGGACTCGTGTATCGTTGCGAGATTGAGCACACCGACGCCGGGCAACGCATCGTCGAAGTCGACATGACACTCACGGCACCGGGCTGTGGGATGGGGGAAATCATCATGGCGGATGTACGACAGAAGATCGAAATCGTCCCCACTGTTGAGCGAGCCGACGTTGAATTGGTCTTCGATCCGCCGTGGAACCAAGCGATGATGTCGGAAGTGGCGCGGCTAGAGGCCGGGTTACTGTGAACGCCGTGATCTAGTGAAGCGTCTGACATTGCTCCGCCACGCCAAGTCGAGCTGGACAGAAGCCTCGCTGGCTGATCATGAGCGAACGTTGTCGACTCGCGGTAAACGTGACGCGCCGAAGATGGGCAAACGACTGGCGGCGCGCGAAGTCAGCCCATCGCTGATCATCTCCAGTTCGGCGGTACGTGCGCGTCGGACCGCGAAGATCGTCGCAGCGGCGCTGAAGTATCCGGCCGAGTCTTTGCAGATCGAGAGAGATCTCTACCTCGCAACGGCGGAAAAGATACTCGAGTTGGTCCGCAGTCAGGAAGACAACGTCTCCGACCTCCTGGTCGTCGGCCATAACCCAGGCCTGACGGAACTCGTCAACCGACTTTTGCCGGAACTGGATTTGGACAACTTGGCCACCAGCGGCGTCGTTGCGATGGACTTCGACACGACGAAATGGTCGGAGATCGACGAGATGTATGCCGAGTTCGTGTTCTACGACTACCCGAAGAATCGCGAGTTGCCAGCGAAGGGTAACTGATCGATCATCTGAACGCTTGCGGGCATTAGCGGGCTTCACAGAAACAATAAGCGTACAAGCCTCGCGGATCGTTCAATCGCTCCAGGAGCCGCAAAGGCTCGACGGCGACGTCGATCAGCCACTGAAAATCCAGAGGCACCACCGGCTCAACTCCCAGCGCCCGAACCAGCGGCGCGAAAATATGAGCCAGCTCCAGCGCGATTCTCTCCGAGAAGTCCAGTTCTTTCTCCAGATAATCGATCCTATAGTCGCCTTCTTCCAGCCCGGCGAGTCCTGCCGCCGAAGCAATAGCATCCCTGAGGTTGCCGAGGTTATCGATCAGACCACGATCACGCGCATCCGTCGCGATCCAGACCCGGCCCCGTGCGACTTCATCGATCTCCTCAACGGACTGATCTCGGTGGTTGGCGACTTTACCGATGAACTGGTCGTAACCATGTTGAATCGATTGGCCGACAATCGCGACGATGTCCGGCCCGAGCTCCCGAAGTGGGTTGAACTGCCCCGCGAGTGCTGTCGTGCCAACCCCGTCGACGTGAATACCGAGCCGATCGAGAGATCGCTGGAACGTCGGGAACGTGGCGCCGATCCCTATAGAGCCCGTCAGGGTCGTCGGACTTGCCCAGATCTCATCGGCGCTCATGGATATCCAATAGCCGCCGGAGGCTGCCACACTGCCCATGGACACCACCAGCGGGCGGCCGCTCTCCTGGAAGACTTCCAGTTCGCGAAGTACCACCTCCGAAGCGAAGGCGCTTCCGCCAGGGCTGTCCACACGAAGCACGAGCGCCTTGATCCGCTCATCTGCCGTGGCACGTCGGATCAATCTGGCCATCGAATCGCCGCCGACCGTTCCCGGAGGCTGATTTCCGTCAAGGATGATTCCGGAAGCCACGACGACACCCACGCTCTCCTCGGCCGATGGCTCGGACTCCTCGCCGCGAATCACGCGAAGATACGCTTCATGGCCGATACGCGGATAGCCATCCGCGCCATCATCGTCCTCGTCGCCGTCGACGACTAATGCCTTCAACCGCGCGTTTATCCCGTCTCGGGGCAGCAACTCATCGACCAGCCCGTAGTCCAACGCCATTCGTGCAGTGTCACCGTTTGCGTTAGTGAGAAGCTCAGTCGCGTTATCGGCGTACTGCTGGAACGCTGTGGTGTGGAGTTCGCGTGCCGCCGTGACGTCTGCCTGGTACGCGTCCCAAAGTGCACCAAGATATAGCGCGGACGCCTCCCGGTCTTCGTCGGACATGTCATCTCTCGTAATCGGCTCGACGAATGATTTGTACTCGCCGACTGTCCAGACGTTGTAGTCGATGGAAAGCGAATCGATCGCAGTTTTATAGTAAGGGCTAAAACGGCTATAACCGTCAATAAAGACAAACCCCATGGGGTGCATGTAGATATCGTCCGCATGCGCGGCGAGATAGTACTGATTACGCGTAAAGCCGTCGCCGACCGCGATAACTGGTTTACCGCTGGCCTTGAATAGAATAATTTCGTCGGCCAGTTCCTGTAACTTACTCAAGCCGGCGCCACTGAGGCCGTCCAACTGCAGTACCAACACCTTGATTCGATCGTCGTCCGTCGCCTCTCGAATGACCTCGATCAGATCGTTAACCAAGACCTCTCGTTGCGGTATCCCGCGCGCTCTAGCGATCGCCCGAGCCACCGGATCGCCCGACAGCTGCTCAACCAACGCTCCTTCAGGCGCCAGGATTAATGCCGCTTCGCTGGGTACGCGCGGTTCATCCGGTGCAAGTACGGCTAGAACGAAGACGGTCAGAACCAGGAGAACTAGCAGATGAAGGACTTTGCGTACGCCGTCCAGCGCGCGCCAGATCGTGCCAAACAGTTTCATGATCAAACTCAATGGGTTCATAACGGTCCACACCTTTGAAAGAGGACGTTAATCGTTGCCGACGATTCCGATCGGCGTTCGCGAACACGCGTACAGCCTGTTAATCCACAAGCACCAACGACAGAGCCGGCCAGTAGGCAATAATAAATACCGAGATTAGTAATACCACGAAGAAGGGGAGCGTTGCTCGATAAATCTCCGCGATACTGCGTTCGAACCGGAAACTCGCGATAAAGAGGTTCAACCCCACCGGCGGGGTCAGATAACCCAGCTGCATCGTCACAAGAAATACGATACCGAGATGAACGGGGTGGATACCAAATTGGGCCGCCACGGGAAGCACCAAAGGCACGACCAGGACGATGGCCGAAAAGATGTCCAGGATAGCCCCGAGGATCAGTAGAAAAATAATCAATGCGAACAGGAAGGACCCAGGCCCAGCGACGTAAGAATCTACGATAGCGAACAGACGCTCCGGGACTCCGGAGAGGATCATGTAGTCCGTCGATGCAAGCGAGACGCCGAGAATCATGAAGATTGCGCCGACCAGTACCATCGATTCACGCATGATTTTCGGTACGTCGCGCCACGGAATCTCTCGGCGGATGACGATCTCAACTAACACCACGTACACGGCAGTCACGGCCGCCGCCTCCGAAACAGCGAAGTAGCCGCTGTAGATGCCGCCGAGCACGACCACAGGCAGGGGGATCTCCCAAGCCGAGTCCCTAAGCGCTGCCAGGACTTCTCTGCCGGAGATGTCGGCGAGAGACGTACGGAGCCGCCGATTCATCCAAAAGCTATACGCGGAGAGCAGAATCACCATCAGGAGTCCGGGAAACACACCAGCGAGAAATAGCTGGTCGATAGACACCGCGGCGACGACTCCATACAGTATTAACGGGAGCGATGGCGCGAACAGGAGTCCGAGACTACCCGACGTCGTGATCAGCCCGAGGCTGAAGCGCTCATCATAGCCCGCCCTGGTCAGCGCGGGATAAAACAGAGCCCCCAAGGCGATAATCGTCACGCCGGAAGCGCCGGTGAAGGCCGTGAACAGCGCACATGCCGCCAGACACACGATCGCGAGGCCGCCCGGCAACCAGCCGAGCAACGCCTGCGAGAACCGCACGAGCCGCTGGGGACATTGACTTTCGCTTAGCACGAAACCCGCGAACGTGAACAACGGAATCGCCACGAGGATCGGCATCTCCGCGATGCCGAAAAAGTCGATTCCCATCACGGATAGGTCAACGCCGGATCGATAGAAACCGGCCATGGCGCTAGCTGCAATGATTGCGAACAACGGCGCACCCAGTAAAGCGAGCACGAGAAGGATCAGTCCGGTCAGAATCATGGGTCCCTGCCAAGAAGCTGTTGTACCGCCCGCAGGGCGTAGCGATAGCAGATCAGACCAAAGCCGATCGGTAGGATTAATTGGAATACCCACGCCGGCCAGTCGTCCAACAACCTGTCGCCGTAGAGACGCGAATCCTGCACGAAGCGCCACGAGTGCCAGGCGATAACACCGGTGACGATCGCCGTAAACAGATCAGTCGTTATCCTCGCCACTCTCTGTAACGACTCCGAGAGCAAGCGACTCAAAAGATCGATCTTGATTTGCCTGTTATCGCGGCTCGCCGCGATCGCGCCGAGTAGCGCCAGCCAGAGAACCATCAATCGTACCAGGCCGTCACCCCATGCCAGCCCGATCGAGAAACCGTTACGCAACAGGATCTGGGTGCTCGCCAGGACGATCAGGCCCGACAACAGCAGTGTCAGCAAGGACTGTTCCAGCCATCGACTCCAGCGGTCGACCCGAGCCAGCCATGGAGTCAAGTTGAGCTTCACGCCGGGCTCACTCAGCGGCCTGACGCTCCGTCAGAGGATCCGTCGAAGACTCGGCGCCAGCCCGGAACTCTTCCAGCAGGCCCAACAACTCATCCAGCAGATTCGTATCGATATCGCTTCGCCGACGTAACTCCGGATAGAGCCCTTCGATGGTTCGTCGCCATCCCTGAATATCCTCAGGATCCACGGCCACGAACTCCAGACCCGCTTGCTCGAGAACGGCGCGCGCGTCGCGATCATCCTGGCGGGCCTGCTGATCCATAGTCCGCATCACCGTTCCCATTACCGTCCGGACCACTTCTTGGTCAGCAGCAGACAGACGATTGAACACGCGAATATCGATCGCGAATATGCCAAGCATATAAGATATAGGCAGATCGGTAACGTACTTCACCTTGGTGTGCCACTGCAGGACCAAAGCTACCACCGGCGAAGCGGCGACGACATCGAGCAGCCCCGTCTGCAAGCCCGTGAGAACGTCGGTTGGCGGGAGCACAACCGGTGAAAGATTCATGGCCTGCAATACCCTGAATCCGATCGGGTCGCCTTCCGGACTCCAGACCTTGCGACGACGCATGTCTTCTACACGACGGATCGGTTCGTTGGACATGAGCTGCGCGAAGCCGCCTTCGATGAGACCGAAGCTGACGAATCCGGCATCGGCCAACCCTGCTTGCAGCTTCGTATCCAACCGCGACCGGACGTAATCCACTTCGTCCAGCGACTGGAACAGCAAAGGTATGCCGTAGAGATTGAAGCCCGCGTAGCGCTCGGCTATCCCGCCGCCGCTGAATGCACCGCCCTGGAGCTGTCCGATCCGGATTTTACGCAGCACCTGCGAGTCATTCCCCATGACCCCGCCCGGGTAGAACTTGATGACGACACGGCCGTCCGTGAGGTCTCGAATCTCCTCTGCGCCGGCACGCATCTCACGCATCCAGCCCGAGCCATCCGGCGCGACGGTGGCCACCTTGATTTCTATTGCCTGGGCCGGACTGGCACAGAGCAACCCAGCCAGCAAAGCGGTCACGAGACTCGACCGGCTGTGCCTTAACATAACGTGATCACCTTTGTTGAGACCATCAGAAATAGTCCGCAGAAGACGCCAGAAGTTCCCTCGCATCCTGTTTCGCCAACACATTGAACAGCGTCCGGCCGGGTGCTTCAGCCGGCGCAGCGATGACTTCATTAAGCAATCTGTCATGTAATTCCTGGTCGAACATCATGCGCGCGTACCGTTGTGCGTATTCTACCTTGGCGGACAGGTCGGTCCCGCTGCTCAACTCGATGGAACGTTCGAAATGAGCCTGGGCCACTTCCGGCTGCCCGCCCAATGCTGGCGGGCGCAGGGCGTAGAGGATGCCAAGATAAACATGGAGCCCGCCGTTATCGTACATCTCATCGAGTTCCAATAGCCTTTCCATCGCGGCCTGCACCCACGGCAATTCGCCAACGGCGGTCCAGTCCGAGCTCGTGGCATTCAGGTGGCTCAACCAGCTCACCGCGTACGCGTAGAGAACATCCGTCTGCCGCGGGCCGACTTGGGCGAGTTCGGCGACGAACAGATCATAGTCGAGTCCGGCCCAGTCACATGCGGGCGGATGATCCAAGCACATGGCGCGCTCGCCGTAGCGCCGACTCTTGGCGGTTAAGATCGCGCCATAGGCATCATCTTCGGCGAATCGAGACCCGTAGAGCGCGAACAGCTGTGCGCCGGCGGTCAGCAGTCCGACGTTGTCCGGATACTGAATGATGTAACCATCGACGATTAGCAGGTAAGCCGGCAGCCCGGCGCGGACGATTGCCGGATCATCTTGATTGAGAATCGCTGCGGAGAGCGTCTCCGCGACCAGCCCGCCGACGTACGTACATCCACCGGCACCCAGCATCGCGACGCCGGCCAGCAGCCCGCCACCCCAACCGGAGCGGCCACGAGATCGGTATGTCATCGAACTAGCGGGCACGCAACACCGGTTTTCCTCGCCGCTAGATCTTTTCCTTGATTCGCGCGGCCTTACCGCTGCGATCGCGGAGATAGTAGAGCTTCGCTCGGCGCACGTCGCCACGGCGTTTGACCTTGATAGCGGCGATACCAGGACTGTGCGTCTGAAAAACTCGTTCCACGCCTTCACCGTGAGAGATTTTTCTGACGGTAAACGATGAGTTGAGCCCGCGATTGCGTTTGGCGATGACCACGCCCTCGTAGGCCTGGAGCCGCTCCCGCTCCCCTTCCGTGACCCGGACCTGAACGATGACCGTATCTCCAGGGGAAAAGTCCGGAACGTCCGATTTGAGCTGCTCTTGCTCAAGTTCGCTGATTATCTTGGACATAGCTCTACCTTTCAATGCCTGTGGAATGTTTCTCGCCTTGTTCGCCGATAAATTCCTCGAGGAGCGTCTGCTCTTCGGGTGTTAAGACCCTGTCCTCCAGCAGCCGCGGCCGCCTCAGCCAGGTTCTGCCGAGTGCCTGTTTCAGCCGCCAGCGCCGAATCTCGTCATGGTGCCCCTGAGTGAGGACCTCCGGTACGCCCAACCCATCGACACGCTCTGGGCGAGTGTACTGCGGATAATCCAGTAGTCCAGCCATAAAGGATCCTTGCTGCGCGGAAGCCGCGTGGCCGAGCACGTCCGGGATGAGTCTGGCGACGGCATCGATCACGACCGCCGCTGCGAGTTCTCCACCACTGAGCACATAGTCACCCAGAGACAGCTCCGCTTGTACCTCATTGTCGATAATTCTCTCATCCAGCCCCTCATATCGGCCCGCTACCAGCAACAGCCCCGGGCTCCGGGCAAGCTCCCGAGCCAGCCCCTGGTCGAAGGGCCGACCCTGCGCGCTCAGCACGAACTCGCGGCTTTTCGCCGGCAGCCCCTGACGAGCGTGCCGTATCGCATCCCGCAGCGGCTCGTATTTCAGGATCATGCCTGGCCCACCGCCATATGGCCGGTCATCCACGGTCCGATGCGAGTCCGACACGAAGTCCCGTGGCGAAATATGTTCTACTTTCAGGAGGCCGCGCTCACAGGCCCGCCCGACGACGCCGAAACGCCCGACCGGCTCAACGATCTCAGACAGCAGCGAAACGACGCTGATCTGAAACATCCCGCGCCCCTAGCAGGTTATTGGAAAAGGCTCAGGCGAGTGCACCCCAAGTGCCGTCACGGCATGCCGTCTCGGCCTCTCTAAACAGTCAGTTAGAAGGTCGGATCCCAGTCAACGACGATAACACGCTGCTCCAGCCTCACTTCCCGCACCACTTTGTCCTGAACGAATGGAATCAACCGTTGCCGATCACCGTCGACGACCATGACATCGTGGCCACCGGTCTCGAACACATAGTCCAACCGCCCGAGCGGTTCGCCCTCAGCCGTGACCACGGTCGATCCCTCCAGGTCAATCCAGTAGTACTCCCCGGGCTCACAAGGCGCGAGCGCGTTACGTTCGACGGCAATCTCGGCCCCTATCAGCGCTCTTGCCTGGTCCCGGTCATCGATTGCCTTGAGTTTCACCGTCACCGTGCGACCCTGCTTTCTACCGCCCTCAAGCTCAACCGTCTGCTCTTCGTTGCCGCTGCGCAGAATCCACGTCTCAAACTCGACAATACTCTCCCAGGGATCGGTGTACGAATGAACTTTGAGCCAGCCCTTGACGCCGAACAGGCCGCTGACTCGGCCCAGTGTCACGAGCTTGTGAGGCGCGCTCACTGCGGGTTCACCGGGCTAAGCCCGAACTAAGAAACCTCGCTGCCGCGAGCCTGCTTTACCAGCTTCGCGACTCGGTCGGATAGCTGTGCACCGTGCGAGAGCCAGTAGTCAGCACGCTCCAAGTTGACCTTCAGCCTGCGCTCGCCGCCCACTGCGATTGGATTGAAGAAGCCTAAACGCTCGATATATCGGCCATCGCGACGATTCCGGCTGTCCGTCACGACGATGTGATAGAAGGGTCGGTGCTTCGCTCCACCTCGCGACAAACGGATAGTGACCATAGCTCAAAACCTGTTGATTGACTGATCGACACGACCCAGACGACCGCTCGATGAAGCGCGGATTCTACCGTATTTACCAAAGAAGTGAAGGCCGACGGTACGCGCTAGCCCCGGACCACCGGGATCCAGCGCCTGCGGCCACAGGGGACTCAGCCCCGCGACCCAAGCCCTGGCTGGCCTGCCGGCCGAATCTCTGGGAATTCGCTTAGTTATCAAAACGTCCGACTAGATACTTGACACTCCCTTTAGCGTTCGTCCACTCTATAGCTCATGTTCGGTAACAGGAGGGTCAACGTACTTGAGTGACGGCGTCCCCCTAGGCCTTTTATTCGGCCTACTCATCGTTTTGCTCTTTCTCTCGGCGTTCTTCTCTAGCACGGAAACCGCCCTCATGCGCCTCAACCGTTACCGGTTGCGGCATCGGGCGAGGTCTGGTCTGCGGACCGCCCGCCTGACGGAAAAACTCCTCGAACACCCCGATCGACTGATCGGCCTGATTCTCCTCGGCAATAACGCATCGAATCTCGCTGCCGCCGCGATCGTCACGGTGATCTCCATACGGCTAGGCGGCGAAAATGCCATCTTCGTGGGAACGCTGATACTGACATTCGTCGTACTGATTTTTGCGGAGGTCGCGCCTAAAACCCTCGCAGCCAGGAACCCGTCCAGGCTCGCGCTCCCCGCATCTTTGATCTATTACCCAATGATGAAGCTGGCCTACCCGTTGGTGTGGTTCATCAACCTGCTGGCCAACGGATTATTGCGCCTCTTCGGTGTTCCAGCCGATCACGACAGTAGTCAGGCGCTAGGTACAGCGGAACTGCGAACGGTCGTCACGGAGGCAAGCTCGCTGATGCCGGCACGGCACCAGCGTATGTTGTTGAGCATTCTCGATCTGGAGGATGTCACAGTGGATGACGTCATGGTGCCGCGCCAGGAGATCGTCGGCATCGACCTCGATGAACCCTGGAAGGAGAATCTGGCGTTGATTCGAGACAGCGTCTATAGCCGACTACCGGTCTTCCGCGATGATATCGATGAAATCGACGGCATCTTGCGCATAAGGGACATACATCACGCTCTCGCTCAAGGCACGTTGACCAAGAGCGTGCTGACGGAAAAGACTCACGAACCCTATTACGTGCCCGAGGGCACGCCTTTGAACACGCAACTGGCTAACTTTCAACGGCTCAAACACCGCGTGGCATTAGTCGTCGATGAGTACGGCGACATCCAGGGCTTGGTCACCACCGAGGACATCGTGCGCGAAATCGTCGGAGAATTCGGCACGGATCCGGCGCCGACGGGGCCAGAGATCCATCGCGAGAACGATGGCAGTTTCGTCGTCGATGCCAGTTCGAACATTCGTCAGTTGAATCGACTGATGAATTGGAATTTGCCTACGGATGGTCCGAAGACGCTGAATGGGCTCATTGTCGAGCGCCTGGAAACGATCCCCGAGTCAGGGACCGGGCTGACCGTGAACCTCTACCCGATCGAGATTCTCGATACGACAGAACACGCGATCACGAAAGTCCGTGTGTCCGTACCTGCGAGCATCCGCGATTCGCAGTAGGAGCGGCCCCTACCGGAATACCGCGTTGAGCGCCTCGCTCAACCGCTCAACGGCGATGACGTCCATGCCCTCGATAGACGTTTGCGGCCGGTTGGCCTTCGGAACGAGCGCCCTCTTGAAACCATGCTTCCGAGCCTCGGCCAACCGCTCCTCGCCAAACGGAACAGGTCTGACTTCCCCGGTCAGGCCGATCTCACCGAACGCCACGAGATCTGCCGGTAGCGCTCGTTCACGGGAGCTGGACAACAAAGCCAGGGTCAGCGGTAAGTCTGCGGCCGTCTCCCCGATTTTCAGTCCGCCGACGATATTGGCAAAGACGTCGCTGTCGCCCATGGCCACTCCACAGTGGCGATGCAACACAGCCAACAGCAAGTCCAGCCGGTGCGTATCCAGCCCCTGCGCCACGCGTCGAGGATGACTACCCGCGTTCTGATCGACCAATGCCTGGACTTCGACGAGTAGCGGCCGGGTGCTCTCATGTGTGACGAGGGTGATACTACCTGGCACGGACTCTGTGCGACGAGCGAGGAAGATCGCCGATGGATTCTTCACTTCCTTGAACCCCTGCTCGGTCATCATGAAGAAGCCCACTTCATTGGCCGCGCCAAAACGGTTTTTCACGGCCCTGATGATGCGAAACCGGCTGCCGATGTCACTTTGAAAATACAGCACCGTATCCACCATGTGCTCGAGAACCCGGGGACCGGCCAGCATGCCTTCCTTGGTCACATGGCCCACCAGCACCGTGGCGACGGCGCGGCTCTTCGCGAAGCGCACCAATTGGGCCGTACATTCGCGTAGCTGGCTGACGGAGCCCGGCGCCGAGTCCAGCTGCTCGCTGAACAGCGTCTGAATCGAGTCGACGACCAGCACGCTCGGAGGCTCTCCTTCCAGCTGACTCACGATGGACTCGACGCTCGTTTCGACGAGTACATCCACCGATGCTTTGCTGACCGCCAGACGCTCGGCTCGCAGGCCGATCTGATCCAGAGATTCTTCGCCCGTCACATAGCAAGCACGTCGTGTCGCACTGATTCTCGCGACCACGCTCAGGAGCAGCGTTGACTTACCGATCCCTGGATCACCACCGATCAGCACCACGGAACCTGGGACCAGGCCACCGCCCAGGACACGGTCCAACTCAGGTGAGCCGCTGCTGAACCGTTCGGCACCGGAAACGTCCAGCCGGTCGAGACGAGTCAACGACGACTTTCCGGCTGGAGCGCTCGGTGCCCGGGCCCCGTGGCCGATAGCTCGGGTCTCGGCCATCGCATTCCAGGCGCCGCAATCCGGGCAGCGTCCCTGCCACTTCAGATGTTGGGCACCGCAGCCCTCACAGGTATAGATCTGCTTCGTCTTCGCCATATCCTGAGGATAGCACCTGACGAAGCGCCCGCTCATTCGCAAGCTGCGAACAAGACCCGGATTCTCGCGGCGAAATCGGGTCTAGGTCACAGGGGAAATCAGAGGAAGCTGGCATACTTTCCGTCTCTGCAGGACGGACTATGGCCGGCAAAGCTAAAATCTATCCATCCCTGGGCACGGCCGTGCTGCTGGGCGCACTCGCGTTAGGCGCGCTCAGCCTACCGCCGCTGGAGCTCGTGCGGCGCGTGGACCGGATCCTCTACGACCTGTGGTCTCGGGCCGCACCCCCGAGTGCGCCCGATGACATCGTCATCGTCAGCCTGGACGACGCGGCCTGGTACGAGTCGCTGGTCCGCATCACCCTAGAGCAGAACGCCCAGCTGCTTATCAGTACGCTCCCGGACCCGTCCGCCTACGGCGCAGACTTGGGCGCATTGGGCCCCGTGGCGATTGCGGCCGCTGGCTCCCAACTGCTGCGTGAAACCGCCTGGACGCGGGGCGGCTACCTGTGGCCACAACCAGACTTCGATGGGGTCATTCGTTATGAACGCCCACTGATCGATGAAAGCTCACCCGTCCCATCGCTGGCGCTCGCCGGGAGTATCGCGCTACAACACCCGGAACCATTGGCTCTAGGGAAACTCGACGCAAACGGCTACAGTGGTCCGCTGACGGTCGATGCCGAGGGCCGCCGCTGGCTACGCTACTTCGATCGAGAGTCCTTTCGGAGGCTTACGCCCGCCGAAGTCCTCGCGGCTCCTAGTGATCTCGAGGACAAGATCGTGATTGTCGGTCAAAGCGCCGGGGACCATCACTCGACCCCGATCGGGACATTGACCACGCAGGAACTGCTCGCTCACGAGCTCGCTGGTTATCGGCTGAATATCGCGGTGACGACCGGGATCGGGAGTCTCGCACTGGTCTGGGGCCTCGTGGTCCTCCTGCTATTGGCCATTCCCGCACTTCGGCTCAGCCCAGCCGCAAGGACCGCGACTCCGGTACTCGGGGCCGGGGTTCTGGTGGCTGGGAGCGCCGCGGCGTTTATCCTGGAAGGGCTCTGGTATCCGGCTGCGGGGCCGGCGCTACTCGCGCTAATGACCAGTAGCTACAGCGCCTGGGCCCAGAGGCGCCGGCCAGAGGTAGTCGTGCGGGAGACTCGCGCGGCACCGAAGCTTCAAGAGGCCAGGCGCTTGGCAGCCAGAGGGTCCGGTGTCGACGCCTGGCGCCTCTACAAGCAACTACGTCCCGAGGCCGCGCAGGTGACCGAACTCTACGAACTCGGACGTAGTATGGATCTGCGCGGAGAACGCACTATAGCGGTGGAGATCTTTAACCGGATCTCCCAGATCGATCCGCTCTATCGAGACGTCTCTAAACGCCTGCATCCCGCAGCCGAGAACGACGAGTTAGCAACCGACCAAGCAGAGACTCCAAAGATGTTGGGCCGCTACCACTTATTGAAAAAGATCGGGCGCGGTGCCATGGGCCTCGTCTACCTCGGCCGCGACCCCAAAATCAATCGCATGGTCGCGATCAAGACCATCGATCTCGCCAAAGAATTCGAACTGGAGGATATCGACGAAGTGCGGGAGCGCTTCCTACGCGAGGCGGAGACGGCCGGGGCCCTCAGTCATCCAGACATCGTTACCATTTTCGATGCCGGCGAGGAGAACAACATCGCTTACATCGCCATGGAACTGCTGCGTGGCAGGCACTTGAGCGATTACACGGAGGTCGGCAAGCTCTTACCGGTCCCCACGACCATCGAACTCGTGGCTCGTGCGGCCAAAGCCTTGGACTATGCCCATCGCAACAACATCGTCCACAGGGACATCAAGCCTTCCAATATTATGTATGATTCGGGCACGGACGCTTTGAAGCTGACGGACTTCGGCATCGCGAGGATGATGGACGTCAGCCGCACTCGAACAGGAATCGTACTCGGAACGCCTTCATTCATGTCCCCCGAGCAGTTGGAAGGGAAAAATGTGAGCGGGCACGCGGATTTATTCGCGCTGGGGGTTAGTCTGTACCAGTTACTGACTGGCCACCTACCGTTCCGGGGAACGTCCATGACCGAACTCATGTTCGTGATCGCGAACGAACCCCACCGACCCGTCACGGCGATCCGACCAGACCTTCCCGGCCGCGTAGACGCCATTTTGGACAAAGCGCTGGCGAAGAAACCGGCGGATCGTTTCTCGACCGGCGCCGACATGGCCCACGCACTCCGCGACGTCGCTACTCAGGCAGCCTAGCGGTTACGGGACCAGGTAAGTCAAGATGAGCATGAAAGGAAAACTCGCTCACGTGGAGATCACGGACACCGGTCGAGTCAGAGATCACAATGAAGACTCGATCGGCTCGATCCACGAGATCGGCTTGTGGGTACTGGCCGACGGTATGGGTGGCTACAATGCCGGTGAAGTTGCCAGCGGCATCGCCGTCAAGACGATCCTCGATCTGGTCCGGGAGGCTTGCCAGCGAGAAGATCGCGGTGAGGTCGACGCCGCTGACGGTTATATGCGCCAGACGATCGTGCTGCGAGACGCAGTTCTCAGAGCCAACAAGATCATCAACCAGACCGCACAGTCCCAGCCGCAGTGTGAAGGCATGGGCACGACACTCGTCGCTTGCCTGTTCTTCGACAATCGCCTCTCGATCGCGCACGTCGGCGACTCCCGGCTCTACCGGATGCGAGCCAACCGCTTCGAACAGATCACGATGGACCATTCTTTACTACAAGAATTGGTCGACCGGGGATTCTATTCTGAGGAGGAGGCTCAGCGCGCGACCAATCGAAACTACGTCACACGCGCTCTCGGCGTGGATTCCAACGTCGACGTGGAGATCCAAGAGGTTGACGTGGAGAAAGGCGATTACTACCTGCTCTGTTCCGACGGGCTGCCGGATATGGTCGAGGACGAGGACATACAGCTAACGATCAGTACGTTTGAGAATAAAATTGCTACAATCGGTCAGCAGTTAATCAAGCTTAGCAACGACAATGGAGGCCGAGATAACATCTCGGTGATTCTGATTGCCGTTAAAAGCACTTTCCCCGCTGGAACGGGACTACTGCACAAAATTTTTCACATATTTGGATAATCGGGATACTTACGATGGCACGTTTACTTCTCAGTTTAGATGGGCAGACCCTGGCTGAGTACAACATGATTAAGGAACGCTACACGATCGGACGTCTACCCGATAACGATATTCGGGTCGATAACGCGGCAGTCAGCGGCCATCATTCGTTGATAATCAATATCTTGAACGATTCGTTCCTCGAGGATCTGAACAGCACGAACGGCACCTACGTTAATGGCAAATTGATCAAGAAACATGCGCTTAAGCACGGGGACGTGATTACGACCGGGCACCATCAGCTGTGCTACGTGGACGACCAAGCGGAAGTCTCACCGATGGATGAGTTCGAGAAGACGATGATCATCGAGCCCAGCCGGCAGATGGAAAAACAGCTCGCCAAGGCCACTTTGGCGGTCGATGAGGTGGCGACTAGCGATGTGCCATCCGCAGCGGCCGTGCCCCCGGCTCAGGAGCTCATCGACAAGGGCTTCGCACCGGAAAAGACTCAGGCGTTAGACGTGGCTGGCCGGCCCATGCTGCCGCAGGCCAAACTACAGGTCTTGTCGGGGACCTTCGCAGGGCGGGAGCTGGAACTGATCAAAGCCCTGACGACGCTGGGCAGCCCGAAGATCCAGGTCGCGGCGATTACGCGTCGCGCCGAGGGCTTCTACATCGTCCACGTGGAGAGCGGCAAACTGAACGACTATCCACGCGTCAACGGCCAGAATATCGGCGCGCAGGCGCGGAAGCTGGACGACAACGATGTAATCGAGCTTGCCGGAGTAAAAATGGGTTTTTTCCTCTCCTAGCTTCGATCCGAATCAGCTGGAGACGCCTTCGCCGTAGGCCTCTGCCACGAGGTTCTCAAACTTCGTGAACTCGCCCATAAAAGTCAAGCGAAACTCCCCCGTGGGCCCGTTGCGCTGCTTGCCGATGATGATGTCGGCGATTCCCTTACGCGGCGTGTCCCTGTCATAGACCTCGTCCCGATAAATAAAGAAGATTACGTCCGCATCCTGCTCGATTGCGCCTGATTCTCGCAGGTCGGACATGACCGGCCGTTTGTCCGTGCGCTGTTCTACGCTGCGATTTAGCTGAGACAACGCGATGACAGGCACGTTCACCTCTCTGGCGAGCGCCTTGAGAGAGCGCGATATTTCTGAGATCTCGGTCGCACGATTCTCCTTGGTGCCGGCCACCTGCATGAGTTGCAGATAGTCCACGATGATGAGTCCGAGGTCGTGTCTGCGTTTCAGACGACGAGCTCGAGCACGCACCTCGGTGGGCGTTAATGACGGCGCATCATCGATAAAGATCGGCGCATTAGACATCATGGACACTGCCGAGTTGACTCTCGCCCAGTCGTCATCGGTAAGATTGCCGGTTTTCAGATGCGTTTGACTGACGCGACCGATGGAACCGATCATTCTGAAACTCAGCTGCTCGGCCGACATCTCCATGCTGAAGATTGCAGTCGGAATCTGATGACCGATCGCGGCATTCTCCGCAATATTGAGCGCTAACGATGTCTTACCCATCGAAGGGCGGCCCGCAATGACAATTAAATCTCCGCGCTGAAGGCCGGCAGTCTTCTCGTCCATTTCCGTGAAACCGGTGGGAATTCCGGTGATATCACCCTCGGATCGGCTCAGGATATCGAGCCGGTCGACCGTCTGCGAGACGACTTCCTTGAGCGGCTTAAAACCTTGGCCGGAGCGCTGGCCGCGATCCGCGATGTCAAAGACCTGCTGCTCGGCGAGATCAACGAGTTCCTCGACCGTGCGACCTTCGCTATCGTGAGCGCTAGCGGCAATGTTGCCGCCTATCTCGATCAGGCCCCTCAACATGGCCCGCTCCCGCACGATCTGAGCGTAGGCCCTGATATTGGCGGCGCTAGGCGTGTCCTGTACGAGCTGGGCCAGATAATCAAGCCCACCGGCCGTGGCCAGCTCGCCTTGTCGTTCTAGATGCTCACTGACCGTGACGGCGTCCGGCGGCTGATCGCGTTCCATCAGCGTGTCGATCGCCGAGAAGATCAGACGATGGTCATTGCGATAGAAATCGTCGGCGGATACGACATCCGCTACTTGATCCCACGCGTGGTGCGCGAGCATGAGACCGCCCAGCAACGACTGCTCGGCCTCCATGGAATGTGGTGGTAGTCGCAGCGCCGCCGTAGTACCGGCAGTAACATTTTTTGTTGCGAAGGCTTCGACCATTGGAGTTAGCAGTCTGAGGCCTTCGAGCTTAGCATACCCGGCTCGCCGTCTCGGGCTACTCTTCCATACCGTCGGGTTCTACGGCCTCTGCCCCGTCTGCTGCCTCCGCCGCGTCCTTCCTGTCTGCCAACGCCTCCGTCTCTTCGCTCTCCACCACAACGATCAGCGCTACGTTCACATCCGTGTGAAAATGAAGCTCGACCTGGTGCTCACCGACGACGCGCAGCGTCCCTTCGGGCAGGCGGACCTCGCTGCGCTCGACCGCGAATCCAAGCGCCTGGCACGCATCCGCAATATCCGACGTGCCAATCGAGCCGAACAGCTTCCCTCCAGGGCCCGCCTTGCCCTTGACGCGTACCACTTGGCCTTCGAGCTGTGCGGCGCGCGCTTGGGCAGCTTCTAATGTCCCATGGGCCTTCGCCTCGATCTCTGTCCGACGCGCCTCGAACTTTGCGATATTCTCCGGGGTCGCTAACGTCGCTTTGCCCTGGGGGATCAGATAGTTCCTGGCGAAACCGGGCTTGACGGAAACTTTGTCGCCAATCTGACCCACGTTATCTAATTTTTCCAGCAGTATGATTTCCATGCTCTACTCACTCCGATCAGGTCAGCGGACGCAATGGCGCCCGCAAGTCAACCCAATTGTCTACCAATCCTACCGAGCCCATGGCCAGGAGGACCAAGCCCGTCAGCGGGGTAATCAATAACACGTAAGCGGCGCCCAACACAGTGGGATGCCAACGCTTCGCCCGTGCCCAAGCATGGCTCACCGCGAGGCCCTGGAACCAGAACCCCAACAGTGCCAAGGGGAACAGATTCTGAACCACTGGCGCGTCTAACACCAGACTGCCCGCCATCAGCAGCGTGGCGGGGATACCCAAGACACGGCCTAACCTCAGCATCCTGAACTGCAGCCCGAACCGACCATCGGGCCCACCGAACGAGCTCCACCAATAACCCAGCAGCAGCGCCGCTATGAGCTCCGAAAACACGGCGGCACCCGCCACGCCGAAGAACACGGCATCCCAACCGCGCATGATCGCCAGTTGTTCCTCGGTTGCACCACTGGCCCGGAAGGTCTCGACGAACCGCGCAAGCTCGTCGCCTATCAGGACGCCCGGATCGGGCCAAAGCATATTGGCGCCGATCACGGCCACCACGCAAACAAGCAGGCTTCCCTGAAACGCCAACGCGAGCGAGTCGGTCCGGCGGACAAGGACGCCTAACGCGACGCCGGCAAACAACGCGAGCAGGCCGACGGTAACGAGTGCCGTGCTGTCGGCGTCCGAGATCGAGGCAACGGCGAAAATTCCGACCGTGCTGGCTAGCGCGCTATAGCTACCCTGCAGCCCACCCCGGCGGATCGTCTCCAGAGTCAGAAGTGCCGTGGTGACGAAAAAGAATATCGGAATCGGGGCGCACGCGATGGCCAGCAGAACCAGCCGATAACGCCGCTTCAACACCCATCGCACGAAGGCCCTCATCAGGATGAGTCCGCTAGCGCGGCGCGTCCGGGTCAGTGTTGGTCGGTATAGGGCAACAGTGCGAGAAAGCGCGCGCGTTTGATCGCCGTCGCCAACTGGCGTTGATAATGCGCCCGGGTGCCGGTGATACGACTCGGAACGATCTTGCCCGTCTCTGTAATATAGGCTTTTAGCGTCACCAGGTCCTTGTAGTCGATTTCATCGACGCCTTCGGCAGTGAAGCGGCAAAACTTCTTGCGCCGGAAATATCTTGCCATGCTCAGCTCTCCTCTGTCTTCGCAGAAGACTCATCGGCAACGTCTTCTGCGGGGTCTTCGGCAGCCGGGTCTTCGGCCGTTTCTTCAGCGGACGCGGCACTATCGGCCGTGGCTTCTTCGGCAGACGGCGCATCCTTCTCCGACGCTTCGGCAGCCGGGTCTTCGGCCGTTTCTTCAGCGGACGCGGCACTATCGGCCGTGGCTTCTTCGGCAGACGGCGCATCCTTCTCAGACGCTTCAGCAGCCGGTTCTTCGGCCGTTTCTTCAGCGGACGCGGCACTATCGGCCGTGGCTTCTTCGGCAGACGGCGCATCCTTCTCCGACGCTTCAGCAGCCGGTTCTTCGGCCGTGGCTTCTTCGGCAGGCGGCGCATCCTTCTCCGCTTTAGCTGCCACTTCGGCAGCCGCCGCGGCAGCCACTCGCGCTGCTTCTGCCGCCTTGGCGCGAGCCGCCTCGGCCTCAGCGGCCTGCGCTTCCTTGGCTTTTTCCTCTTCCCGAGCTTTCGCCATGAAGGAGGGTTCCGTGATGGCCTTATCCCGCTTGATAACGAGATAGCGCAGCACCGCATCGTTGAACCGGAAGGCTCCGACGAGCTCTTCGAGCGAGCTATTGCTGCACTCGAGGTTGAACATCAAGTAATGGGCCTTATGGACTTTATTGATCGAATGGGCCAGCTGGTGTCGTCCCCAGTCTTCTTCGCGATGGATATGACCGTCGGCGCCCTCGATCATGCGCCGATAGCGTTCCATCATTGCGGGGACTTGTTCGCTCTGGTCAGGATGGACCAGAAACACGACCTCGTAGTGTCTCAACGGATAGGCTCCTCGCGGATAATAGCCTCCCGGATCTCGTCGGTGAGGCAAGGAGTGACAAATTGTTCGAGCGGGCCATCCTACTTGAGTGCCGGCCGCGGCTCAAGCGTCACGGCGTCTGAGGCTGCGGACCTTGATCTGCCGATTGAGCTCAAACAACATGACTCCGGCAGCGACGGAGACATTCAGACTCGCGACGGCGCCTTGCATCGGGATGGAGACGAGCTCGTCACAGAGCTCTCGCGTTAGGCGTCGTAACCCGCGCCCTTCGCTGCCGATGGCCAGCACGATTGGGGCTTCGAGCCGCGAGTCGTAGACGGATCGCGGCGACTCAGCAACCGCACCCACGACCCAGACGCCGGCCTCCTTGAGCCAGTGAAGCGCAGCAGCGAGATTGGAGACCCTGACCAGTCGGACCGTCTCCGCGGCGCCCGTGGCCGCTTTTAGCGCGACTGGCGTCAGCCTCGCAGACCGGGCTTTCGGGATTATCACCGCATCCGCCCCGGCCGCATCCGCGGTACGGAGACAGGCGCCCAGATTCCTCGGATCCTGGATACCGTCCAATACCAGGCCGCGAAACGCCTTGCCGCGATCGATGACGAGCTCTTCGAGTTCGCGAATACCGACTTCTTCCAGACCCCGGGTTTGGGCGATGATGCCTTGGTGGGTACCGCCCTGCGAGAGCCGGTCCAGCTCCGCGCGTGATGCGCGTTGGAGTGGTACCCCAAGCCCCTCCAACGCCTTCGTCAGCTTCGACAGACTGCCGGCAGGCGAGCCCCGCAACAGCTTCGCACTCAGAATCGCGCCCGGGCGCTTCTCGAGCAGCGCCAGAACGGCGTGAGTACCGTACACGATGCGCGCATTGCGGCTGATCGCTCGCTTAACCACGCCGCTTGCGCCTCGCTCTCGTCGGGGTGTCCGGTTCGAGGCCCACGGGCACGAAGTCGAGTTTGCGATTCTCCACATCGACGTTGACCAACTCGACCCTGAGCCTGTCGGTCAACCGAAAGGTCGTGCCGGTGTGCTCGCCAGTCAGCGCCACACCCCCCGCCGCTTGATGGTAATAGTCCCGCGGCAGCGAAGTCACGTGTACGAGCCCGTCTATCTGCAAGCTCGGTAGACGCACGAACAGCCCAAATGACGCGATGCCGGTCACGATTACGTCAAATTCTTCTCCGATCCGGTCCTGCAGATACGCACACTTCAGGCGCTCTTCGACTTGCCATACTGCCTCGTCCGCCCGACGCTCGGCGCGAGAACATTGCTCGCCTAGCTGTTCCATCTGCGGCAACGTATAACGAAACCCTTTTGCTTTGCCGTGGGCTGCCAGATGCTTGATGGCCCGATGGACGAGCAGATCAGGATAACGCCGTATCGGCGAGGTAAAGTGACTATAGCTCGGCAGCGCTAACCCGAAGTGCCCGACATTGCGTGGCTGATAGTGCGCCCGACTCATGCACTTGAGGATCACCGTCTCGATGAGCTCGGCTTCGGGCCGGCCGGCAGTGCTCTCGATCACACGACTCAGATCGCGGGGCCGAACCTGGCTTGGTGACGACAATTTCAATCCCAAGCTCTGCAGAAACACGGTCAGCTCTTCGATACGATCCGGATCCGGGACGTCGTGCACGCGGTACAGCCCGGGAATGCGGGCCTTGAGGATCCGCTTGGCCGCTTCGACATTCGCCGCGATCATACATTCTTCGATGATCTTGTGGGTGAGCAGACGCTCGACGACGTGGACGTCGCGCACGCGGCCGCGATCGTCCAGCTCGATGGTCGTCTGGGGTAGGTCGAAGTCTATCGCTCCACGACGCCGACGCCGTCCGGCAAAGGCCCGATAAACTTCTCTTAGACGCTCAAGCTGGGCCCTCTGCCCCGCTCCCTTACCTGTGATCTTGCCGGCGAGAATACGCTCAGACTCGCTATAGGTTAGCCGCGCAGCTGACCGCATCACTCCTTCGTAGAAGCGTGATCGCATCACCTCACCTTTACGCGATACTTCCATGTCGCAGCACAGGCACAATCGGTCCACGTTCGGCCGTAGAGAGCACAGGCCATTCGAGAGTGCTTCCGGCAGCATCGGCAAGACCCGGTCAGGAAAATAGACAGACGTGCCACGTGCCAGCGCTTCTCCGTCTAGATCGGAATCAGGTTCCACGTAGTGGCTGACATCCGCGATCGCGACGATCAAGCGCCACGCTTCTCCGCGTCGCTCGCAATAAACTGCGTCGTCAAAATCCTTCGCATCGGCGCCATCGATCGTAACGAGTGGGAGCTTACGGAGATCCACCCGATCCCGCTTGGCGCTGGACGGGACGGTGGCGGGTAACGCGTCGGCGTGACGCTGCACGGCATCCGGCCACTCATCGGGCAGACCGTGGGACAGGATCGCGACGACCGTCTCGATTCCCGGGTCATCGAATCGACCGACGACGCGTTCCACTCGACCGATCGCATCAGTTCTTCCGGTCGGGTGCCGCACGATCGACGCGCGAACGACATCTCCCGCTTTAGCGCCGCCGGATTGCCCTCTCGGGATCAACACATGGGTTTTGCGTTCACCTTCAGGAACTACGGCGTCGATCCCTCTGTCGCGGACAAACCTGCCGACAACTTCTTCGGTCGCTCGCTCCAACACCTCAACGAGGTGCCCTTCTCTGCCGCCGCGGGGGCTCGGACTGACACGCACCGCAATTCGATCACGGTTCCACAACGAAGCCATCTCGCTGGCGGCGAGATAAACATCTTCGGACCCGTCGTCCGGGGCGAGGAAACCGAAGCCGTCCCGGTGCGCTTGGACCACACCGGTGACGAGGTCCAGATGGGCCGTCAGGCAGTACTCCCGTGCCCGGTTTCGCAATAACTGCCCGTCGCGGACCATCGCCCGAAGACGATTCTCCAGTGACTTGCGATGAGGCTCACTCCTAATCCCAAGCTGTGTGCCCAGCGAGACTAGAGTCAACGGCCGCCCCGCTTTCTCCATCGCCGCGGAGATATCGTCCCGGGACGGGATCGGATGCTGGTAACGACGTCCTTGCTTGCGCTTCGCCCGCCGCAGATCACGGGCCACTAAGGCGGATTCCCGAAGGCTTCGGGCGGGAACTGAAAAGTCATGGTGTTGAGATATTACACCGGAATGTATTCGGCAGGTCGTTCATCGCGTTGTTGCGCTGGGCGTTTGACAGCCCCCGAGCCAGTCAGTACATTCGAGCGCCTTCCTCACCGTGCCGAGGTGGCGGAATTGGTAGACGCGCTGGCTTCAGGTGTCAGTAGGGGTAACCCTGTGGAGGTTCAAGTCCTCTCCTCGGCACCATTAGTTATACACGCCCGACCCATGTCAACCCGAGCAAACACGCCATCGGGCTCCTCCACTACGGTCACCTCGCCGAGCGAATCCCTCAGCGCAGCGCGGGCTTTATCCATGACATCCGCATCCGCGTAGGGACTCTCAGGAAGGCTCTCCAGGGTTTCGATGCGCGCGCGGACGAGCTTGGTCACGTTGGGCACGATAGTGGGCGGGCGCTTCTCAGCCGCTAGTTGTACCAACAAATCGGCCTTGTCTCGCTCAAGCTGCCGCAACTTGTCGGTCAGCGCATCCGATTTACCCACCGCGGCGAGCGTCTCCACGACGTTCGTGATCTGCCCATCGATCCGCTTGATGTCGGCCTTGAGACGACGTGTGTCCGGTCGCTTCATTTGCCTGAGCGCAGCCTGTACCTGTTTGGACAGTTCTTTGAGGACACTAGGAGCCAGGTACTCGCGTTTGATCCCCTCCAACATACTGCTCTCTACCGTCTCCCGCTTCAGCGTTCGACGTTGCGAACATAGCGAATCCCGTCCGTTGGTATGGCTCGAACAGCAGTACGAGCGACCATTACGAAGAACGTAGTGACCGCCACAAGAAGCGCAGGTCAGCAACCCAGAGAGCAGATAACGCGCCGGCCGACCGCCTTTGTTATTCGCGTGGGCCATGTGCCGGGATTTCAGCAGACGAGCCTGGACTCGCTCCCATACTTCATCCGAGACAATCCTGAGCGATTCATCCCGGTACTCGATCCACTCGGAGTTCCGGCGACGTTTCTGTATGCGTTGGGCCGTG
>SMVA01402622.1_pt1 | contig 27569 bp, 18 predicted proteins | sample 2456451 | NCBI WGS metagenome assembly SMVA01 (sample SAMN11095933, study PRJNA526329) | marine sediment metagenome | biome: Marine sediment; feature: Surficial sediment; material: Deep marine sediment; isolation source: Hadal surficial sediment | place: Pacific Ocean | collected 2014-05 | depth... | reverse complement strand
GGCAGCAGTTCGTTCTGGATCTGCCGGCACAGCTCGAGTTCGCGGGCCAAGCGCTCCTGCACCACCAGCTGACGCTGGTGCTCTCCCAGCTGTCGCGCCATGCGGTTGAACGTTTCCGCGAGCTTGCCGAACTCATCACGCCCGCGCAGCGGCACCTGCGCCTCCAGATCGCCGGCTCCAAGCCGCTCCGCCGCACGGGTCAGCTGGTCGAGCTTGCGTGTCATCCGCGACGACAGCGGCACGATCCCCCCCAGTGCCAGTCCCACCAGCGCCAGCCCGACCGCCAGATTGGTGGCGGCGGTGGTGCGCATCTTGTCCAGCGAGTCACCTACCGGGCTGGCGATGCCGAAGGTCAAATGGCTGGAGTCATCGGTCTGCCACACCGTCACCCAGTCGGGGTTCGTCTCATCGTCGTCGGCCAGGCGTCCGGCGGATACCCGCTCGGGCAAGGCCAGCGGCTCCAGCTTGGAGAGATCCGCAGGATCCGGCGTGAACAGATTCCCCTCGGCATCCAGGGCGAAAGGGATCTCACCCAAGCCCCCCTTGGTGCGCGAAAGGACCCGGCGCAGGAGCTCGTGCCGGCTCACCTTGGCGCGCAGCGTGCCCACGTTGCGCCCGTCATGCAGGACGGTACTGCCGATCTCCGCGGCCAGCAGGAACTCGAATTCCCCGGGTCCGGCCACCGGAACATCGATCCCCGCCCGACGCCGCTGGTCGCGGTCTTCGAGCTCACGGGACAGCGCCAGCAGGCCTCCCTTGAACTCTTCCATCTTGCTTTCCAGGTCGATTTCCGGATCTCCCTGCGGCGCAGAGTTCTCTCCGGCCAACAACACTTCGCTGGAGAACATTTCGACCTTCTTGTGCTGCACCACCAGCTTGTCGCCGACACGCCTCACCACGACCTCTTGCCCGATGTCGCTTGCGTCGGGAAGCTGCAGGTACACGACCATGGGAGCCCCGGCTTCGCCACCCGGCAGTGGGATCTCCACCGGTCCGCCGCGTGGCCCCGCGGCCGCGGGAACCAGGGGCTCGGCCCGGTGGAACTCGATGCGGTCCACCAGGCCTGCGGCGCTGCCGAGGTCGCTCCGCAGGCGCGCCATGAGCACGGTCCACTCCTCGGTCCCTTCGGCTCCTGGCGCCAGGGTGCTCCAGTACGGCAAATCGCTCACCCTGTCGATGCGGTGCTGCAGATCGTCGGTGATCTCGCCCATGCGGCGTTCCATGTCGCGCGCCCGGACGATGGTTTGCGCCTGCACCGCCTGCCGGAAGGCCGTGCGGGAGCTGTAGTACGAGTACAGTGTGTCGCCGGTGAGTGGTAACACCGAGAACACGAAGAATGCCAGGATGATCTGATTGCGCAGCTTCATGACAGAACTCGTCCGTGCGGGGGGGGGATGCCTCCGCGTTTGCTCTAGATACGGCCCGCAGGCCAGGTAGGGTTCGATTTCCGGTAGATTGGAGCCGGGGCTGACGGCGGCGGACCCGCTTCGCTATGATAGCCCAATACGCGGCGCCCCGCGGCCGCCATCGGTGAGAGGTCCCGGAACCCATGAAATACTGTCCAAACCCGTATCTTCCCCGCCGCCGCATGACGCGCACCGTCCATGTGGGCGATGTGGCCGTGGGAGGGGATGAGCCCATCCGGGTGCAGTCCATGACCACGCCGGCCACTGGTGACCTGCAGGCCACGGTGGAACAGATGCAGCGCCTCGCCGATGCCGGTTGTGAGATCGTGCGGGTCACGGTTCCCACCGTGACCGATGCGGGATACCTGCCCGGGATCAAGGCCGAGATGCGGCGCCGTGGGGTGCGCATGCCGGTGGTTGCCGATATCCACTTCAGCCCTGCCGCTGCCATGGCCTCGGTGGAGCATGTGGAGAAGGTGCGGGTCAACCCGGGCAACTACGTCGACTCCAAGCGCTTCGAGCAGCGTGAATATACCGATGCCGAGTACGCTGCCGAGGTCGAGCGGATCGCGGTGCGATTCCTGCCCCTGGTGGATCGCGCCCGGGAACTGGGTGTCGCCATCCGGGTGGGAACCAACCACGGCTCTCTCTCCGATCGCATCATGAACCGCTTCGGGGACTCACCCGCCGGGATGGTGGAGTCCGCAATGGAGTTCCTGCGCATCGCACGCGACCGTGGGTTCCACGATCTCGTGCTGTCCATGAAGTCCTCCAACCCCACCGTGATGATCCAGGCCTATCGACTGCTGGCCGCGCGCATGGACGATGAGGGCATGGACTATCCGTTCCATCTGGGCGTTACCGAGGCGGGCGAGGGTGAGGACGGCCGGGTCAAGTCGGCGGTGGGCATCGGCTCGCTGCTGGAGGACGGCATCGGTGACACCATCCGCGTCTCCCTCACGGAGGATCCCGTGGCGGAGATCTCCGTGGCCCGGGAGCTGGTGGCGCAGCACGAACGAGCCCGTCAGGGAGCCTGGTCAACGACGGCGGACCTTTCGGTACCGGAGCTGCGTGATCCGTATCGCTACGCCCGTAGATCCTCGTCCGAGGTCGAGCTACAGGGTACGGCGTGGGGAGGGGACCGGCCGCCGCAGGTGGAAGTGCTCGTGGGACAGGTCTCCACGCCGACGGAGGCGATCGATCAGGTACGCACGCTGGTCGGCGCCGGCGTGCCCGAGGAGACGCGTCCGGATTTGCTCGAGTGGGACCTGGTGGCGCCCGCTTCCGCGGACACCTGGTCGGAGGTCTTCGATACTCTGCAATCCGAGGGGTTTCCGGTCCGGCTGTCCCTGCGGCTGGACCCGGCAGCATGGAGCGCATCGCGGAGTGGGGCGGTGGCGCGCAAGGCTCACCGCTTGACGCTGCGCTGCTCGCCGCAGCAGGATCCGCGGGATCTCGATGCCTGGATGCAGGCGGCGGCCGCTGCTTCCACGCCTATCCTGTGGGAGATGGAGGTCCCCTCGGTCGATCAGATGTTCGCGGCCGCCGATGCCGCGGTCCGTCTGGTGCAGGGGAGTCGCACCGGGGCGTTGCTCGCCCTGCGGATGGCACCGGGTGTACCCCTGGTGGGGGCTTATCGACTGCTGGCCGCGCGTCTGTTTGCCGCCCGACAGGAGACGCCCTTGGTGCTGCTGCACGCGTCCCATGACGACAAGGAAGCCCAGCTGGCAAGCGCAGCGCTTCTCGGGAGTCTGTTGTGCGATGGCCTGGGGGATGCGGTGCGCATCGAGGGACCCGCGCCGGCGCGCGCGGCGCAGCTCTGCTTCACACTCTTGCAGGGCACCCGACTGCGCCTGTCGCGCACCGAGTTCATCAGCTGCCCCTCCTGCGGACGGACACTCTTCGACCTCGAGTCCACCACACAGCGCATCAAGGAGAAGACGGGGCACCTGAAGGGCGTCAAGATCGCCATCATGGGGTGCATCGTCAATGGACCAGGCGAGATGGCCGACGCCGATTTCGGCTACGTGGGCGGTGCGCCCGACAAGGTGAACCTGTTCGTCGGGCAGTTGATGGTGGCGCGGCATGTGCCGGCGGCCCAGGCCGATGACCGCCTCATCGACCTCATCAAGCAGCACGGCAAGTGGGTGGACCCGCCGGCCCTTGCCATGTAAGCACGGGCTTCCTGGGGATGTGGCGAGACTTGCTGTCCCCAACGGGCTTGCCTATAATCCGCCCTGGGCCGCCCGCTGACGGACGGTCGCACGCGGTTTGCACTCCATCCGTTTCGGGACTCACCATGCGCCTAGCTCGCGGCCTATGCCTTGCCCTTTTGCTGGCCTTGTTCCTGCCCGTCCTTTCCTTGCAGGCTCGTTCGAGGCTGGCAGATGTGGACACCCGTTGCCCGCTGTTCGGCCATCCGTTCACCGCACAGGCCGTGGCCAGCGGCGACGACTTTGCGGCATTCGACTCCGATCTGTGCAGGCGTCCGCTGGATCACAGCCTGTACATTCTGGCCGTCTGGACCTGTCCGTACTGCTTCTTCTCCGCGTATCAGACCGACTACCTGAAGCCACTGCCGGCGGAATTCCGGGAGATGGAGTTGCGGCGCTATACGCTGGACACAGCTCCGGCCGAGATCGAGCAGCGCGAGATCTTCGTGGGGGTCAAGTACCACAATGCCGAGACCTTCTATCGCAAGCAGGGGCGTGACGCCTGGTTCTTGTACGACCTCATGCTGCGCGGCACGTACTCATGCCGCATTACCGTCGTGCAGGGCACGGCGGAGTTCCAGAGCCTGCGCGAGCAGTGGATCAAACAATCCTGGCCGCACAAGACACGCTTCAGCGTGGAAGAGGTGAACCTGGCCGTGGCAGCGCGGGTGGCGCAGGAACTGGACGAAGGCAACCTGGCCGGGGACAGCGTCGATACCATGCGCTATTTGCGGGCCGATGCCCTGCGACGTGCCGGCGAACACCGGGAGGCCGCCGCCATCTTCGAGGACCTGCTGAAGGGCTCGGAGCTGGGCTCGGAGCTGTTGCGCGACGCCCGTAGCCAGCTGGCGCTGTGCATCAAGGAGGGTGACTTCCAGCAGAAGGCATTCGAGTACCTGCAACAGGCGCAGGAAGAGGGTCTGGTTCCGGCGGAAAACGCCACGCTGTCCGTATACCTGCAGGGTGAGTTGATGCGTCGCCTTGGCCACCCGGGCGAAGCGCGCAAGTTCTACCGGCGTGCGGCCGAGCTCCCGGTGCAGCAGGAGTTCCTCGCAGCCCTCATCGAGAAGCAGCTGGGGCGAGTGGATGCAGCCCCGGCGTTGAAGTCCAAGGACAAGAAGAAGAGGAAAGGGCGCTAGGCGTGGTTCCTGTCGCGCAGAGCGAGACCGAGCGAGGCGGGGAGTGACGAGGCGATGCCGTCGTGCCGAGGGAAAGGCCGCTTGGCCACGCGTCGCGAAGCTCGCCGCTGCCTTGTTATGGCTGCTTGCCGTTGCATGCGGCCCGGACCCGGCTGTGGAGGAGTTGCGCAAGGGCGTGCTGTTCTACCCCTGGACGCACGGCTCGACACTCAGCGAAACGCCGCAACGCGTGGCCGAGATCACCCAGGAACGGGTCCGAACCCTGCGTGAGATAGAAGACTTCGCCGGAACTCTGGACGAGTGGAGGTCGCGCACCGGTCCCGTTGACCGCATCCACGTGGGGCCTGATGACTATGCCCTGAACCGCAACATCTTCTTCTACTGCCTGGCCTCGCTGGAGCGGCCTGCTGTGGCACAGGATCTCCTCGTGCGCATCACCCGGACCGCTCCGGATGGTTCCGAGACCACCGACCTGGTCACGCAGTTGACGGCGCAGATCAATCGCAGGGCCCAGTCGGCCGGCATCCTGTACTCCATGGCGGAACTCCCTGCGGGGGAGCATCGCCTGCACGTGGAGGTGCTGGACGGCGAAGACGTTGCTGCCAGTGGAGACCTGTGGGTGGACTACGATCCCGGGAGATGAGAAACTCGTGATCCTTGAAGCGGAGGCTACACCATGAGAACCCGATGGGCATTGAGCGGTGTGGTGGTCGGTTTGCTGCTCTCCGCCAACGGTGCCGTTGCCAAGGAGGGGAAGTTCTTCTCGGCGCAGATCCACTATCTGTTCAGTAACATCGAAGCCGAGGGTCGGACCATCGAGGAGTTTGTGGGTAGCCGGTTCGATCTGGAGGACACGCTGGGCGTGGACACGCACGATGGCGTGCCGTCGGTGAACCTGTGGTTCCACATCCTGCGCCGCAACTCCGTGCTGGTCTCGTACTTTACCAGCAGCTATGACGGTTCGACGACGCTCAGCAAGCCCCTGCTCTACGGCAACGAGTTGTATCCCCCCGGTGCGGAGGTGGACAGCCAGTTCGATTTCTCCCTGGCACGCCTGCACTACAATTTCCGTTTTCTGAATTTCAAGGTCGTCGACATCGGCGTCCTCGTGGGCGTGGATCTCTACCAGGGAGAGGGCCGTTTGACGGTGGCGGGGTTAGCCGACGAGGACAATGATTTCAGCGCACCATTCCCCGTGGTGGGGCTCAACTTCACCGCCAAGGTTCCCAAGATCGGCCTCTTCATCTATACCGAGGCAACGGGCACCAGCCTTGACATCGGCGACGTGGACGCCAGCGCTCTGGATGCGCAGTTTCGGGTGACCTGGTACATCGCCGACGGTCCGTTCGGTCTGACCGCTGGGTACCGCTACCTGGATCTGGACCTGAATGTGAAAGACGAGGGCGAGGGCAAGATCACCCAGGAGGGATTCTACGGCGGCATGGCCATCCGTTTCTGAGACAGAGCCCGCTGAACACCGCCGCACCGGCCGGAGGATCCCTGGAAACCCGCCTACCTTTAGGATAACCTGACATCCCACGTCGGGCTTCGACTCGAGCCCAGTGAGAATTATGCTGAATCGCCTCAAAAGGCTCTTCGGCAGACGAGCGGTTGCGCCGGCTCCTTCCCCCGAGGCCGGCGATTCTCCAGCGGGAGCGCCGGAGAGCGCGCGTTTGCCTGCCGCAACATTTGCCCAACCGGACCACTCGCCGGCATCTCCGCCTGCTCGGGCGGAGGTGCGCGACATCCGCATGGCAGACATCGACACCGATGCCATCCAGATCCTCCGGCGTCTGATCAGACACGACCATATCGCCTACCTGGTGGGTGGCTGCGTCCGCGATCTCCTGCTGGGGCGCCGTCCCAAGGATTTCGACATCTCCACGTCGGCCAGGCCCAATCAGGTGCGACGGCTGTTCCGCAACTCCCGGGTCATCGGGCGCAGGTTCCAGCTGGTGCACATCTTCTTCCGCGGGCCGGGTGGGCGAACTGAGAAGATCATCGAGGTCTCCACGTTTCGCGCCTATCACGGCGGAAACAACGATCAGGATGACCTCCTCATCACCCGGGACAATGTCTTCGGTACGCCGGAAGAGGACACTTTGCGGCGCGACTTCACGGTGAACTCGTTGTTCTACGACATCGAGCGCAGGGAGGTGATCGATCATCTGAAGGGTGTCAACGACCTACGGGCCGGCATTATCCGCACCGTGGGAGACCCGGATATTCGTTTGCGCGAGGATCCCATTCGTATCCTTCGCGCCATCAAGTTTGCCGCCAGGCTCGGGTTCGAGATCGAGCCGGCGACCCTGGAAGCCCTGCGCGCCCACCGCTGGGACATCCAGCGTGCTGCGGCGCCCAGGATTCTGGAGGAGATGCTGCGCATCCTGCGCTCCGGTGCCGCGCTGTCGGCGTTCTCGTTGCTGGGTGAGACACGTACGCTGGAGGTGTTGCTGCCGGAGATCGATGGAGCCCTGCACCGGGATGAATCGCTGGTCGAGGTCTACTTCGGAGTCCTTGGCGAGCTGGATCGACGGGTAGCGGCGGGGGAGGAGCTCAGCAACGCAGTGGTGCTGGCGTCCATCCTGCTGCCGTTGACGCCCTGGCCGGCCGGCGATCCGCAGCGTGGCTTTGCCGAGGTGCGATCCGCTGTGCTGGAGCTTCTGGAGGGTGTCTTCCAGCGGCTCCGGGTGTCCCGAAAGGACGGGGAAGCGGTGCGTCAGCTGTTGCTGTCCATCCGCAAGATGGCACCCGGGTTCCGGGCGAGAGGCTTCTCCCGCAATGTCCTGGCGCAGCGGCCGTACTTTCCCGAGCTGCTGACCGTGTTCTCCATTCATTGCCGCGCACGGGGATGCTGGGCGGAAGTGCTGCAGGAGTGGGAGGAGCTCCTGCAGCCTGCGGCCGAGCGCACTCCCGGAGCACGGCGTCCCGCGTCCGGTCGAGGCGGTGTCGACGGGGGTGGAGGCGGGCGCCGGCGCCGCCGCAGAGGTGGACGGAGCCGTCGTCCCCCTGCCGGTTCCCGGGCACCGGGAACCCGTTCCTGAACTCCGGTGTCCAGAAAGGCAGACCGCTGCTTGCCTGATGCCCTGCAGGGCCTTATCTTCTGAGGAATCACCGCTTTGTTCCGCAGCGAGAGTGCCTCATGATCCGGATGCGCGCCATGTTCCGCCTGGCTTGCCTCAGCCTGTGTCTCGCCCTGCCTGCAGTGGCCCAGCAGGAGGTGGAGACCCCGCTGGCGCGCTCGATGGTTGGCTCCTATCGAAAGCTGATGGAGATCGAGGACAAGATCCTGCTGGCCGCGGAGCGCCATGACGTGTCTCCGCTGCTGGCCCGGGCTCTGTGTCTCTACGAGTCGGGCGGCAATGCCAGCCTGACGTCGCATGCAGGGGCTCAGGGCTACTTCCAGGTCATGCCCGGTACCTTCCGCCGCATGGGCGTGCGCACCAACATCGAAGCCGGCATCAAGTATCTCAGCCAGCAGTTACGGCGCTTCGGGCGCGAGGATCTGGCGCTGGCGGCCTACAACGGCGGCCCGGGCGTGGTGACCCGCGGACGGGCACCGCTGGAGACGATGCAATACGTCCTGGGAGTGGGAAACAACAAGAACGTTCTGCAGCAACATGAGGCCCGGATCCGCGACCAGGCCCTGCAGTTGCGCATCCTGCGCACCGAGGAGGGTGACACCTGGTGGAGTCTGAGCCACCGCACCGGCATCCCCGTGTTGCAGCTGCGCCTCTACAATCCGTTCCTGGCACTGCGGCCCCTGGCCGCGGGCCGCCTCATCGTGTACCCGCCGGCTGCCGAGCAGGCGCCCGTCACGTTCGCGCAGGACTCCATCGGCTATGTGACTCGTCCTGGAGACCACTACCTGCTCCTCGCGGCTGCTTTCGGCGTGGCACCGGATCGCATCCGGGAGGCCAACGGTCTGTGGCATGTGGACCTGGTGTTGCCCGGTACGACACTGAAGATCCCGCTGGATCGCGACGAGGCCAGCTGGGTCGATCATACCGTCGAGCCCACCGATACTGTGGGGCGGGTGGCAAGCCACTATGGTGTTCCTGTGTGGGACGTGATCCGCGACAATCGGCTGTGGGATCAGGATCTCAGCGGAGCACAGGTCGTGCGCGTGGATCTGGCTCGCAAGATCCCGCGCTTTACCAGCTACAAGGTACGGCGCGGCGATACCTTGACCGGCATCGCACAGCGGCATTCCGTCGCACTGGCCTCGCTGCGCAAGGCGAACGGATTTTCCGCGGGCCACTGGCGCATTCGCATCGGCGATGTGCTGAGGATTCCCCTCAACTAGTCGTTGGCGAGCACGGAATGCACGGCGTCGATGAGCTCGGCAGGGCGGAACGGCTTGGCCACGAACGCGTTTCCTGAGCGGCGCAGGTACTCCAGCACCGTCGGCTGGTCGGTGAAACCGGTGGTGAAGATCACGCGCATGGAGCGGCCCGGGGTGCTGCTGAGGATCTTCTGGCGCAGCAGCACGCCGTCCGAGTCGGGGAGCATCAGATCCAGAATGGCGACGTCGTATCGGTTCTGGTGGATCTTCTCCAGCGCCCGCTCAGCGTCCGCGGCTGTGTCCACCAGGAAGCCCGAGGCGGCCAGAGTCTCCTGCATGGTCACGCAGGTGGGGCCGTCATCCTCTACCACCAGGATACGCTTGCTCGCTGCTCTCATGGTCGGTCCTCCAGGCGCAGGTGCGCCGGCTTCAATATCGGCTCTCGGCAGGGTCAGGTCAACGGCCGGCCTGTCCACTTGCAGTCAGGAGAGGACAACAGTGTCCACTCCAGCACACACGTTGCCGCACACCGCCGGTGTCACCCCATCACCACGATCCATGTAACTATATATTACATAGTTAGTTACGAATTATTTACCAGTGTGCCGTGCGATGCTCACAGGTGGTATGCCTCTTGCTAAACACATAGGGTGAGTCCGCAAGGACTCGGCAGACAAGACAGAAGGCTTCGCATTGACCGGTGTCGTTCCTGCCGTAGTGAACGAGTCGAGCCTAGCCAAGCATCCAGTTTCCCCCTTCGGGGGGAATGATTTCGCCAAAGCCCCTCCTAATAAAACCTCCCGTGAACTCGGGACCCGACGACACCGGTCATTCTTCTCCCACCCAGAGGCCCCCAGAACATTCCCAGAAGTTCCAGCTGCAGTGTGGCGCAGTTGCGTGTCGAACTCGGCATGGGATATACAGTCGGTGCAGGTCAACGGAGGAAAGTCATGATCTCTACTCGGTTGAGCGCCCAGGCATCGGCATGGATGGTCACTCTCGCGCTCTTTCTCCCGGGCGGCGCGGCTCTGGCTCGCGAAGTGGACAGCGACGACCGTCTGCTCACGCAGTTCATCCAGGACGGCGAGGTGGTGGCCCATCCCTGGCTCGAGGGCCACATCAATTTTCAAGGATGGGACGAAGGTGACCGGGCGGCGCTGGGTGGGTTGCTGGCGTTCACCCTTGCCAGTGACTTCGAGGTGGGCGTGAGCTTTGCCGGCATGTGGGTGGACCCGGACGGCACCGGCAGTGACGAGGGGTTCTCCGATACTCAGGTGTTCGGCAAGGTGCGCCTCATCGAGAAACCGGTGGTCCTCTCAGTGGGGACCGTGATCTCCCTTCCCACCGGCGACGAGGAGGACGGGATGGGCACCGGCGAGGTGGAGATGGAGTTCTTCGGCGCCCTCCGCAAGGTGTACCGCCCCATGACCCTGGTGGCCAACGCCGGCTTCCGCGTCAACCAGGATGCCGATGTGCACCTCGCACAGGGTGGGTTCCCCCGGGACGGGGAGACGGAAGGGAAGGTGTCCGGTCGCCTCGGTGCGGGATTGATCTTCCTGCACGGCGAGCGCTGGAGCTACCAGGCGGAGCTCTCGTTCGAGACCAAGCGCTACGAGGGTCACGATTCGGACCTGCGCTTCACCCCCGGGGTGTCCTTCCGCGGCGAGCACGCCATCCTGCGCGCCGGCCTGAGCCTCGGCCTCACCGACGGTGCGCCCGACTACGCACTGCTGGGTTCGGCGGTGTTGCGCTTCTAGGAGAACAGGTCACCGGTCTCCTTTTCCCGCCGCAAGGAGCCCAACTCGCGGCCCCGTGTGGTGCCGTTTTTTGTCCATCCTCCGGGTGTCCGACCGTCACCTGCTTGACACGGCGCACACTTCTCCTGACACCGACACGTGCTCACCCGAGATGGCTTGGCCTGTACGTGTTCTGGCGCTCTCCAGGTGAATCTCCCGCGGCCCCTGGTGGCATGGTTCCTGCTCTCCACCATCCCGGCGGCCGACGAACCTACGTTGGTCCTCATCCCGGCGACCTGCCGGACGAAGGTGGCCCTCCATGCCCGCGGAACCGCTCCAGATTTCTCACGTCCCGTTGTCGTCCACCGAGAAGGTCGGCTGGATCGCCGCCATCTGCCGCGAGGCGTTGAGGGCGGACAACCTGCCCCAGGCGCTGGACAGCGCGGTGCGGGGACTGGTGGAGACAGTGGGCTACTTCTCGAGTTCCATCGGCTTGCTGGACGCCGAGCGCCGAGAGGTGGTGAACCGTGCCTGGTGCTCCCGGGGATCGGCGAAGATTCCCGAGGGCTACCGTCAGACGCTGGAGGAGGGCGTCGTGGCGCGCGTCGTTCGATCCGGCGAGATCGCTGAGGTGCCGGACGTGCGGCAGGATCCGGACTACGTGGCGTTGTTTCCCGAGGTGCGCAGCGAGATCTGTTTTCCGTTGCGCGCAGGGGAGGAGGTCATCGGAGTTCTGGACGTCAACAGCGATCAGATCGATGACTTCGACGACGAAGGACGCTGGTTGCTCGAGACACTGTCCGGACTGCTGGGGCAGATCATCGAGAAGAGCCGGTTGCTGGATGAGGTGGTGGAGACCCGGGACTATCTGGAGGGACTCATCGCGGCCGCCGGAGATGCCATTGCCACCATCTCTCTGGACGGAAGGGTGCAGCGCTGGAACCGCGCGGCGGAACAGATGTTCGGCTACCGGAGGGCGGAGATGGTGGGGAGTCCCATAGCCGTCCTGGCGCATCCCGAGGAAGCGCCGGACACGGAGCACCTGTTGCGGCGCGTGGCGCAGGGTGACGTCATCGAAGAGCACGAGGCGCGATATCTGCACAAGGACGGCCGCCTGGTGGATGTGTTGCTCGCGATCTCTCCTGTCCATGATGTTACGGGCGGGGTCATGGGAAGCAGCATCATCATTCGTGACGTGAGCGAGGCGCGCCGCATGGAGGCCCGGTTCATCGAGATGCACCGCCAGGTGGCGGCCTCGGAGGAGAAATACCGCAGCCTGGTGCACCATTCACTGGAGGCCATCTTCCTGGTGGACCCGCTGGCGTTTACCATCCAGGAGGCCAACCCCTGCGCCGTGGCATTGACCGGACGGTCGGCGGAGCGCCTGGTGGGGATGCGTTGGCCCGATCTGATCTGCTCCGAGGACATGGAAATGGGACGTCGCTACCTGGAAGAGGCTGCCGCCACCGGATCCGGTGGGATCCAGGAGATCCGTCTGCGGTGCCCGGACCAGGGCGAACTGACGCTGGAGATCACCGCCGGCTCGGTGCGCTCGAGCGAAGCGCCGTTCTTGCAGATCATCGGTCGCGATGTGACCGAGCGTCGCCGTGCGGAAGGGGAGACGGAGGTGATGCGTAGCCGGCTGTTTCAGTCCGAGAAACTTTCGGCGATGGGCGAACTCATCAGCGGTGTGGCCCACGAGCTCAACAACCCGCTCACCGGAGTCATCGGATACGCACAGCTGTTGCTGGACACGCCCGATAGCGAGAACGCGCAAAGGAATCTGGAGCGCATCCAACACGAGGCGAGGCGTTGCCATCGTATCGTCCAGAACTTGCTCGCGTTCGCGAGGAAACGGCAGTGCCAGTGGAGTTCTGTATCGGTGAACGATCTGCTCGTGGAGACCCTGGATCTGCGTGCGTATCAGATGCGCGTGGATAATATCTGGGTGGTGCGTGAACTCGACGCCGACCTGCCCAGGATCCAGGCCGATTCACACCAGTTGCAGCAGGTGTTCGTCAACCTGCTGAACAATGCGCACCAGTCCATGGCAAGCACCGGGCGCGGTGGGGTCCTCACCGTGACTAGCCGCCGCATCCAGGATCGCGTCATGATCCGCTTCGCGGACAACGGTCCCGGGATTCCGGAGGACATCCGTCACCGGATCTTCGAGCCGTTCTTCACCACCAAGAAAGTCAACATGGGCACCGGCCTGGGGCTCTCGCTGTGTTACGGCATCATTCAGGATCACGGCGGAACCATCAGCGTGACCAGCCGGGGTAGCGTGGAGACCGTTTTTGTGGTGGAACTGCCGGCGGAAGCCAGTGCAGTCGCGGCAGAGGGTGCCGAACGCGTCCTGGACGCTTCCGGCGCCCCCCCCCAGGAGGTCGAGGTGCACGAGAAGGCGCGTCGTATCCTGGTGGTGGACGACGAGGAGACCATCCTCGAGTTCCTCAGCGAAGCCTTGCGTATGCGCGGCCACGAGGTGGACTGCGCTGCCAACGGCTTGCACGCCCTGGACCGGATACGAGAGCAGCCCTATGACGCGGTGATCACCGATCTGAAGATGCCCGGGATGAGCGGCCGCCAGTTCTACCAGGCGCTGTCTCGCGAGCTCCCGGCCATGGCCCGCAAGGTGATCTTCGCCACCGGAGATCTGGTGGCCCACGATACCATCGCGTTCCTGGAGTCCACGGGCAATACCTACCTGGAGAAGCCGTTCTCCATCCGTTCCATCGCAGAGGCGCTGCGGCAACTGGAGGAGTAGAGCTTCGACCCCCTCTGCTCGCTCAGAACAGCGATTCATCGCCGGGCAGATAGCGCTCCAGGCACCCGAACTCCTCACTGGCCAGCAGCTGGGAGTCTGCCACCAGCTGGAATCCGGCGTCCAGCACTGCCTTCAAGGCGACCTGGTTGATCCCCGGAATGCGCAGGCGGACCGTCTCGCTCTTGCGGGCCGCTTTCGAGACCACCAGCCCCAGGGCACTGCGGAGCCCCTGGGGACCGGCGGCAGCCAGCGGGCCCACCTCGCCCCCCGTGCCCAGGTAGGCGTAGGCCAGCGCCCGATTCCCCTTCCACAGCAGCAGGCACGTACGTCCGCCATGGGTCATCCAGAAGACGTGATCGTCCGCGCGGGTGCCGCCGAGGACCTCCCGATCCAGCCGTAGTAGCGGCGAACGCGGCCCCAGTTTGGCCGCGGCATCGTAGCGAGCCATGCGGGCCCCGGGAGGCAGCGGATTGGCCCGACGCAGCCGCTCTGCTGCTTCCTGGCCTCCTTCCACCGTGAACACCGGGTAGCGCGCCCACATGCCGGCGCGCAGGCCCAGGACCATTCCGGCGCCATCCGGGCCGGTGAGCCCGGCCAGCACACGCCCCCGTACCCCACGGCTGGCCCGTCGCACCTTGCGCAGCAGCGCCGAGCCGATACCCCGGCCGCGGAACCCAGGGGCGACCCAGAGCTCGGAGAGCCACCACAGGCGCCCTCGCGTCACCGCAGCAGCAAATCCCACCACCTGATCCTCGTAGCGGGCCACCCAGAATGCGCCCTCGGAGGTCAGCAGCAGGTGCGCATAGAGGGGTGGCGGCAGATCCGGCCGGTCCGGCGCCGCTTGCCGGCATCCCGACTGATCCTCGGGGCGGGTGCAGGCCAGATAGACCGCCCACGCACCTGGCAGATCTTCGGGTTCGGCAGGTTCCAGCTTTGCGGAGGGTGTCGCCATGGCGCGGGATTATACTTCAGGGCCCCCTGCCGTTCCGGTGCATGGAACCAGTCCCGGCCGCTGGGGGTCAGTGCTTAGACGCCCGATACCAGAGCTTCCGGCCGGGCCTTTCGAGGCCAAGAACTGCCGCTCGGTCTTGGTTGACAGCGGGGAACCGGTGCATATAATTGGTCGGCCTACGCTGATTACCGATCTTTCTTGGCTAGTAGGGCACCGTTGTGTTCTTCGGGTGCGCTACGAGTTGGTTCGCCGTCGCATCCCCATCGGAGGGAGTTCATGAAGAAGACAGGGTTCGTCCTCTGGGTCCTCGTTGCTCTGATGCTCGGCCCGAGCGCACTGGCTGCCGAGCACCATTTCGGGCTGCGTGTGGGCAACACCAATTTCGACGATCCCAATGTCGATCCGACCCTGCCGGCGGGACTCGAGTTGAAACTCCGCTACCGTGCTCCCGGTTGCACCGGCGTGGAGGAACTGGATTCCAACGGGCAGATTCTCTGTGCCGCAGGGCCGCGGGTGGGCGGTTTCATGAAGGACACCGGCGACCTCCTCAACGATGCCATCCACATCGACGAGATCATTGAAGGCAGACGGACGTTGCTCGATTTCCGCCGTAGCTTCGAGGCGGAAGAGTTCGACGGGAATTTCATCGGCATCTTCTACGAGTTCCGGCGTGACGCCGACTCGCGCTTCTCCCTGTCGTTGGATGCTGGAGTTTTTTCCACCGATGCCACGCACGTCGTGCCGGGTAACGCCCATGTGGACGACCCCAACATTTCCAATGAGGACCCGGGCGACTACGACGATGACGGCAACACCGAGGCCGAGGACATTCCCGTCAACATCACCGATCGCATGGAGTACTCGCTGTACTTCGCTCACATCACGGCACGTTACAACTGGACCCCCGGCAAATTCCGCCTCTGGGTGGGTGGGGGCGTCGGTCTGTGGGCCAACCTGTGGCGTGAGATCGTGGAGGCGGAGTACGTCAACCTGGCGTGCATCCCCAGCTCGGAGCCGGGTTGTAACCCGAAGACGGAGTTCCGCGAGAGCCAGGGCGATCGTCGCACCATTCTTCCCCTGTCCGTGTCGGTGGGTGCGACCTGGCAGTTCTTGCCGCATTGGGCCGTCAATCTCGAGAGCCGCCTCCTGTTCCTGGCCGATAGCAATGTGACGTTATTCGAGTCGGAGTCGGACTACGACATCGGTGGCAACCAGGTCATGCTGGGCTTCAGCTACAAGCTCTGAGCGTGAGTCTTCGGGCAGCAGGCAGCGCCGCGGCGCTGTTCCTGGTGCTGCTTCTACCCCCGGTATCACACGGCCGGCAGCCGGTGGCCGAGTTGCCTCCCTTCCAGACCGCCGACGAAATGCGTCGCCAAGGGCATCTCGGCAGGGCGGAGGCGTTGTACCGCCGTGACCTGAAGGCCCACCCGGGCCATCCGCAGGGGCTGTTCGGACTGGGGCAGCTACTCCTGGCCGAGCATCGCTACCGGGAGGCCGAGAACGTCTTCCGGAACCTGGGCAATCTGGTGACCACCCCCGAGAAGCGTGCGGCTGCTCTGGTGGGGCAGGGAAGGGCCCTGGCCGGCCGGGGCGAGCACGGGATGGCCGCGCAGCGATTTGAGCAGGCGCATCACCAGTCGGACGCACAGGGGGAGGCACTGGCCCGGCTGGGGCTGGCGCGGCAGGCCCAGGGCGATCTCGCCCGGGCCGGACGGATCTGGGAAGAATATCTGCAACTACGCCCGGGGATGCCGCTGGCGGTGCAGCATCTGCAACGCGCTCGGCACCTGCAGCGCGAGATCCGCCGGCTGCGGGCGCAGCTGGACTCCAACGCCGGGAACCCCGGCATAGCCGCGCGCTATGCCCAGATCCTGGAACAGGCCGGCAATCCGGCAGGGGCCGCTGCCGTGCTGGGAAAGCAGGACGTGGTGGGTTGGCCTCTGGGAGGCGACCCCCGCTATCGTCAGGCGATCCTGGCGCTGCGCGCGGGCAGTGCAGAGGAGGCGGGGCGCCTGTTGCGCGGTCATCTGCGGGATTTCCATCATCATCTGGCGGGGTTCTACACCCTGGCCGCCACCGAGGCGGCTACGGGCAACCGACAGGCCGAGGCACTGGCCTGGATGGGCGCGCTCACCCTGCGTCCCGGCGACCGCTTCGCGGCGCGCAGCCGTTTCCGGGCCCTCGCCATGGCACAAGCCCTGGAGCCGGAAATCGAACGGCTGCAGGGACTGCTGGCCCATTCCGTGACCTCCGAGCGCGCGCGCATCCAGCTGGCTCTGGCTCTCCAGGTTGCGGGACGGGCCGACGAGGCCGTGCCGCGCCTATTGCGTGCGCTGGAGCTCGAGCCCAACGACAACGGCATTCTCGAGCCCCTGCGAGACCTGCTGGAAGGGCGGCCGCAGCGATTGATCCGGGCCGTGGCCGAGCTCACACGGCGCGCGGAGAGGAGGCCGGCGGCGCTGCGTGCGCGCGCGGCGCTGCGCACCCTGCTCGGCGATGCCGAGGGGGGCGCGGAGGATCTGGGTCTCTTGCAAGAACGATTTCCCGACGATGTGCGCACCCAGGTCGCGCTGGCGTACGCGCGCCGAGAGCTGGGCGATTTGGCGTCGGCGCGCGCATTGTTGGAAAGCGCCACGCGACAGTCACCGGACTATCCCTTCGCCCGCCTGGACCTCGCCGCTCTGGCGTTGAGCCAGGGAGAGCCCGACGTGGCTCTACTCCACGCGCGTCGCGCGTTACACCTCCTGCCTCTCGAGTCGCTGGGACATACTCTGGCCGGAGCGGCACTCATCGAGTTGAACCAGGTCCCGGAGGCCCTCACCGAACTCGGGCGTGCGCTGGCGCTGGCACCGGCGGACCCCTCCGGACACATCCTGCCGCTGGCCATGCGAGCCTTTCTGCTGGCCGGGGATCCGGAGTCGGTGCGATTGTTTCTCGTCGGTGGTGTTGCGCTGGAGCCCGAGCAGCTCTACCTGCTGGCATGGCGCTATCTGCGCGACACCTACGTCGGTGACGGCATGGACCGGAAGGACTGGCTGGAGTGGAAGCATCGATTCCACGGCCAGCTTCACGACATGGTGGATGCCCACGCCGCCATCGGCCGCCTGGCCGCAAGCCTGGATGACCCTCATACGAAGCTGCTCGATCAGGCTGACGGACTGGCGCGTTTGCTGGCGGCAGGAGAGGTCCTGGCCTCTGACCCCGATACCGGCGACGGTTCGCGGTCGCTGTACTGGAAGTTGCGCGAGGAGGGCGGTCTCTACCTCCGCCTCACCAGCCTGCGCGACCCGGCGGCGGCGCGCGCCGTGGAACAGGTGCTGGATTCGCTGCCGGAGGTGGTGGAGGTCGTTCTGGATCTGCGCGGCAATCCCGGTGGTTATGAAGACCAGGCGCGCCGGATTGCCGAGCTGTTGCTACCGGAGGGGCGCACGGCTCCGGGCTGGCGCACCAGGACGGGTGAGACCCTCGGCGCGGGCCGCCGGGGCACCGCAGGAGCACTGTCGGTGCAGATCCTGGTGGATGGAAAGACCGGCAGTGCGGCGGAGCATCTGGCCGAGGACCTGCTGCAGGGCGGCGCGGCAAGCCTGGTGGGCGGGCCCACGGTGGGAAAACGCGATGCGCAGATCCCGTTCATCCTTCCGGATGGGTGGACGCTCCTGGTCACTGCAGCCCGGCGTGACCTGGCCCCTGCCGTTGACTCGCCCTGATGGTTGGATCAGACTGCTAGAGACCGGTCCCATTCGTTTCCCTGTGTCATCGAGAGGAAAGCATGCCCCCTGATCCTGCAGACAACAGTCAGATTGTCGAAGCGCTGCGAAAGATCACCTTCCCCGGCTACAGCAGGGATATCGTCACCTTCGGGTTCGTCAAGTCGGTGAAGGTCAGCGGCGCCGACGTGCGCGTCGGCCTGGAGCTATCCGGCCCGGATCCGGACAAGGAACAGACCCTCCGTGAGGCGATTTGCCGCGAGATCGGCGGCCTGCAGGGCATTGACTCCGTGCAGGTGGACTTCGCCACCGCGGCGCCGGCCACCGCTGCCCCGCGCGGTGCCCCCATGACCCCCCAGGGGCTGCCAGGCGTCGCGCATCTGGTGGCCGTCGCCAGCGGCAAGGGTGGCGTGGGCAAGTCCACCGTGGCTGTGAATCTCGCGGTGGCACTGGCGCGTGCGGGTCATGCCGTGGGTCTTCTGGACTCGGACATCTACGGCCCCAGCGTTCCGCTGATGATGGGGATCAAGGGCCACCCCGAGACCGAGGGCAACCAGATCCTGCCGTTGGAGAATCATGGTGTTCGTACCATGTCCATCGGCTACATGCTGGAGGAGGATGCGCCGGTGATCTGGCGCGGACCCATGGTGATGAAGGCCCTCACCCAGTTCCTGCGCGAGGTGCGCTGGGGGGTACTGGACTACTTGATCCTGGATCTGCCGCCCGGCACCGGGGATGCGCAACTCACCCTGGTGCAGGCGGTTCCCCTGGCAGGGGCAGTGGTGGTGACGACGCCGCAAGACGTGGCCCTCCTGGACGCCAGGAAGGCCATCAACATGTTCCGCAAGACGGGCGTTCCCATCCTGGGGATCGTCGAGAACATGAGCCTGTTCGTGTGCCCCGGATGTGGCCACGAGGAGCACATCTTCGGCCAGGGCGGCGGCCGGCGGGAAGCCGAACGCGGCGCAGTGCCCTTCCTGGGCGAGATCCCGCTGAACTCCAGCATCCGCGAGGGCGGCGATGGCGGCATCCCCATCGTGGCGGCGGATCCGGACTCATCGATCGCACGGACCTTCGGGAAGATAGCCGTCGCCGTCGTGGAGGCGGTGCAGGGGCAACCGGTCTCCTAGATCCGGTCTCACACCCCCCCCGGGGAGTGCGAACGGCTGCAGGTGGAGGTGTGGGGCTATTGACCGCCGGCCGAGGTCTGTGCCTGCAAGGCCCGCTGGATGGCCCGGCGGAACGGCATCTCCGTGTAGTTCTTAAGACGAAGGCCGTTCACGAAGAACGTCGGTGTTCCGTTGGCCCCTACCCGGCGCGCCTGGTCGAGATCCCTTTCCAGACGCGCGTAGGTCTCGGGGTTGTCCAGGGCTGTCTCGAAACGCGAGACGTCCAGTTCCAGTTGCTGCGCGTATCCCAGCAGGTCGCTGCGCTCCAGTGCGTTCATGTTCTGGAACAGCAGGTCATGCATCTCCCAGAACTTTCCCTGCTCTCTCGCAGCTTCAGCCGCTGCCGCTGCCAGACGCGCGTGCGGGTGAAATGGCAGGGGTAGGTGCTTGAAGACCAGCCGGACCTGGCCTTTGAACTCGGCCAGCAGCTTCGTGACGATGGGCGCGGCACGGTTGCAGAACGGGCACTGAAAGTCGGAGAACTCCACCACGGTCACCGATGCCGTATTGCTCCCGCGCACCGGAGAATCCTCCACCGGGATCTGCACGATCTCCCCGGGCGATCGGGTCGTGGTGCTCCTGCTGCTCTTGTTGGTGGCCTCGGCCGTGGCCTCGTACGCCGCCCGGACAGCGGTCTCGTTCTCGCCCCGGCGCACCGCATCGACAATGGCCCGGGCCAGGATCGGGCTACGTGGGCAGTTCTGATCGTCCACCCGGCACTGCGCCACGCGCATTCCACAACCGCACGTGCAGTCGGTCTCGTTGAGCACCTTGAGAGCCAACTGCTTCTGCTCCTCGGTCAGCCCGGAGAGGTCCACCCCCTCGAGGCCTTGGCTGTAGAAGCGGGCCTCGTCCTGAGCGAGGCTCACAGGGAGGGATGCCAGCAGAACCAGCAAGACGGCGGACGGCAGCCTGCCAAGGAGATGGGAGCGATGAGGGAGCATGGACCAGCCTTCTCGGAAAAGGGAGGAGGGCCCGGGTCGGGGCACGCCTTCCGGGTGAAACAAGCCATTTTTCGGCTGGGCCAGGCCAAAGTCAAGCAAGTGAAGGCGTAAGGCAGAACGGGGTACTGCAGGCGGTGGCGGAGAAGCGCAGCAGCGGCAGGTGGTCCAGCGCTTGCAAAATTGGGGTACCCGCGGGACTTGCGCCCCGCGGGTACCCCGTCTGCCTTGGAGGGAGGGTTCCGGGCTACTTTCCGCAGACCGGGAGGTTTAGTTGTTCGACTCGCTACCGATGCCGAAGCGTCTGATCTTGCTGTAGAGGCTCGAGCGGTTGATGCCCAGCAGCGAGGCGGTCTTCTTCTTGTTCCACTTGCACTCTTCGAGGGTGCGCAGGATGAAGTTCTTCTCCATCTCGTAGAGGGTCGGCCGGTCGCCTCCATTGGGCCCGACCGGGCTCAGCTCGCCCTGGTTGTCCCCGGAGGGGGAGCCTACGGCCAGCTGCCGCACCATCAGTTGCAGCTGGTGGTTGTCCTGGGGATGGACCACGAAGTCGCACCCACCACGCCGGAGCACGTCCAGGGCCATGCTGGCTGTTCCCTCTCCAGCGGCCACCATCACCGGAACATCCGGATAGGCCCGGCGGAAACGCTCCACCACCGGCGGGACCTCACCGCGCGCATTTCTCAGGTCGAGCAACAGCACATCGAAGGCGTTCTTGCGAGACAGGTCGAAATGGGGCAGATCACTCGTGCATCGGGTGACCTGCGCTCCTTCCACCTCCCGGAGGATCTCTGCGATTCCGGGCATGGAGCCCTGACCTTGGGCTACAAGAATGTTCATTGTTTTCATGATCTTAACTCCCTACCTTGGCTTAGTGAAACCTTGTATCCGAGACAATTATAGGGCATGGATTCTCAAATAACAACATATGAAATCGTTTATTTACATATCTTTACTGTCATCAATTGTTCACACTGTTCAAGATTTGACATTTCCAATATACGACATATAACTATCCAGGCTGCTGAGAGTGGGCATGGGCTCTCCTGTGCCCCGCCCGGGGTGCGCGCCTGGCGTGCGCCCGGTTCAGGCCGTCCACGGTGGGCGGACGATGCAGCTGCAAGGAGACCTACCATGCGCCCATCCGTCCCTGGCGTTCCGAGATGGTTACCTGTAGTCGCCGTGGTTCTCATGGCCGCTGTGGGCCCGCTGTTCGCCCAGGCCAACGTGACCGGTGTGGTCAAGGGTTATGTCACGGACTCCTTCGGGAACTTCGTTCCCGGGGCCTCCGTAACCCTCAGCAGTCCGGCCCTGGTGTCAGGCTCCCGCGAGCTTCTCACCGATGCAGAGGGCTCCTTCCTCTTCAATGGAGTACCGGTCGGCACCTACAGCCTGCGCACCGAGGTGCTGGGTTATCCGCCCTACGAGATCGTGGAAATCCAGCTCAACCCCGCGGAAACTCGCGTCTTCGACATCGATCTGCCCGAAGGCCTGGAAGAGACCATCACCGTGGTCGCGGAGAAACACCTGGTGGATACGCTGGATACGTCGCTGCGCGAGGTGATTGACGCTGCCTACGTCAACCGTCTGCCCCTTTTCGCCAGGCGCTACCAGCAGATTCTCACGCTGTTTCCTGGGGTGAGCAACGCAGAGGGTTTCTCGCTGGCGCAATACCACATCGACGGGAGCCGCACCACGCAGAACGGTTTCCGCCTGGATGGCGCCACCATCAATGATCAGGTCACCGGCACTTTCGGCCTGAACGTCAACCAGAATGCCATCGAGCGTTTCGAGCTCACCACGAGTGGCTACATGCCCGAGTACGGCGAGCAGTCCGGTGGCATCGCCAATATCATCACCAAGTCCGGCACCAACGAGTTCGAGTTCTTCTACTCCGGCTTCTACCGCGATGACTCCTTCTCATCCAGCATCTCCGGCGTAGACCGCGTGCTGGCCAACGGGGACGCCGACAGGGACTCCTCCAACAACCACACGTCGCTGCCGGAAACGCAGCAGTGGCAGGAGTTCGCAGTGGGCGGGCCGATCATCAAGGACAAGCTATGGTTCTTCTCCTCCTTCCAGTACTGGCAGGAGGATGTGGGCTCCCTCTTCAATGACTCCATCTCCGAGGGCGAGCGCTATCACGGCCAGTTCAAGCTCACCTACCAGGTCTCGCCGAACAACACGCTGGTGATGAACTTCGCCACCGATCCCGCCAGCTTCAGCAATGTCATCACCGATGCCCGCTACGACGAAGGCACCAACCTCGATCAGACCCAGGGCGGCTGGTTTGCCCAGTTCCGCGACACACACGTCTTCGGGCCCAACATGATGCTGGAGTCACAGCTGTTCATCCACCACCAGTACCTCACGGCCCGTCCCAGCGAGGACAACCTCGGGGACTTCACGCTGACGTTCGGTTACGGTGTGCCGACGCGCTTCTCGGGCACTTGGTTCAATGATCAGGATCGCAGCACGGATCGCATCCGACTCTCCGAGGCCCTGACGGTGCAGAAGGGCCGGCACACGCTCAAGGCCGGGCTGGACTACTCGTACCTGGACTTCACCGGCGTGAATCGCGCCGAGAACCTGTTGCTGGACTTCTCGCCCATGCTTCAGGATGACACCGGAGATCCTGCTGCCCAGTTCGTGTTCACCTACGATTACCTGACGCCCGAGTCCACCGACCGCACCGATTCGGAGACGGCCCTCTACATCCAGGACACCTGGGTCCTCAACGAGCACGTCACCCTGCGCGGCGGCGTCCGTATGGACCACCAGAGCATCATCGGCGACACCAATGTGGCCCCGCGCTTCGGCATGGCGGTGGATCCCGGCGGTAAGGGCGTGAGCAAGATCTTCGTCAACGTGGGCCGCTACTACGACAACGTGTTCACCGACTTCGTGGACTTCCAGGAGGCTGACGGCACCATCGGAACCTACACCTATGTGGTGCCGTCGGCCGGCTACTACTACTACGACGTTCCCTTCGCCAACTGGGACTATGTGGTGGACGGAAACATCGAGGCCCCGTACAAGGACAGCTGGACCCTCGGCTATGAGCGTGAGCTGCCGGGCAGTCTGCGGCTGGGCGTCAGCACCACCCACTGGGAGGGCAAGAACCAGTTGCGCACGTTCCTGGTGGAGGATCTCAGCCTGCTGCCCAGTGGGGTGGAGGACCTGGATCCTCTGGCCACGGCAGCCGTCCTGTTCGACTCGAAAGGGACTGCCGACTACCAGGACTTCAAGGTCTATTTCCGCAAGGCGCTTCGCAGCCGCTTCGAGTTCCTCGGCTCGTACACGCATTCGCGCGTGCGCGGTGATGCCTCCGAGGACTTCGGCTTCACGGATCGCTCCGATCCGGCGGCCGGCGATTTCACCCGTCTCACCTACGACCGGCCCGATGTGGTGAACCTGTCCGGCACGGTGTTCTTGCCGGCGCGCTTCGAGCTCACCGGAATCTACCGCTACCTGTCGGGGCGGTTGTACAGCCCGCTGACCGTAGCCTCCGGGTTCATCCAGATCGATCCGCAGGAGGGCAAGAACTCGCAACGAATGGCATCCCAGCAGTCGCTCGATCTGTCGTTGGCCAGGCTATTCCGGACGGGTCGGACGGACATCAAGGCGTTCCTCCAGGTCTTCAACGCTACCAACCATCTCAACGTGATCGAAGTGGAGACGTTGCAGGAGGCGGGACCCAGTTTCGGCGAGCCGGTGCGGGTGGATCCAGGAAGAACGTTGCAGGTAGGTCTGGAGGTCCGTTTCTGACCCGGTTCATGCCGGACTCGTCCGGAGAGAGCTCCGGGGTGGGTTCAGCCGACCGTTACTGACGGCCGCGTCCCCAAGGGGTGCGGGGTCCGTCGACTGAGAGAAGATTGGCATGGGATTGCGAGAGTTTCTCCGCGGGTTCCAGTTGGCGGCATGGACCACGGTCCTGACGTTGACGGGCGCAGGTGCCGGGCATGCCGGGACGATGGAGATCGCCATCGTCACCAGCCGGGATATTGCTCCCTACAGGGCAGCCTACCAGGGCTTCCTGGAAGTCCTCGATCAGGCCGACATCCACTACCGCACCGTGGAGTACCGCACCGAGAGGGACCGTCGCAAGAGCAGCCAGGTGGTGCAGAAGATCCGCGCCCGCCGTCCCGATCTGATCCTTACCATCGGTAGCGCGGCCACCGAGGTCGTGTCCGGAGAGATCCGCGACATTCCCATCATCTTCTCCCTGGTGCTGGAGGGAGGAGGCGGGGAGTCCAGCAGGGGGCAGAATGTCACCGGCGCCTCCATGGACATCCCGGTGCGCGTGCAGTTCGAGAAGATCCACCAGGCCCTGCCGGAGGCGAGGCGGTTCGGGGTTCTCTACAACCCCAGCCGCACCGGCAAGCTCATCGACGAGGCGCGCACCGTGGCCGAGGAGCTGCAGCTGGAACTGGTCCCCATAGCCGTGGAGACCGAGGCGGAAGTGGTGGACAGGCTCGCGGACCTGGACGGCAAGATCGACTTGCTGTGGTCGGTGGCCGATCCCACCGTGTTCACGCCCCAGAGCGTGCGCTACATCCTGTTGTACACGCTACGCAGCCGCATCCCGTTCATCGGCCTGTCGCCGTCGTATGTCCGCGCAGGGGCGTTGCTGTCCCTGTCGTGCGATTACCGCGACGTCGGCCGCCAGGCGGGCGAACAGGCCGTGCAGGTCCTGCAGGGAAGCAAGCCGCAGCACGTCCCCAAGACCTACCCGCGCACCGTCTCCACCTACCTCAACCTGAACACAGAAAAGACCCTGAACCTCAAGATCGCCGACCCGGTTCGTGAGGCTGCCGAGGTCGTCAGCGACTCATGATCCGCGTCCGGATCGGGCTGCAGGTCAAGTTCATTCTCTTGACCTCGCTGCTGATCCTGTTCACTGCGGTCACCCTCAGCCGCTTCTTCCTGGTCCACCTGGAGCGCAAGGAGTCCTCCAACCTGGAGGCCCTGGGCCTGACCATCAGCCGCAACCTGGCACGCAACGCCGAGCTTGGCCTGTTCACGCGCAACCGGGTGATGCTGGAGGACCTGTGCCAGGGTCCGTTGCAGAGCGAGGACGTCGTCTACATCCGTGTGCTCGACCAGAGCGGACAGGAGATCGTCGCGCTGGATTCGGTTCCCGATGTGACCCGGCGCCTCATGCACCATGACGAGGCCCCGGCGCTCTGGCAGCATCCGCAGGCGGGCGGTGAGGTTCTGCCGATGCAGTTGTTCCTGCCGCAGAGGGACCCGGTGGAGGGCATCGAGGTGCGCGTTCCGGTGTTCACTGCCGGGGTTGCTGAACCCGACGAGGTGGACTTTCTGCTGGAGGTATCCACGGAGCCGGTGTCCCAGGAAGTGCTGGGAGCTGTGGTGGTCGGGCTGTCCCTGGAGCGGAGCAAGGCGGAGATCTCGAGATTGCGTATCGCGTTCGGGTTGCTCACCGCGCTGGTGGTGCTGCTGGCGGTGCTGCTCACCATTCTCATCGTCCGGGTGGTGGCGCAGCCCATCAAGTCCATGGCCATCGCCACGCGCCGCATCGCCGAGGGAGATCTGCAGGAGACCATCGAGGTCCATACCGCGGACGAGGTGGGCGATCTCGGACGATCCTTCAATCGCATGACCGAGAAGCTGCGCAGCTCCCGGGAGGCCGTGGAACGCTACAGCGAGGAACTGGAACAGATGGTGCGGCAGCGCACCAAGCAGCTGGAGCAGGCGCAGAGCCAGCTGGTCCAGGCGGAGAAGATGTCGGCCATGGGGGAACTGGTCTCGGGAGTGGCGCACGAGCTCAACAATCCGCTGGCCGGCGTCATCGGCTACTCGCAGTTGCTGCTGGGGGAAGAGGTTTCCGAGCGCACCCGCCGCGGGCTGGACCGCATCAACCGTGAGGCCCAGCGCTGCAAGCGCATCGTGCAAAATCTTCAGGTGTTCGCTCGCAAGCACCTGCCGCAGAAGAACTACATCGGCATCAACGGCATCCTGCAATCCACCATCGAACTGCGCTCGTATCAGCTGCAGGTGGACAATGTCGAGGTCATCTCCGCCTTGCAAGAGGATCTGCCCAAGACCATGGCGGACTTCCACCAGCTGCAGCAGGTGTTCATGAACCTCATTATCAACGCGCACCACGCCATCAAGCACGCCGGTCGCGTGGGACGCATCGAGGTGGAGAGCGGAGAGCAGCACGGCCAGATCGTCGTGCGCATCTCCGACAACGGGTGCGGCATCCCGCAGGAAAACCTGGGCAAGATCTTCGATCCCTTCTTCACCACCAAGGAAGTCGGGCAGGGAACCGGCCTGGGGCTGTCCATCTGCTATGGCATCATTCAGGAGCATCGCGGGCGCATCTATGCCACCAGCCGGCCGGACGAGGGCTCCACCATCACCGTGGAGTTGCCCATCCTCCAGCCGTCCGAGGAGACCGCTGAGGCCGAGCGGCCCGCCGAGGCGGAGCCCGAGCCGCTACCGGCCGGTACGGCGCGGGTCACCAATATCCTGGTCATCGACGATGAGCCATCCATCGTGGACATCCTGCACGAGACCCTGCGCAAGGATGGCCACCGGGTGGACACGGCATCCAACGGCAAGACGGCGCTGCGCAAGCTCAAGGCCCAGCAATACGACGTCATCATCTCGGATCTACGCATGCCGGGGATGGGTGGAGAGGATCTCTATGAGTCGGTGCGCGCCATCTCGCCGGAGATGGCACGGCGTATCATCTTCAGCACCGGCGACGTGGCCAACGAGAGCACTCGGGCCTTCCTGGAGCGCACCGGCAATCCCTACCTGCAGAAGCCGTTCGAACTGGCCGCGATGCGCCGCCTCGTGGCGCGGATGACCGCCCGCACCCACTGATGACCCAGCGGGACAACCGCCTCTACCACGCGGGCAGGAAGCGGCCGTAGTACGACCAGGCCGAGGGCTGCTTCTGCTGCACGTAGCGCGCCAGCGCCTCACGGTGGCGGCGGTAGTGTTGCCGCACTTCGCGTTGCCGCCGTTCCGGTAGGGCGCCGTAGGCGTTCTCGGACAGGCGCTGCAGGTTGTATCCCCAGGCCAGCGCCTCCTGAAAATGCCGGTTGGCGGACGCACGCGCGAAGGTCGGCCGTGGCAGGCGGTCGCCCCGGGCCAGGTGGCGCGCATGAAAGTACTCGTGATCCACCAGCAGCCGACTCCACCCGTCGGACCACGGCGTCACCGACGGCGGACGGAACACCAGCACGTCATAGCGCTGCTCGGCCCCCGGGCGCGGGGCAT
>SMVA01082319.1_pt1 | contig 27576 bp, 21 predicted proteins | sample 2456451 | NCBI WGS metagenome assembly SMVA01 (sample SAMN11095933, study PRJNA526329) | marine sediment metagenome | biome: Marine sediment; feature: Surficial sediment; material: Deep marine sediment; isolation source: Hadal surficial sediment | place: Pacific Ocean | collected 2014-05 | depth... | reverse complement strand
GCTACTGATGTGATTTCGGTGAGGATTGTGAGCACCTCAGATAATTATCAGGAAAGGGGCAGGGTAACGGTGACCAGTACACCTGCATCCTGTTGATTTTCAACAGTAATCTTGCCATCGTGAAGGTCAGTTATCTGTTTCACGAAACACAGGCCTAACCCGGAGCTTTTCTTTTGTGAAGCCGGCCGGGCCAGAGAATAAAATCGATCAAAGATCTTGCCGATAGCATAGTCCGGTATACCAATCCCGAAATCCCGGACGGTGAGTACAAGACGATCGTCGCAACTAATTTCAATAGTGATCACGCCGTCTTCAAGGCTAAAATCAATTGCATTTTGCAGGATGTTATCGACCAACTGGGTTAATAAAAATCGATCTCCAGACGTTACGGCCTGGGCAGGCAGGGTACAGCTAGACTTAAGCGCTTTTTCCCTTAATAAAAGTTGTTTGCTTTCAAGGACACTCTTGATAACTTCAACCAGGTCGACCGATTCAATTTGCTCCAGTGTTTCAGTTCTCTCGACGGCGACCAGCGCCAACAATCGGTTTATCATTTCATCGATGCGATCTACTTCATATTGAATATTGCCCATAAATCGAGTCAGGTCTTGCGCTGGCATCTGCGGACCAATGATTTCCGCTGCTCCCTTTATTGCCGACACAGGGCCTTTAAGCTCATGGGTCAATGCATGCACATATTTCTCCACGTACTCCTTGCCTTCAAGCTGGCGTCTCATGTTGTCGATGGAATCCGCCAATTTTGCCAGTTCCGTTTCCCTGAGTTTTGGCACAGGAAGTCGTTTTCCTTGTCCAATCTCATCCGAATAGCGCACCAGTCTGCGAATGGAGCTTGTCAACCACCAGGAAAGTGCCACGGCAACAATCACCGAAAGCAGTACTAACAACACCCCGCGTGTTTGAATTTTTTCCCGGGCAATATCGATAAAGGGCTGCACGGTTACGTTAGGTTTAGCCACGGTGAGCACGCCCACAATTTCTTCCCCGTTTCTTATCGGCGCCGCCACATGCATGACGGTACTGAATTCATCATCAGGGTCCGATTGGGTGCTTCTGGCACCGTACTTTCCACGCAGTGTCAGGTAGACGTCGTTCCATTGAGAGTAGTCCTGGCCCAGTGCAACTTTACTGGAGTCGTAAATAACCGTGCCCCGGGCATCGGTGATGTAGACGCGGATCAGGCTCCTGGCTTTATCGATGGACGAAATCCTTGCCGGGTAGGACCGCTTAAGAAAGCGATCCATGCTGCTCGCAAAATTCTGTTCACCAATCTGACCAGCAATAAAGTCCGTAGTGACGACTTCGGCTAACAGGTTGGACATGTCAACCAGGGCATCCTCGGTGGATTGACGAACCCCGGGTTTGAGCTCCGACAAGAGTACGTTGAGCAACAGGGAAATCGCTACACCGACAATGAAAAAGTAGGCCAGGAATATGCGAAGATTTAAACTCATCTTCAGTTATCCCCGGGACAGCTTCAGGCTGTACCCAATTCCTCGATGTGTCACCAGTGACTCATCATGGGGCCTGACTCTGTTCGCAGCTTGGCGCGTAACGTCTTAACATGGGTATCGACAGCGCGCTCAAAGCTCTCTTCGGGTGATGGCCATACCAGATTCATCAACTGCGCTCTGGAATACACTCGCTCGGGGTGTTTCAGCAGGACGGTTAAAATACCATACTCATAGGTCGTCAGATCCAAAACGTTGTCACAGAAACTGATTTTCCGCTTCTCCTCATCCAGGTCAAAACTGGTGCTCGCACCTTTTTTCTCAGCTCGCCCGCGGCGAAGAATGACCTTAACTCTTGCCACCAGCTCTCGTGGGCTGAAGGGTTTTACAACATAGTCATCACCACCAATTTCCAGGCCAACAACTCGATCGATTTCGTCTGCACGAGCGGTTAGGAAAATAATGGGGACATCGGAAGTTCTTCGAATCACCTTGCACACTTCGAAGCCGCTGATATCAGGCAAACCTACATCAAGAATGACAAGATCAATATTCTTTTGCGCCATGACCTCGAGACCCTGCTGCCCCTCGACTACCCAGGTAACAACATACCCCTCGGATTCGAGTGAATAGATGACATTGTCGGCAATACTGGATTCGTCTTCTATAAGAAGAATATGCCTGGGCATGTTTTTAAGCATGGTTACATAGTAAGTTTAGAATCTCACCTTTGCCAGCTAAAATTCTCGCAGTGGATGCCATGACATTCGATCAGCATGCAGTAATGCTAACAAATCAGCAGGGTGGAACCATTACTGCGAAATCAGAGCCCGTTCGGGTTGGCAGGCGTATCGTGGTGATTCGCACCCAGGTCACCGGAAAAGATAATAAAGTACTGGCGGAAAAATCAGGCCGCCAAATTGATAGTCTGCTCGGAGCGATAATACTTGCCAAACCGATTATTCAGGAAGGTATCGAGACCAATATCTTCCTGGCGAACAAAACCCTTGTCGGGTATCTGCCCGCTCACCAGTAGATCGAGCACGGTGCAAATGCTTGCTGCTGTGGTTATCTGAATCGCGCTGTAGAATTTGCCATTAATTTCCTGTCCGTAAATTTTATTCGCATAGGTTTCCTGGAACAGTTGATCGTGCTTCATGCCGCTCACCGTTACAAAAATCAGGACAACATCCTGCAGCGTTGCCGGCAGCGCATTTTCAAACACTTCCTTTAGCAAGTCTCTATGGTCCCGCAGTTGCAAATCCTGCAATAGCGTCTTCATGATATTCCGATGACCCGGATAACGGATAGTCTGATAAGACAGGTTTTTAACTTTACCCGCCAGGGTCTCTGCCAGCGTGCCCAGACCGCCAGACGTATTGAAAGATTCGTAGTTGATGCCGTCTAATGAAAAGTGTTCCAGATGTTCCAGCGGCGGCACCATCGTCAACTCTCCGTCTATGAGCGCAACACAGGGCTCGCAATATTCATTGATGACACCATCGGTGCTCCAGGTCAGATTGTAGTTAAGTGAATTTGACGGGAACTGGGGTAATGCGCCCACACACATCCTGATGGTTTCCAACTCATCAAACGTGCTCGCGACATCATTGGCCACGATGGATATAAAGCCAGGAGCCAGACCGCACTGTGGAATCATCGCCATGCTGGACTCACCTGCCAGTCGTTTCACAGTTTCTGTGCTGGCGACATCTTCCGTCAGGTCCAGATAGTGAATACCTGCTTTTACGGCTGCTTTTGCGATGTGGCTCGTCATAAAAAACGGCGTCGCACTCAAAACGACATAGTGTTCTGACAGAACTTTTACCAGGCTCTTTTCATCCGTCACATCAAGGCAGACTTTTTTAAGATGGGCAACATCACCCAGATGATCTAATTGATCCTGGCTCGCATCAATCACCGTCAGTTCGAAATCATCCACGGAAAGAAGTAATTCAGAGATCATAATGCCGATCTTCCCGGCCCCGACCAGGGCTACTTTTGTCCGGGTTTTTTCTGTATTTTTCATTTCTATTCTCCTATTTTACCTAGCTTGCGCGGAAGTAAAGTCAAAACGTATAGGCATATTGGCCATTTATCGGCTATCATTTGGCATATTGACATGTCTATCTGGCAAATTAATGAATTCAGCCGATACCAACCTGCTCGCGCTGCTTCGCGAGAACGCCCGCATCTCGACCTCAGAACTGGCAAGAAAACTCTCCATCTCCCGCTCAACCGTGCAGAGCAGAATCAGGAGGCTGGAACTAGCAGGTGTCATCAAGGGTTTTACCATCGAATATGGCGACGAATATGAGAAAGGCCTGGTCTCTGCCCACGTATTAATCATGGTTCACCAGAAGCTCACGGCAAGGACGAATCGAGAATTACATGCCATTCCCCAGGTTAAATCAGTGTACGCCATCAGTGGAGACTATGATCTGATCGTTATGTTGAAAACGGAGACTACCGAGGAGTTGAGTTCTGTTCTGGATGACATCGGCAATCTGGAGGGGGTGGAACGAACCAATTCATCACTCATTTTAGAAACAAAATTTACACGATAAGTGACCTGGTTCAGGTAAAGTGATTACCCTATCAGGGGCACTCACGGAGACAATTTGATGTCAGGAATTCCGCTACATTTTGAAGATGCGCTAACGATTGGCAAGAAAATCGCCGATGGTGAGATTTCCTCCGTCGAAATTACCACTGAAATGTTATCCAGGATTGAAACGATCGATCCTGAATTTGGCGCTTATGTGACAGTGACAGGCGAACTCGCCTTGCAGCAAGCCCAACAGGCTGACAAGGAAATACAAAAGAAGCATATTCGTTCTCCTCTACACGGGGTTCCCATTGCCATTAAGGATCTGTTGGACACAAAAGGAATTAATACGACCTATGGCATGTCAATTTACACGGACAATAAACCACTGGCCAATGCCACCGTCGTCAATCGGCTTGCAGATGCAGGCACTGTTTTACTTGGCAAGTCAAAACTAACCGAGGGCGCCTTCTCCCGGCACCACCCGGATGTTGCGCCGCCCATTAATCCCTGGAATGCCGATTGCTGGACCGGGGTTTCGTCTTCCGGTTCTGGCGTGGCAACAGCCGCGGGGCTCTGCTTTGCAAGTATCGGTAGCGATACGGGAGGTAGCATCAGGTTTCCCTGCGCATCCAATGGCATCGTCGGCTTAAAACCAACCTGGGGGAGAGTCAGCAGGCACGGGGTATTCCCCCTCGCTTATTCGTTGGACCATATCGGGCCGATGACGCGAAGTGTCGCTGACGCTGCTGTAATGTTAAACATCATCGCCGGGATTGACAAAAATGATCCTACCAGTAGTCCACGGCCGGTGCCTGATTATCTTGAAAATATTGATACTGGCATCTCCAATCTTATCATCGGAATAGATCGTGCCTTTGTCGAAACCGACACTGACCCGGAGTTAGTCGCTGCCATTGATGAGGTAGCCGCCTGCCTTGAATCGTCGGGCGGCAAGTTGATTGATATTAATATAAGCTTTGAGGCCCTGTGCAATGGTTGGCCAGTTACCACAGCCGTCGAAGCGGCACATGCCCACAGGCAAACTTTCCCCGAACGAAAAGGCGAATATGGACCCCTGGCAGACCTCATTGAACTTGGGTTAAGTATGAGTGCTGCCTCATATATGGAGATTGAACTGGAACGTCGTTCCTTCCAGGCACAACTTGAACAGTTGTACCTGTCCGTCGATGTTATTCTCTGTCCTTCCATGCCATTCTACGGATTGCCAAAAGAGGGTTCCGCGGAAATGGACCAGGCAGAAGCAGAATTATCCAAAACACTGAAGTTTACTGCCCCCTTCGATTATTCAGGCAGCCCTACCCTATCCCTACCCTGGCGGCCGGGCAGCAAGCAGATTCCGTTAGGTATTCAACTGGTAGCAAGACACTTTGATGAAGAAATGTTAGTCCGGGTCGGCAGTTTTATAGAAAAACACGCCACCCAGAATATGCACCCGCTTCTCAATGGTGAGAGTGACTGAAATGGATACATCTCCAGGTTTTACCGTCCAGCTTGACAATCTGATAGACCAACGTCGCCCGGACAAAGACAATACATTGTTGAAGCAGTTTGCTGTCAAATTCTGGCGACGAGTGCCGATGGAAGAACTTGCAGAAATTGAGCTGACAGATGTCTATGGCGCAACCTTGATGGCCTATCGATTACTCAGCAGTGGAAATAGTGGCACCGCCACCGGAACTGACGCGCCCTTCAAAATCCAGATCAGCAATCCTGACTATGAACGGGATGGTTGGCAATCACCGCACACGGCTGTTTTGATTGTTCACAAGGATATGCCTTTCATTACCGACTCGATCCTGCTGGAACTCAGCCATCACGATATCACTACTCACACCCTCAAGAATGTGGTCTTTTCAACAACCAGGCAGGATAACAGGTTGATTTCGATCGAAGGCGAAGGCGAGACTGAAATACTGATCTATGCAGAAATCGATCGTATCACTGTCGATGAGTTTGATAATCTCGATACGCGACTCAGCATTGTATTAGCCGAAGTTCGACACGTTGTAGTGGATTTTCATGCCATGAAGGAGAAAGTCCAGGAAGTCATCAATCGACTCGATGATACGGCAGCGGCACTTGGCAAAGCGGAGCGTAAAGAGGCCAAAGAGTTCCTGGGTTGGCTCCTAAACAACCACTTTACCTTTCTCGGCTATCGGGAATTCAATATTGCAGACGGCCTCGTCGAACAGGTTGTTGGTACCGAACTGGGATTACTGAAAATTCGCGACAGGGCCAGCGTGCGAAAGCTGGCTGAAATGCCTGAACGCACTCGATCCTTCATTCTTGAACCCTCACTCCTGTCCTTCTCTAAATCCGGCACTCGCTCGCAGGTACACAGGCATGCTTATCCAGACTACGTGGCAGTAAAATTATTTAACGACTCAGGCGAGGTAATTGGAGAATGTGGATTCCTGGGCTTGTATACATCAGTGGTCTACACAGACCGTCCCGAAAATATTCCAGTCATTGCACCCAGGGTGCAGAGAATATTAGATCGATCCGAGTTTAATCCGGCTGGGTTTAACGGCAAGGTACTTGCCCAGGTGCTGGCAATTCATCCACGAGATGAACTTTTCCAAAGCACCGAAGATGAATTATATCAAACAGTGATGGCCATCACCTACAATTACGAGCGCAGCAGAGTAAAGTTGTTTGTGAGGGCTGGCCGTTATGGTCTGTTTTATACCTGCCTTGCTTATGTTCCGAGAGAACTATACAACACGCGATTAAGGGTCGGTATCCAGGCACTCCTGATTGAAGCCTTTGGAGCGTTAGATGCAGAGTATTACGTCTATATGTCTGAATCGATCCTGGTCCGTACTCAATTCATACTCAGGGTGCACCCACTCAAAACCCTTAACTACGACGTTCATAAATTGGAAGCACAGATTATCGAGCTGACAAGGGAATGGTCGCAGGATTTACAACAATTATTGCTAAAGGATTATGGAGAAGAACTGGGCAGGCGATATTCCCGATCTTACCTGCACGCATTTCCGTCCGTGTATAAAGAGACTTTCTCTGTCCATACTGCTTTTTATGATGTCAAACACCTGGATAGTCTAACCGATGAAAAGAACCTGGCAATCAGGTTTTACCGCAATCCCCAGTTTGAAGAAAAAACAGTTCACCTCAAGGTATTTCACCTGGGTGATTTCCTGCCTCTGTCAGATATCATACCGATGCTGGAAAACCTTGGCATGCGGGTCATTGGTGAGAACCCCTACCGAATTAAAACCCGTGATCAAAAACTGCGTACGATTCAGGACTTTAACCTGCTCTATGAGGAGACACTGGACCTTAACCGCGTTGGCAATGTCTTTGAAGAAGCATTCATCCGTATCTGGGCAGGTGATGCAGAAAATGACAGTTTGAACCGGCTGGTTCTGGCGACAGAAAAGAGTTGGCGCGAAGTCTCCTTGTTGCGTGCCTATGCACATTACCTGAAACAAATTCGAACTGGGTTCAGCCAGGAATTTATTGCCGATACCCTACTAAAACATGTTGAAATTACACGGTTGCTGATGGATTACTTCATGCTGAAGTTCTCCCCCTTTAAGCAGAATCGGGATCTTGATTCCGCAGCAGAAACGATTCGAAGATTACTGGAAAATGTAAGTCTTCTAAATGAGGACAGAATACTTCGGCGTTACCTGGAACTCATGGAAAACACCCTGCGCACCAACTACTTTCAAGTTGATTCTGACGGCAAAATAAAAACCTACATATCGTTAAAGGTGGACACCAGAAAACTTGCAGGGGTGCCAGAACCCCGACCTGAATTCGAGATTTTCCTCTATTCACCCAGGGTAGAGGGCGTCCATTTAAGGAACGGTGAATTTGCGCGTGGCGGATTGCGCTGGTCAGATCGCCAGGAAGATTATAGAACTGAAGTCCTCGGACTCGCAAAAGCACAATCGGTAAAAAACGCCCTCATCGTTCCAACCGGCGCTAAAGGAGGGTTTGTGCTTAAACGTCAAACGGACACCCAAAAAGCACTCATGGAAGAAGGCATTTTCTGCTATCGGCTGTTTATCTCGGGTCTGCTCGACGTAACTGATAATCTGGTGCAGGGTAAAATAGTGCCCCCCGATAATGTTGTTCGATACGATAGTGATGATCCATACCTGGTAGTCGCGGCAGATAAAGGTACCGCAACTTTCTCTGATATTGCCAACGAGATTGCAGAGTCTCGTTCATTCTGGCTGGGTGATGCGTTCGCATCGGGCGGCAGCAATGGTTATGACCATAAAGCGATGGGCATTACCGCAAAAGGCGCCTGGATTTCTGTACAGAGGCATTTTCGTGAAATGGGCATGGATGTTCAATCTGATCCGATTACGATCATCGGCATCGGCGACATGTCCGGTGACGTCTTTGGAAACGGCTTGCTCTTATCTAAAAGCATCCGGCTGGTGGCTGCATTTAATCACATGCACATCTTTATTGACCCCGGACCTGATCCGGATTCCAGCTTTGTCGAGCGGCAGCGTCTGTTTAAGTTGGACCGCTCTGCCTGGTCGGACTATGACGAATCCCTGATATCGACCGGTGGTGGTATTTTTTCAAGGCTGCAAAAGTCCATCGCAATTTCCAGCGAGATGCAGTCCTTGTTTGATATTTCTGAATCAAATCTCTCTCCAGATGAGTTGATACACCTGTTACTCAAGGCACCGGTAGATTTAATCTGGAATGGCGGCATCGGCACCTATGTAAAAGCGTCTGCAGAATCAGACGAAGAAGTGGCTGATCGTGCCAACGATTCGGTAAGGGTAGTTGCCGACGATCTACGATGCCTTGTTATCGGTGAAGGCGGCAATCTTGGTTTAACCCAGATGGCCAGGATTGAATATGCCCTCGCGGGCGGTCGTGTGAATACCGATTTCATCGATAACTCGGCGGGGGTGGATTGCTCGGACCATGAAGTCAATATCAAGATTTTGCTCAACCAGCAGATCGAAGAAGGTGAATTAACAGCGAAACAAAGAAATAAACTGCTGGTAGATATGACCCAGGAGGTATCAGATCTCGTGCTGGATAATAATTATCGCCAGGCGCAGGCGCTGAGCCTCGCTCAAAGGCACAGTCAAAATCGTATGGCGGAGTACATCAGATTGATAAACACCCTCGTCATCGAACAACAACTCAACCGCCGCCTGGAAGGTATCCCGACAGATGAAGAACTAGTGGAACGGTCCCAGCAGGGACAAAGTCTGACGCGACCGGAACTGGCGGTGCTATTAAGTTATGCAAAGCTGGATATAAAGAGACAAATGCTGGCATCACCGCTGGATACCTACACTAATTTAAGGGGCGCGGTCTTGCTGGAGTTCCCGGAAAGCCTGAGATCCAAATATGCAGATCAAATGCATCAACACCCCTTGCACAAGGAAATTATCGCGACACAAATCGCAAATGATGTCGTGCATCACATGGGGCTGTCATTTATTACCCACCTCAAGGAATACGTGGGCGGCAGCTGCATCGATATTGTGCAGGCATATGCTGTAATGATTGAGTGCTTCAGGATTCGTGAACACTGGCGGCAGTTGGAACGAGTGACCGAGATTAACGAGCATGACAGACTGAATCTGCAACTCAACCTCATGAGGCTTGGCAGGCGAGCAACCCGTTGGTTTCTTCGCCACCATCGTAGTCTTGAAGACGCAATAAGTCTTATTGAACATGTTCGTCCATGTATTGATGCACTAAGAGCGCAGCAGCGAAAGGTCCTCGGTGAGCAGGCATGGGAAAACTGGCAGACCGAGGTTGCCCGGTATGTTGCAGCAGGTTGCCCCCGGGATGTCGCCGAGTACTGCGTAGGAGCGCACAATACAGTCGCTGCGCTGCACATCATAGAGGCATCTGAGGAAACCGGGATTGATGTCATTCGTACAGCGGAGGTCTATGCCCTTATTGGCGGTGCCCTCGAATTTGGATGGATCACAGACCACCTCAATAAAGTTGAGACTCAAACTCACTGGCAGGCCATGGAACGTGATGCTTTGCTGGACGAGTTTATGACACAGCGAGGCAGCCTGACCTCGGATGCGTTAAAACATATTGATGAGGAAACATCGGTTGCTGAGGGAGTGGAGAACTGGCTGAATGAACATTGTGAACTGGTGGAAAGTTGGCATCAGGTCATTGACGGTGCCCAGCGTTCAGGGGCACAGGATTTTGCACTCTATTCAATGACCAGCCGAAAACTCGGCGACCTTGTGCGTTTGTTGTAACTATTGTTTTAAAAGAACCGGGAGAACGAAAATGAAAGCCGTGAAAATAGTCGCCATCTTGATGCTGGTTTACGTCGGGATCGTCGTTACATTTGAATCCCTGCTGGGGTATTTCCAGCCTTCCGGTCAGAGTACGCTTGTTATCACCACCACTGATGAGGATGGAAACACAAATGATCGCGTCCTGGCTCGCCTCGAAAGCAATGGCCAGATCTATGTCGCAGCCAACCACTGGCCGCGGGCCTGGTACAAGCAGGTGTTAAAGAGTCCAGAGGTGCAAGTGACCTTTGCAGGAGAGAAAAATAACTACGTGGCAGTACCGGCATCCGATGAAGAACACAATCGTGTTAATAGTGAAAACAGTCAGGGTATTGTGTTTAGATTACTAACCGGATTTCCGCCGCGATACTTTGTTCGGCTGGATCCCCGTTAGCCAGTAACGGACTATCCCGGCATGTCATCGATCCTTGGCTGAACCAGTATCGGACCATAGGCCAACAGGAAGAGTGCGAACGAGGCTACCCACATCAACTGGCTGGTTTGAATCCAGAGCAAATGAGATCCAGGGAGCAGGATCGGAAGAAATACTCGCGAAACGGCAGCTAGCAGCAGGGCCACAAATGCCAGCAGTACCATGGCAGGGGGTTCATGGATGCTCCGCCCAGTGTGACCTAAAGAGACTCTCGCCATCATGCTCAAGGTGAGCAACCCTACTCCGCCAACGGCGATGGAGTGGATGGGGATAAAGACGTTGAACCAGCCAAAATAGAGTAAGGCGTACAGGAGAAAACCAAGGACAATAAAACTGTAGGCCAGGAATAATGTCCACAGCAGCGGCCTCTCCCAGATGCCTTTCGTGTGCCAATCGGACAGTCGCACCAGATTGAGAACAAACAACAGCGCGGCCAGTCCGTAGATGAAAAGGTTAGCACCCGATACGTCAGGCTGGATAAGATTTGCCACCGCAAAAGCGATGTATGCGATAAAATTAACAGCTTCCAACCCCGGACGAGAAATAAGCTGGACCTGTTCCTCTACCCCGCGTTCGATAAAAAAAGGCACAACCCGCCCGGTCATCATCAGGACGAGCCCGACGATCACATAGAACCCGATGTAATTACCGAGAAAAACACCGTTTGCCAGCAGCGACATCTGCCCTGCGTAGTACAGGCAGTTCGCCAGGGTAACCACGATGATGATGCCAATGATCGCAGTTTGCCGCCACTGCTTCGCCTTGATGATCGGTACTACCGCACACCAGCCGAACCAGATCAAAAACACAATATCAGAAACTGCAGCAATCTCGATGTAACCCAGTGTGTTAGCGGCCCTGGCTGCTGCCCAGAAACTAAAGAGAGCAAGCAGGGCAGGACCGGACACTGTTTGGAGCCCTGTCCAGTTGCGCACCGATGTCAGTAAAAACCCGGCAATGACTGCCAGGGTGTAACCGAACAGCATCTCGTGGGCGTGCCATGCGGGTGTCAGAACCGCAGACCCAATAAAACCCGAATACTGAGCCCACCAGATAAACATGGCCAGGACCCCGTAGAGTCCAGCACCCAGGAAAAAAGGGCGGAAACCCAGGTTGAATAAAGATAGTTTCATGGGCGCGATTCTACCTCATATTGATTCATGTCAGCATGCATGAGTTTCGCTCTTGCTAGGATTGAGGCCAATTTTTCCTTATGAAGGCTGGAATCTGAATGGCGAAGACAATAGATGGTGGTGAACTCTGTGTGAAAACCCTTAAGGCCGCTGCGGTGAAGGACATCTTCGTCCTGCATGGCGGTCACCTGGACCCCATATTCCAGGCATGCCTTGACCACGATATCCGGCTTATCGATACCCGACATGAAGCCGCAGCGGGTCATGCTGCCGATGCGTATGCCAGGCAGACTGGCCGAATCAGTGTTGCGATGGCCACAGCAGGACCTGGCTACACTAATATTATTACGGCAATCACCCAGTGTTACCTCGATTGCACGCCTGTACTGTTTATTATCGGTGCGTCCCCCTTGCGCGATGCTGAACGATGGCCCCTGCACGGGGGTATCGACCAGGTCGCCATGGCAAAACCGGTGACAAAATGGGCAATGCAGGCAACCCGCACCGAACTGATTCCGCATTTGATTAGCCATGCCATTCACGAGGCCACCAGTGGCCAGCCCGGCCCGGTACTGCTGGAAATACCCATTGACGTATTGTTCAACCAGATTGATCCGGATAAGGCGCCTATACCCGAAACCATATTACCTATCGCCTCTCCGGCACCGAGTGATAGCACCATCGAAGCGGCAATTTCGGCACTCACTTCAGCGATAAGACCTGCCATAATCTGCGGTGGTGGCATGTTGTACTCCAAAGCAGCAGGGGAACTCCGGCAGTTCGCGGAGAGAAGCGGAATTCCGGTTTATTCCAACAATAAGGGAAGAGGTATTATTCCAACTAACCATGCGCTTTGTGGCAATGCCCTGACCAATATAAAAGTAGCGGAAGCAACCGGGCTGGGTACTCCTGACGTCGTGCTGATGCTGGGGGCAAGATTTGGTATGTTCACAGAACCCGGCATGCTGGGGCCGGGCCGTATCCCGTCAGATGAATGTACCATCATCCAGGTTGACAGCAGCAGTGCCGAATTTGGCAGGATCAGGCCGGCGCATATTCCGGTCGTCGCCGATTGCCGGGAATTCCTGATTGCCCTGCTCAATAAAACGGCCGATACGCACTGGCCAGACTGGTCGACATGGTCCGGAGGCGTGCACAGGTTGCCAATCCGGATAAGAGAGTGCTGGTGATCACCGGTGACGGCTCATTTGGCTTTAATGTCCAGGAATTCGATACCATGGTACGCCACGAACTTCCTATTGTGACAGTCGTGCTTAATAACAAGGCCTGGGGAATGTGTGTGCATGGCCAACAGTCAATGTACGGTGGCAATCGGCTCGTGGTGACGACGCTGGCAGATGCAAACTACGAGAAGGTCGCAGAAGGATTCGGCGCTTATGGCGAGTATGTTGAGAAGGCAGAAGATGTCGGGCCGGCTATCAAACGCGCACTGGATTCAGGGCTACCTGCCTGTATCAACATCATCACTGATCTGGAAGCCGTGCTGGGCGATACCAAGGGAGAGAAAATCACCCAGGTTAAACAATCGGAAGGGGAAATCGCCATGCCCTACTATGATAACTTAAAGAAAGGGATCTGAATCCAACTCATCAATGGGTCTAAATCACCGAATCCAATTTCGGTTGATCAGCGAGCCCGGATCAAGGATAAACCCTTACTTCAAACCGTTCGAAGATCCCGGTAGAAATGAACCTGACGAAATGCGAGCCGCTGGCTAAATATATTCTATAGAGGAAGTATGAATGAGTGAGTTAAGAGCAGAACCTATGCTGGATTTCGACCCGGATGCACTTCGTGAGAAATATCGGCTAGAAAGAGATAAACGCCTGCGCGATGACGGCAATGACCAGTACACTGAAGTGAAAGGTGATTTTGCCCACTATGTTGATGATCCCTACATTGAAACCCCCACCCTGCGCGAACCACTTACCGATGAGATTGATATGGTCATTATCGGCGGAGGATTCGGCGGCTTGCTTGCTGGCGCACGATTACGTGAAGCGGGCATAGAGAATATCCGCATGATCGAGAAAGGCGGTAACTTTGGCGGTACCTGGTACTGGAATCGTTATCCTGGTGCGGCGTGTGATATCGAGTCCTATGTTTACCTGCCGCTGCTGGAAGAACTGGGTTACATGCCGACCAAGAAGTATATTGACGGGGCAGACATCCTGGATTACAGCCAGCAAATCGCCAGGAAATATAACCTTTACGACGACGTCTGTTTTCAGACCGAGGTCACCGAGATGCGCTGGGATGAAACCATTGACCGGTGGATCATCTCTACTAACCGGGGTGACGTAATGAAGGCACGGTTCGTTACCATGTCAAACGGACCGCTCAACCGGCCAAAGTTGCCGGGTATTACAGGTATTGACAGTTACAAAGGCCATACCTTCCACACCAGCCGCTGGGACTATCATTACACAGGGGGTGATGCATCCGGTGGTCTAACCGGCCTCAAGGATAAACGCGTCGGTGTGATTGGTACCGGTGCAACGGCAGTGCAATGTGTGCCTCATCTTGGGCAAGCAGCCAAAGAGCTCGTCGTATTTCAGCGCACACCGTCATCCATAGATGAGAGAAACGATCGACCGACCGACCCGGATTGGATAGCGCAGCTGGAAAACGGCTGGCACCAGAATCGAATGGATAATTTTAATATCCTGGTCTCTGGCGGTATCCAGGAAGAAGATCTCGTCAATGATGGCTGGACCGAGATCATTCGTAACCTGCTATTGATGGTCAAGAAAGAAGGAGAAGCAGATCTTTCTCCGGCGGCCCTGATGGAAAAAATGGAACTGGCAGATTTCCAGAAGATGGAATCAATTAGAACACGCGCCCAGGAAATTGTAGATGATGAGAATACCGCTGAGTCCCTGAAGCCCTATTACCGGCAATTTTGCAAGCGGCCCTGTTTTCATGATGATTACCTGCCAACCTTCAACCTGCCTAATGTGACCCTGGTGGACACTGAAGGTAGTGGTGTCGAGTGCATTACCGAAAAAGGAGTCAGGGCAAATGGCAAGGAATACGAGCTGGACTGCATCATTTTCGCCACTGGTTTTGAAGTAGGTACCGACTATTCACGTCGATGTGGATATGAGATCTATGGCCGGGATGGCACTAGCCTGACTGAGAAATGGGCGGACGGTGCGCGGACTTTTCACGGCCTGCTCAGCCGCGGATTCCCCAACTGTTTTATGATGGGGCACATCCAGACTGGTTTTACCGCAAATTATCCACACGCTCTTAATGAACAGAGCAAGCATATCACCTACATCATCAGAAACTGTCTTGATGGTAACCAGCGCGTGGTGGAAACGAGCGAGCAAGCGGAAGCTGACTGGATAGAGATCATCATCGGTTTGGCACGTAACAACCAGAAATTTCTGGCATACTGCACGCCTGGTTATTACAACAATGAAGGTAAACCTGCAGAGAGAAGCCTGCAGAATTCCAACTACGGAGCAGGTTCAGAAGCCTTTTTCAAGGTATTAAGGCAATGGCGTGATGATGGTTCTATGCAGGGGTTGGAGATTAGTTAGAGCAGATCCGCTCAATATAGTGACCAGGATCGCAGTTGAGGATATGCTCTGGGGAAAACGGGGGATAAAAGAGTGACCGAATGTTTTGTGACTCACCTGGAATGCTCCATGTCGGGGGAGCACTATCCTGCCAACCAGGTTCATGGATTGTCAAAGGCTGGAAAACCACTGTTGGTGCGATATGACCTGGAGCGACTTGGTAAAGCTGTTACCAAAAACGAACTGGCCAAGCGACCTGGTGGTTTCTGGCGTTATCTTGAATTTCTGCCACTTAATGATGCCACGAGCATTCTGGATTTAGGTGAAGTTACCACGCCTCTATTTCGCTTACCAAATTTTGAATCAGGAAATGGCGAACTCTGGGTTAAAGATGAAGGAAGGCTGCCCACGGGATCGTTCAAAGCTCGAGGACTGGGAGTGGCTGTCGCAATGGCAAAAGAATTCGGCATTGAACATCTCGCCATGCCTACAAATGGCAATGCAGGCGCGGCTATGGCGGCTTATGCCTCTCATTGCGGTATTAAATCCACCGTGTTCTGTCCCTCGGATACTCCTGATATTAATATCCGCGAGATGTGCATTCAGGGGGCTGATGTTTTTCTAGTAGATGGACTCATTAACGACTGTGGAAAAATTGTTGGTGAAGGAAAGGAAAGCCAGGGTTGGTTTGACTTTTCTACCCTGAAAGAGCCCTATCGCATAGAAGGTAAGAAAACGATGGGATTGGAACTAGCCGAACAATTCGGATGGGAACTCCCGGATGCGATCTTCTACCCGACGGGTGGTGGCACTGGTCTTATTGGTATGTGGAAGGCCTTTGATGAACTGGAAGCCATCGGCTGGATCGGCCCAAAGCGCCCAAAAATGTTTGCTATTCAGGCTGAAGGCTGCGCGCCTATCGTTCGCGCATTCAAGGAAGGCACAGAACATGCTGAATTCTGGGAGGATGCACATACGATGGCGGCTGGCATTCGTGTGCCAGCGGCGGTGGGTGATTTTCTTATATTGCGTGCTGTACGGGCGTCCGGGGGCTCGGCTATCGCCGTGTCAGATGACGACATCATGGCGGCTCAACGACAAATCGCCAGGAAAGAGGGAGTATTATTATGCCCGGAAGGTGCAGCGACCTACGTCGGCTGGAAACAAGCCCTGGAGGAAAAACTGATTGGCAAAGATGATCGGTGTGTGTTGTTTAATTGTGCTACCGGGCTTAAATATCCTATGAATGACACAAGCAAAGTATTCAGATCATTGGATCCACACAAGTAGAATTGATTGAAAAAGTCGCGGATGTCGCGGTAATTGGCAAGCGAGCAATTTTCTGAACCCTTAAAAGAATAGTTCATAGGCTTGACATGCAACCTTTTGGTTGCATATAATCTCTTTCCTGTTAATTAAGCAGGCTAAACAAACTCAATGAGCGACGTCTTTAAAGCCCTGGCCGATACCCATCGACGGCACCTGCTGGACATGTTACGAGCAGAAGATGGGCTCACCCTGAATCAACTCTGTGAGCAGTTGCGGATGTCACGGCAGGCGGTAAGCAAACACCTTGCCATCCTGGAATCAGCCAACCTGATTAGCTGCGTGCAGGAAGGTCGCCACAAGTTTCACTTCCTGAATGCAACCCCGATCCTGGAAATCGTTAACCGCTGGGTCAGTCAATTTTCTCACCACCAGGCCACCACGCTGCTGGAACTTAAACAAAAACTGGAGAATCAAAATGAGTAACGACAAACACGTATGTGCTGTTTATATAAAAGCTGAACCGGAAGTTATCTGGGAGGCACTGACAACACCCGAATTTACCAGGAGGTATTTTCACGCCACCGACATAAAGTCCGACTGGAAACAGGGATCATCCGTCACCTACTTCAACCAGGACGGGTCCGTGGCGGTGGAAGGTGAAGTGCTGACGGCCAATCCTCCGCTTGAATTATCAATCACCTGGCACGTTCACTACAACGAGGTCGCTAAAAAGGAAGAACCCAGTAAGGTGACATTCCAGCTGGAGCAGGTGGAAGATGCAACAAAACTAACGGTTACCCATGAGGATTTCCCGGAAAACAGTGTTGTCTTCCCGGAGATTTCTCAAGGCTGGATAGCAATACTCTGCAATTTGAAGACATTACTTGAGACTGATTCGGTGATGGCGATTTCATAGAAGTTAAAAGCGGGTCGAGATTTAGTATTCAAAACTAAATGGCTCGCTGACACTTTCGCCCTGCCGTAACTTCCATCTTCCGTTGACTTTCTCAACGCTGGTTAATTCACCGAAGGCGCCATTTTGCACGCCTTCAACCCAGCGAAAAGAATTGTCGCCTTCATACTCTGCCAGGCTTGCTCCCTGTGAAGGCGTCATCAGGTCAGGTGAGATGTCTATCATTCGACTGCCCAGGCGCTGGAATAAACTAACTCCCCAGCGGTTACCATAGAACCCTGAGATGTCGTTGAGCCACTGGGTATCTACATCGACCTCATCCAGGAGTTTTGACTCATTGCTTGCAGCATAATTGAGCATGTCATTAATGCCAGCGGCGAGATCAAAGGCCGGACCATTGATGGCGCTGGTGAAGACAACAATGATGAGCTTTCTTTCCTGGCAGAGGCTGGAAGAAGTGATGAATCCGGGATAACCACCCCGGTGGCCGACCAGGTGTAAACCACCCAACCTGCCTATCTCAAAACCAAGGCCCCATCTGTAAGTCGATTCTGAGAACTGCAATCTTTGCATCTCACGCTTGAAACGATCTTCCAGAAACGTCTCGTTACCAAATTGATGAAAACGATAGAACTCAATAAGGTCTTCAACATTGGTACTGAACCCGGTGGCTGAGTTCATCACTTTTGCTCGTACATGATCAATCTTTTCGCGATCCTGACCAGGTAGTTTCCTGCCGTAACCCGTTGCGTGTTCTGCCAGTCTGTCTTCCTCAATATCCGGCATGGTATTTTTCAGTCTCATTGGATCTATCACGAGGTCCCGAACCGCTGTCTCATAACTCGACCTGGTGACGGACTCAATCACCTACCCCAGCACCGTGTAAGCCATATTAGAATATTTCCAGTGCTCCACGGTTTTGAAAGATGACAACCCATCACGAGTCTGGGATTTGATCGCTTCAATATCCGGAAATTCATCATTGTGCCAATGGTCCGTAATTCCATCCCGATTCATGCCGGAGCTATGACTCAGGAGATGACGTAATGTAACGTATTCAAGATTAGGGTCATTGCGTGAATTGAACCAATCAAGATGTTCACTAACGGGGTCATCCAGCCGCAGCTTAGCCGCGGCAAATAGTCGCATTATGGCACTGGCAGTAAACAATTTGCTGTGCGAAGCGATTCGATAGAGCATTTCTGGCCTCGCTTCTGTCCGATCTTCAAGATCCTTGTAACCATAGGATTTCTTGAAAATTGTTTCACCTTCTACATCGATGCCTACGGTAACGCTGGGGATTTCCTTGATATAGGTCTGGTAGTCAAGCCAGCGATCAATCAGGTCGACAGACGCAATATAACTTTCTTTAAAGGACATGATTTGCTCAATAACGATGTAGGGAATATCCTATAATACAGCACATCAGTTTGTATTCACCGGGTGTTTGTCAATGCTTTACACAGCTCCTTTTCCAGCCATTGAAACATCACGACAGAACATTTGTGACTACTACCGCAAGGATGAATCCCAGGTGATAGAAGAACTTCTGCCGCTTGCTGAACTTGGGCCAGCCAGCAGGGCAAGAGTCTGGAATCGTGCCCGGGAACTGGTCGTTTATATTCGCCAGGACCAGGTTGGTAAAGGTGGGGTTGATGCACTTTTAAATGAATTTGCCTTGTCCACAGAGGAAGGCATCGTTTTGATGTGCCTGGCGGAGGCGTTGCTGCGGGTGCCGGACAAGCTGACCACGGATCGCCTGATCCGCGACAAGCTAGTCTCAGGAGACTGGGCCTCGCACCTGGGTAACAGCGATTCCCTGTTTGTAAATGCTTCTGCCTGGGGATTATTACTGACTGGGAAAGTGGTCGGCTACAGTGATGATGAGCAGCACCATGAGCAGCAGCAGCAAATTGGCCTGTTAAAGCAAACCATCAACCGCCTGGGAGAACCTGTGATTCGAACTTCCGTTCGCTACGCGATGCAGGTCATGGGTAATCAATTTATCATGGGCAAAGGCATTTCCAGCGCGATTAAAAGAGCCAAGAAACAGGAAGCCAGAGGTTATCGTTATTCCTACGATATGCTTGGCGAAGGCGCACGGACAGCAGATGATGCGAATCATTATTTCCAGTCTTACATGGGTGCCATTGAAACCATAGGCAAAGCCGCCAGGAACCAGGGTCCCATTAACGGGCCCGGCATTTCTGTCAAATTATCTGCCATCCATCCCCGTTACGAGTTCAGCCAGCACGAACGTGTGATGGACGAGCTGGTGCCGCGACTGAAAAGCCTCGCGATTGCCGCCAAACACTACGACATTGGATTTACGGTAGATGCCGAAGAGGCAGACAGGCTTGATCTTTCCCTGGATGTCATTGAAGCCGTATTTTCTGATCCTGATCTTGATGGCTGGCAGGGATTCGGGCTCGCGGTCCAGGCCTACCAGAAACGGGCGCTGCATGTGGTTGAATGGGTGCGGGCTACCGCCACGAAGGTTGGCCGCAAGATGATGGTGCGCCTGGTGAAAGGCGCCTATTGGGATTCGGAAATTAAATGGAGCCAGGTGGATGGATACAGCGACTATCCTGTCTTTACTCGCAAACCATCTACTGATGTCTGCTACCACGCCTGCGCCAGGAAATTGCTGGAAAATCGCGATGTCATCTATCCACAGTTCGCTACCCACAATGCCTATACGGTTGCGACAATACTGGAAATGGACGATGTGCGGATGGGTTATGAATTTCAACGATTGCATGGCATGGGGGAAGCCCTCTTCGACCGGGTTCTTGCAGATGAAGCCGTACCCTGCCGTATTTATGCACCGGTTGGTGAGCACTCTGAACTACTGGCTTACCTGGTACGCCGTTTACTGGAAAATGGTGCTAACAGCAGCTTCGTTAACAATGTTGTCGATGACACCATACCCGTGGAATCCCTGCTGGAAGATCCACTCGAAATTGTGAGCGCCTGGCCGGTCAGGCGAAATACTGCGATTCCCCTGCCGCTGGCAATCTATCAAGGTTCCCAATGGGAAGAGGGTAACCGGGATAATTCAAGGGGAGTTGATCTAACGGATCTTAACACCCTCGGTAAAATGCAAAAAAATATGATTGTCTGGTGGCAGAAATTCCAATCACAGCTGCCATCAACCGGCAAAATAGCAATTCTAAATCCCGCTGATCAGCGAGCGGCCGTGGGATACCTGCACTATGACAATGCCGATCAGATGCAACAAAAACTTGAAAATTCTTCCCAGGTTTATCCTGCCTGGTCAAAAACCCCAGTCGCCGATCGTGCAAATTTACTGCGAAAACTGGCAGATGCCCTTGAGTTGAACCACGAATCCCTGATCACCTTGTGTGTGAAAGAGGCCGGTAAAACGATAGCCGACGGTGTTTCAGAGGTGCGGGAAGCCGTGGACTTCTGCCGATATTATGCGGATCGGGCTGAACAATTAATGAATGACGACAAGGTCGAGGCAAGAGGAGTGATCCTGTGCATCAGCCCATGGAACTTTCCGCTGGCTATTTTCCTCGGGCAGGTATCTGCTGCGCTCGTTACAGGCAATACCGTCATCGCCAAACCCGCCGAACAAACCAGCCTGATTGCCATCAGGGCAGTCGATCTGATGCTTGAATGCGGCTTTCCGAAGAACGTGGTTCAACTTGTTATTGCGCCGGGCAAACCAGCCGGAGAAGAGCTGGTGCCAGACAATCGGATTAAGGGGCTGATATTTACCGGTTCTACAGCAACCGGCCGATGGCTGGCCAGTCGACTCGCACAAAGAATACAATTAGATATCCCTCTCATTGCCGAGACCGGCGGGCAAAATGTGATGATAGTGGACTCCACTGCCCTGCCCGAGCAGGTGGTAGACGATGTGATCAGTTCTGGTTTTAAAAGTGCCGGGCAACGCTGTTCAGCTTGTCGGGTTCTTTTTCTGCAGGAAGAGGTTGCAGCACAGGTTATTACCATGCTGAAGGGCGCAATGTCTGAACTATCCATCGGTGATCCGGCGTTGCTCCGCACTGATGTTGGACCGGTCATTGATGAGGCAGCTTTGGCGAGGCTGAATTCTCACTGTGATTATCTGATCAAAACCGCGAAAAAGTCCAGGCTTCTCTACCAATGCGATCTACCGGAAAGTTGTAACAATGGATATTTCTTCGCACCGAGCTTGTATGAGATAGCGGATCTGTCTGTGCTGAGGCAAGAGGTGTTTGGGCCAATTGTGCATGTTATCCGCTATCGGGCCGAACAACTGGATTCAGTGATAGAGCAGGTTAACGCTACCGGGTATGGACTCACCCTCGGTGTCCATAGCCGAATCCAGACGATCGCCGCTCGAATTGCTGCGCGCGCAAATGTCGGCAATATATATATTAACCGTAATATGATCGGTGCCGTTGTTGGTGTACAACCCTTCGGCGGCAGGGGTTTGTCCGGTACCGGACCCAAGGCTGGTGGACCTCACTATCTATCGCGATTGGTGAAATTCTCATTGGGCGAGTCATCGTCAGAGACAGAGCAGGTAAAACTGCCACCAGCGAGGGAGAATGAGAAGGAGAATGAGAATGCAAGAAAGGTCGCCGAGAGTGTGATCGAAAAAGCAGCGCTGGCGCAATCAACCTGGGAAGTTAGATCCATTCTGCAAAGGAATTCCGTGATTCGCCGGTTTTTGTCACACCTGGCAGAAAAACCCGGCTCAATTCCTGAAGAGCAGATCAACGCTCTGCTTACAAGTAGCAACGAGCTAATGCGGGAAGCTGAAATCAACCTGGCAGAAGCAGTAACCCTGCCCGGACCCACTGGCGAGAGTAACCAACTCTATCTGGAAAGCCGGGGTATTATTGCACTCGTGCTAGACGAGGGAACGCAACTAACAGAGAGCTTGAAGCTAATTTTCTCGGCACTGCTGGCAGGTAACGCCGTGCTGATACTGGCAGACATGTCCGGTGAAATAAATCTGGACAATCACATCAACGATTTTGGTAAATCTGGCCTGCCTGAAAAAATGTTGACCATATTGCCTCTTGAATCAGTCAGATTAATACTAACGAATCCGGGAATTCACGGCGTTCTCGTACCGGTAGCGTCAGCATCGATGAAAGATGTTCAGCGCCTGCTTGCTACCTCGGAAGGCGCTTTAATTCCCCTGATACGGGAACACAACCATAGAAGATTGTTAAATCGCCTGGTCGTTGAAAAAACGATTACGATTGATACCACCGCTGCCGGGGGAAACGCGTCGTTAATGGCTGCAGCCAGTTAGTTCCTGCCAGCCTGCATCTTTTCGAGCATGGCTTTCATTTGTTCGTGCATGGCATTCACCGCCTGAAGGGGCCGAATCATGACTTTGAATTCGGTGATCTTACCCTCGTCATTGCAGGTAATGATATCCACACCATTGACATATTTGCCATCTACTTCTGACTCGAATTCAAGTACTGCATAATTACCGCTCATCACTTCCTTCGCATACCTGAAGTTTGATACGGCCGAATCACCCTGCTTCTCCTTTGCTCCAGCACTGAAAGTATTACCCGCCGCTTCCAGGTACATTTTGGTCAGGTCCTTACCTTTTTGTGCTGTAAATACGATGGGTGAATAAAATTCAACATCATCGGCCAATAGCTCGTCCAACCCGCCGGCAAGTTCACCCTTTATATAAAGGTGCCATTTCTTCATTACCTCTTCAATCATCTCTGTTCCTCGATACTAACAAACTATAAAGGCAGGTATTAAACATGATAGGCAGGCAATAAGTAAATATTGAAGTCTCTAAAAGAAGGGACTAAAGTTCAACTGTCCTCAGGCCATGCCGAGGGCAAAACATCCACCGGCGGAATTTACCCCGGTGATTAGTCCCCATAATATGGAGGAGTCTCTATGAGACAATCTAACACCTACTGGCCGCGGCGTCTTGCTTACGCTACGCAATTCTTGAGTAAAAAACACAGCAACTCGCTCGACAGTAACCACAACCATTATGAATCCAGATGGCACAATCGAGGTGGCTCTAACTTCGGAGTACGAAGGCCGCTTCGGTATCTGGCCCACCGACTGGACCTGGATGATTCACAAACCCGTAGAATGGCGAGTGTCCTGAATCAGTTAAAAACTGAACGGGAACAGGCCGAACTCGACGAAAAGAGAACAGTGGCTGCCATGGCTAATCTGCTGGCAGACGGTACACCGACACTCGATGAAGTCAGGGGCACGCTTATCGGCAGAGTCAAGAGTGCCGAACAGCTACTGGAAGAAACTGCAAAGGCTGTAGTGACTATTTGCGACTTTCTCGATGATGATCAGCGTGATGAGTTTATCAACCTGTTACTGACGGGTTCCGTGAGTTTCTAACGCTACCAACAATTCGAGCCAATGGTGGGGAAGGACCAGGGACCCCTTCCTCACTATCCAATGATACTATTAGGTGAAGGACCATCACTGTATTATGAATCAGATCACTTCGTTCCGATGGAATCTATGAAAAACCTCGAAACTCGAATACGCCATGCCTGGCAGGGGAGAATATCCGGCTGCCAACTGGGCAAACCCGTGGAAATGTTATCCATGCGAGAGGGTCATGCCGCACTCAAGGACTACCTGGTTTCTGTAGACGCCTTGCCGCTACGCGACTACATCGGTTACCGGGAGGTTAAAAACATCAAGCGTGAATGGTGCGCTGAGTCCATTACCCGAAGTGAACCTGATGATGATATTAACTACAGCTTTCTGGCGCTGCTTATGTTGGAAGAATATGGAAAACAATTATCGACGGCTGATGTGGCACGCACATGGCTGCGCTTACTGCCCGCGGGAGTTACTTATACTGCCGAGCGAGCGGCCTACAGGATATTGATGTCCCGGGGCAACGAATGGTTTGCAGAGTGGGCAGAACCGGGATTCGATCTCGCAGAATGTGCGGATAACCCATACAACGATTGGATTGGGGCGCAGATACGGGCAGATGTTTATGGCTGGGTTTGTCCTGGCCAGCCTGAACTCGCTGCAGATTTGGCAAGGAGAGATGCCGCACTGTCCCACAAGGGAGAGGGTATTTACGGAGCAGTGTTTGTCGCCGCCCTGGGTGCAGCATTAGCAGACTCAACCCCTGAAGAAGCACTAGTTCGAGCCCTGGGCGAAATTCCAGCGACAAGCGAAGCCACCATTGCCGTCAATCTCGGAATGGAACTAGCAGGCGACGAGGATGGGGGTGCCAGGATACGCGAGAAATACGAGGGCATGTCACCTGTGCACACCCTCAATAATCTGGCAATTGTAACCTGGGCGCTCTATTCTCATCTTGATGATTTCAGTGCGGCGATTGGCGATGCCGTGGCAGCAGGTCTCGACACTGACTGCAACGGCGCAACCGTTGGCGCTCTCTGGGCGCTCCAGGGTGATGAGATACCTGAGCACTGGACTCGCCCCTGGCAGAACAGGGTGGGTCTTGGATTGGCTGGTTACAGTGAAATATCGTTAGACGATTTGGTAGAACGAACCGTTACGGTCGCGAGGGAATTTACAGCCTCGTAATTTCTTTTTCGCATGATTTTATCATCGCCGAACATTTCTGCTTATCCGGTGGCCTTCACCTCTTCCTGCTTCAGTACTTCCTCATTACATTCATACTTTGCGGTGACCTTGCCATCCTGAATACTTTCAAGCTTCACATCAAACCGCCATAAATTGTGCAGGTGTTTCATCACCTCTTTCATGTCTTCGGTATGTAATGGAATTTTCTCATGTTGCAGATGGTGCAGGGTCATCGAGCGATCACCCTCGATATCTACCTCATAGATTTGAATATCGGGTTCCTGTCTGCTCATATTGTAGTTGTTGGCCAGTTCTTCTCGAATTGCCCGGTAACCCATTTCGTCATGGATGTCAGTCACCTCTATTTCAGGTTTACTGTCATCATCGGAAATACTGAAAAGCTTGAGGTCACGAATCACCTTGGGTGATAGAAACTGCAACACGAAGCTTTCATCCTTAAAGTTCTGCATGGCGTGGTGAATCGTTTCAATCCAGTCTGAACCCGCAATATCCGGGAAGAAATGTTTATCTTCATCTGTTGGTGATTCACAAATTCGCCGAATGTCCTCAAACATGGCAAATCCCAGGGCATAGGGGTTAATACCACTGAAATAGGGTGAGTCAAATCCCGGTTGCATTACGACATTGGTGTGCGAGGCCAGAAATTCAAACATAAACCCGTCACTGACGAGCCCTTCGTCATATAGCGTGTTTAATATCGTGTAATGCCAGAATGTAGCCCATCCCTCGTTCATCACTTTAGTTTGCCGTTGGGGATAAAAATACTGGGCAATCTTGCGCACGATTCTTACCACCTCGCGCTCCCATGCCTGCAAATTAGGTGCATTCTTCTCAATAAAGTAGAGTATGTTTTCCTGGGGTGATTCCGGGAAACGGTGCTTGACCTTTTCGGCGTCCTCTTCCTTCGTTGGGATGGTGCGCCACAGATCATTAACCTGCTGCTGCAGATACTCTTCACGTTCTTCCTGGAGTTTCTGCTCGTCATCAGCAGACAGTGGTACGGGGCGAAGATATCGATCTACTCCATAGTTCATTAATGCGTGACATGAGTCCAGCAGGGATTCCACCTCCCTTGAACCATGACGTTCTTCACATTCAGCAATGTACTGTTTAGCGAACAAGAGGTAATTCACGATGGCACCGGCATCGGTCCAGGTCTTGAACAGGTAGTTGCCCTTGAAAAAAGAGTTATGGCCAAAACAGGCATGAGCAATGACCAGTGCCTGCAGGGTAAGCGTATTTTCTTCCATCAGGTAGGAGATGCACGGGTTTGAATTGATGACCAGTTCGTAGGCAAGGCCCATATGCCCTCGCCTGTAATTCTGTTCGGTGGACAAGTACTGCTTGCCGAAGGACCAGTGATGATAACCCACCGGCATCCCGGTGGATGAATAGGCATCCATCATCTGTTCGGCACTGATGATTTCGATTTGATTCGGATAGGTATCCAGTTTGTAATTTGTCGCCACCCGTGCGATTTCTCGCTCGTAAGCGGTAAGAATTTCGAAGGTCCATTCGGAACCTTCCGCTATCAGCTTACCCGCGGTCATGATTTCTTTTTCTCGAACAGATCATGAAATACAGGATAGATATCGCTAACTTTTTCAATCTGCTGCATGGCAAAATGATCCGGGTACTTCTCCAGCAAATCCTCATAAGCATGCCAGAGTGCCTGGTGGGCTCTCGGTGTAATCTCCACATAGGCATAGTACTGGACTAAGGGCAGTATCTTGTCTACCAGAAGTTCCTTGCAGAGTGGTGAGTCATCGGCCCAGTTATCACCATCGGACGCCTGTGCGGCGTAGATATTCCAGTTATTTGAAGGATAACGATCACGCACTATGTCATACATGAGATTGATCGCGCTTGAAACAATCGTACCGCCGGTTTCACGAGAATAAAAAAAATCGTGCTCATCCACTTCTATCGCGCTGGTATGATGCCTGATGAATACGACTTCAACCTTCTGGTAGTTTCTTTCCAGGAACATGTAAAGCAACATGTAAAATCGTTTTGCCATGTCCTTAATTTCCTGTGTCATGGACCCCGAGACGTCCATGAGACAGAACATGACCGCCTGCGATGTCGGAATCGGTTTTTTGACGTGGAGGTTATAGCGCAGGTCGTTGGTGTCGAGGAACGGCACCCGCTTGATTCGTTTGTGCAGTTTCTCCATCTCCTCGCGTAACCGGAAGACAGTCAGCTCGTCACCGATATCTTCCGCTTCCAGCAGGTTTTCTTCCGCTGCGGTTAAGAGTCTGCGGGATTCACCGGTCAGGGCAATGCGGCGGGCTTTAGCCGCCTGCAAAGATCGCAGCACGGAGAGCTTGGCTGGCACCCCGGTCGCGGTGAACCCCGCATGCTCATACTTGAAACTGCTGTTGCCTTTGAGATG
>SMVA01329811.1_pt1 | contig 27589 bp, 23 predicted proteins | sample 2456451 | NCBI WGS metagenome assembly SMVA01 (sample SAMN11095933, study PRJNA526329) | marine sediment metagenome | biome: Marine sediment; feature: Surficial sediment; material: Deep marine sediment; isolation source: Hadal surficial sediment | place: Pacific Ocean | collected 2014-05 | depth... | reverse complement strand
GATCCCCACCATGGAAGCCGTTCCTGCCCACATGAGGCCACCGACCAGAGCCAGACCCAGAGGAACTTCGTAGGAGATCATCTGGGCTGCTGAACGCAGAGCCCCCAGGAGCGGGTACTTGGAATTGGAGGCCCAGCCACCCAGGATGATGCCAAACACCCCGACGGAACTGATGGAGACGATGAAGAGGACGCCGATATTGATATCGGTGACCCAGGGGGTGATCCGCTGGCCGAACAAGCTGAGAGCGGTGCCGGAAAAGGGCACCACCGCGAAGGCGGCGAGAGCCGGCACGAGCACGATGAGAGGTGCCACGCGGAAGACCCATTTATCGGCCCGGTCGGGAACGATGTCCTCCTTGAGAAGCAGCTTGAGGCCATCGGCAATGGTCTGCAACATCCCTGATGGGCCGACTCGCTTGGGCCCGATGCGGGACTGCATGAAGCCGATGACCTTGCGCTCCATGAGAATCATGAGGGGCACCGACAGCGCCACCAGGCTCAGGACGATAGAAACCTGGCCCAGCGAAATGAGTACGGTGATGAGCATCTGCGTGTCCATGCCGCCCCTCAGCGATCCGAATCGCCCAGGACGATATCCAGCGTCCCGATGACAGCCACAACATCCGCCACCAGCCCTCCCTGGACCATGGGTGCCAGGGCCTGCAGATTGGCGAAGGAGGAGTTCCGGAACTTGCACCGGTAGGGCCGGTCCGTGCCGTCCGAGATCAGGTAGACGCCCTGTTCGCCCCGTGGCCCTTCGATGGCAAAATAGACCTCCTCATCCTTCCGGGGCCTCATCTTGCGCCCCCTCATGCCCATGAGGGGGCCTTCAGAAGGCATCTTCTCAAGACACTGCTCGACCATGCGCACCGCCTGCAGCATCTCGGCCATGCGCACGAGGTACCGGGCATAGGTGTCGCAACCGTCATCCACAGGGACGTCAAATTCAAGCTGGTCGTAAATGGCGTACGGCTCGTCCTTGCGCAGGTCGCGGGCCACGCCGGCAGCCCGGAGCACCGGTCCCGTGACCGACAGGGCCAGGCATTGCTCAGCATCCATGTAGCCCACACCCTTGGTCCGTTTCAGCCAGATCCGGTTGGCGCTGAGGATCTGCTCGTATTCATGATGCCGCTGGCGAAAGAGCTTGAGGAAGCCGAGACACTCCTCTTTCCAGCCCGGTGGCAGATCCGCCGGCACGCCGCTGATCCGGAAAGCGTTGTAGGTCAGCCGCGCACCGCAATAGGCCTCGAACAGGTCGAGAATCATCTCCCGCTCGCGGAAGGTGTACAGGAAGATGGACATGGCCCCGATATCGAGAGCGTGGGTCCCCAGCCAGAGCAGGTGGGACGCTATACGGTTGAGTTCCACCATGATGACCCGGATGTAGTTGGCTTTCTCCGGCACCTTGATGCCACAGAGCTTCTCCACCGCGCCCAGGTAGGCCAGGTTGCCACTCATGGCGCAGACATAGTCCATGCGGTCGGTGAAGGGGGTGATCTTGACGAACTCCTTGGACTCCGCCAGCTTTTCGATGCCCCGGTGCAGATACCCGATCACAGGCCAGACATCAATGACTCGCTCACCATCCAGACGCAGCTTCAAGCGCAGCACACCGTGGGTGGAAGGGTGCTGGGGACCCATGTTGATCTCCATCTCCTGGGTTCTGAACACCGTCAGTCACCTGTCTTCTGGCCGCTGGTCTCGTCCACGGGCATGGGGACATGGGGGGCCGATTCAGGCGCACCGACCTGCCCCTTGTATTTCTTGACGATGGCCGCGGCACGCTCGCCAGCCGCCTTCCAGGAGATATCCACGTAGGACCGCCGGGTCACGTCGGCAGTGCGATAGCGCAGATGGTGCTCAGGGTATCCCGGCAGCGGATAATCCTTGCGCAACGGATGACCGACCCAGTCATCGGGCATCAGGATCCGCACCAGGCGCGGGTGCCCGGCAAAGTGGATGCCCAGCAGATCAAAGGCCTCACGCTCGAACCAGTTGGCACCGGGCCAGATCGGGGTGACGCTGGCAAGGCTGTCCCCTTCGCCCACCTCGGTGCGCAGGCGCAGGCGCTGCCCATTCCTCAGGGACGCCAGGTGATAGACAACCCGGAACCGTTTCTCCTCGTCGGGGAAATCGGTTCCTGTCAGATCCACCAGCAACTCAAAACCACAGGCGGGGTCCTGACGCAGGAACCGGCAGACCTCCAGAAGATGATCCGGTGCAACTTTCAGGGTGATCTCGCCGGCAAAAAAGTGCGGATCGCCGACCCGGCCGGGCAGCATTTCCCGCAGACGATCCAAGGCAGGGCACGGAACAACCGCCAGGAGCGGATCCGGCGGTTTGACCGGCGGCTTGGGAGCCGGCGGCGGCGCCCCCCCTGGAGGAGGGGTGCCTGCTTCAGGTTTGTCGTCGTCGGTGGGCACGCGAATTCCCTCAGCTGCTCGGGCGCGGACTGCTCGCGCGCGCGATGGTCATCTCGCTGATCTTGTCCTGCAGGCGCAGAACAGCATGCATGAGGGCCTCAGGCCGCGGCGGGCAACCGGCGACCGCAACATCCACCGGCACCAGGTGGTCCACACCCTGGACCACACTGTAGGTGGGGAACGGGCCACCGGCCGTGGAGCAGATCCCCATGGAGATGACCCATTTGGGTTCGGGCATCTGGTCGTACAGGCGTTTGAGAACCGGGGCCATTTTCTCACAAACAGTGCCGGAAACAATCATCACGTCGGACTGCCTGGGCGAGGCCCGAAACACCACGCCCAGGCGATCAAAATCAAAACGGCTGGCACCTGACGCCATCATCTCGATGGCGCAACAGGCAAGACCAAATGTCATGGGCCAGAGTGAGTTCTTCCGTGCCCAATTGAACAGGGCATCGACCGTCGTGGTGACAATCCCCGGATGGAGCCGCCCTTCTATCAGACCCATTCCAGGGCTCCCTTCTTCCAGGCGTAGAGATAAGCAATGACCAGAATCAGAATGAATACGCTCATCTCGATGAAGCCGAACCAGCCCAGGACCTTGTACTGGACGGCCCAGGGAAACAGAAAGACGGTTTCCACGTCGAAAACAATGAAGAGGACCGCGATCAGGTAATAGTGCACCGAATATCGCTGGCGGGGATCGTGAACGGTTTCGATGCCGCACTCGTAAGGCGCCATCTTGACAGGGTCATAGCGGGCGGGCCTGACGAGCCAGGACAGGGAGAGGTTGACGGCGCCGAAGGCGATGGCCGCCAAGATAAAGAGGAGGACCGGTAGATACGCGATCAAGGTGCTTCCCCACCCCGCCGCGCAACCTCTTCATGGTGTCGTGCGGAGGTAAAAGGCTATCACAGCGGAATTCGGAGTGTCAAGCATGATCCAATCGGATCAAGCGGACTCAAACCATTGCTCAAAGGGCACTTACGTGACCCTGCATGGAGTCCTGGCAGCGCCCCCGGGGTCACCTCCAGGAGTGCTCCCGTACCGGGGGCAGCAAAAAAAAGGGCCGGTCAGAAGACCGGCCCTAGCAGCCCCGTGCGCTTTCGCGCGCGTTAAAACAGCAATGTCAACGAGGTGAGAACCGCCTCAGTCCCTCGCGTACCCGGCCGGGATAAACCCGTGGCAGAATACCGGCCTGGTTCATTCCCTCGACTCTGGCGGGACCTGCATTGTAGGCCGCCAGCGCGTTATCGGCATGCCCGAACTTCTGGAACATCCGGTGCAGGTACTCCGAACCGAGTTTTATATTGATGGCCGGGTCATAGAGCATGTCATTCCCGGTCCATTCGATATTCAGGTCACCGGCCATCTCCTGCCCCGTGGCGGGCATCAACTGCATCAGGCCCAGAGCCCCTGCACGGGATACGGCCCGCGTATCAAAACCGCTCTCCGTCGCGATAACTGCCAGGAGAACGTCTGCTGAGATTCCGTACCGGGCGTGAGCCTCAAGGATCGAAGCCGTGACCCTTTCGATCTCACCGGCCGAGAGGCGCTGACCATGTCCGGCCAGAGCGGCGCGAACCCGCAGTTCGGTCTGCAGATTCTCGTTCTCTCTCTCCACCGCCGCGACCCGCATGCGCAACGAAGCCATGCGGTCATCGACCGAGACTCCGCTCGCCAGCAGACCGATGAACTTCTGCCCACGCGGGACCAGAAATCCACCCGCCAGAAATGCCAGAAGCACAGTCACCACCAGGATCAGTCTGCCTGGGGTACGCCTCATGGACCCTCTCCTTTCCGGTGCCTTGAGTATAAGAGGGGGCTTTTGAGTGTCAAGACGCGTTTTCGAGACTACAACACAAATACTTGATATATAATGACTTATTTATTTGCGTCCTCCCATGGGGACACTTTGGTGCCGGTCTTGGCAACCCGTTCAGAAACTAAATGTTAGAGCGGCAAGTCCGGGAGAAACGGCGATCTGTCCTGGATCAGGGACGATCCAGATCGGTCAGAATCAACAGCCTGTCACCGGCCTTGAGGCCTTCCCGGGCCGCCGTTCCTCCCGCGATTTCCAGGACATTGAGGGTCGCCTGATCGGGCCCGTAAGAGGGGCACGGACCCACCCGGCAGGGCGGCGTGGAATGCTCGATGTAGACGACATGGTCCTCACCGTCGAGCCAAATGATGTCCAGGGCCGTCAGGCAGTTTTTCATCCAGAACGAGCGAATTCCGGGCCGCCTATAGAGGAACAGAAGTCCTTCCTCCGGAGCTATGACCTTGCGTCCCATGTACCCGCGGGCCTGCTGTTCGAGAGTCAGAGCCAAATCGACGAAGAAGACACGCCCCGACGGGAAGGTGACCTGCCCAACAGGTGGCGGCTCGGCGACCACCTGGGACACCACCGCCGGCACCTGGCCCGGAGCCTCGGTGCTTCCACCGGACAGGGCTCCATTCTGGTCCGAGCAGGAACCGTTGAGAGCCACCATGACCAGGAAGATCAGCAGGCCATCGATGCGCGAGTCTTTTTTCATCTCATGTTGTTCGGACCGGACGACGGTAACCGAACTCGCGGAGGCGAATCAACCTCTGATTTCGTTGACAGGTGCTAAATGATGGTCGAAGATGGCACATGAGGGTCCGGGCGGACCGGACACCCTCTTCATTCAGCTCGGCCATGACTCAAATCGACGAACTTCTGGCCCGACTTTCTTCCGCCGACCTGGCCGGCGCTGAAGGGGCCTTGGCCCGGCTGGCCATCGAGGGTGCTCGTGCCGTGGAACCTCTCCTTGCGGCCTTCCCCGGGGCGCCGGATTCGGCCCGCGCCCGCATGCTGAGACTGCTGGAGCGAGTGCCCGATGCCCGTGCCATGCCCCTGCTGAAAAGCACCGCCGCAGACGGGCCGGACGACCTTCGCCGTCTGGCGGTGCGCGCCCTGGGTGCCCAACCGGCTCACCGATCTCGTGCAGCACTCATGGGAACCCTGCCAGGTGAGCGCGATATGGATGTACGGGCCGAGATCGTCGCCCTTCTGGCCCGGCTGGCGGGTGGAGAAACACCGGAAATCCTGGACCACATCCTGGATCTTCTCTTCAACCCCACCGAGCCCCTCCCCGTCCGCCGGGCCGCTCTCGCCGCGCTGGCGGGACTCGAGCCACGCATGGCCCGCCGGCTCCTCGAGCGCCTCGCCGAGGCAGGTGAGGATGATTCTCTGGCCCCGGAAATCCGCCGATTGCTTCAGGCATTCCCGGGGGACCCTCTTCAGGGCCTCCCGGCTTTCGCCGCAGGACCATGGGAAGAGCTGGCTCCGTCCCCGCCTCGCATGACGCCGGCCGGACTTCTGGATGTCCCGCGCGTCCTCTCAACCCTTGAAACGGCCGGCGAAGACCCGGAAACAGCCTATCGCTGTTCCCGGGTTCTGCAGGCTCTTCCCCACGACGCTCGCCGGGAGCTGGCGGGACGCCTGGATGCATCCTGGCCGCTGTCGGTGCTGGACGGCGTCCTCGATACCTTTCGGGGTGGCCTCGACCTCTCGACCCTGGGGGCGCTGGCCGGCCTCACCCGCGGACTGGCTGAACGAATTCGGCGGGAGCCGAACCCGGATTTCAGCCAACAGCTCGCGGCCCGCCGTTCCCGGGTCCACCGGCTCATCGCTCAGAGTGGATCCCGCCTGGCCATCGCGGATCTGAAAGAGGCCCTGCGAGAGGAAGAAGCGCCCTCCCACGACCTGGTTCTGGCCCTGGCGGAGATTGGACGTGCCGAGGACCTGCCGGATCTTCTGGGAGTCCATGAACGCTCTGACGCCTGGTTGAGCGGCGAGATCGAGAAGACGGCACGTGCCATCATCGGGCGAGTTCGCCCCCGGCGCCTGCACAAAATCCTGGCGGCACTCCCTGCCGCGCACGCTGAGATCCTGCGCCCACTCCTGCCCCGCCCGGGCCACCGCCGCGCATCACGACCCGATGCCGCCGATGGCGGCAAATCCGCATGAAACAGACCATCAGGGACCTGCAGCCGGCCGGACAGACAGTCTTTCTGCGGGTCGATTTCAATGTTCCCATGCATCTGGGGACCGTGACCGATGACAGCCGCGTGGCTGCAGCGGTTCCCACCATCAGCGAACTCTCCCGCGCCGGCGCCCGCGTGTTGTGCGCCTCGCATCTCGGGCGCCCGCAAGGCAACCGCAGGCAGGACCTGTCACTGGAGACGGTAGCCACTGTCCTTGGAGATCATCTCGGCCGCAAGGTGCTGTTCGTCCCGGAGAGTCATGGGCCTCAAGTGGAGCAGTTCGTGGCCGGCATGGGCGATGGTGACGTGGCCCTGCTGGAGAACCTGCGGTTCGACCCCGGGGAAGAAAAAAACGACCCCGCCCTGGCCCGGAAGCTCGCGGCCCCGGCCTCCATCTACGTCAACGATGCCTTCGGCACGGCTCATCGCGCCCACGCCTCCACAGCAGCCATCACCCGGTTTCTCTCCCCGGCGGTGGCGGGCCTGTTGCTGCAGCGTGAAGTGACAGCCCTCTCCCGTCTCCTGGGCCATGTGGACCGTCCTTACATCGTGGTTCTGGGAGGCGCGAAGATCTCCGGCAAGATCGATCTCATGGAGAGCCTCATGGAGCAGGCCGACGCCATCCTGGTGGGGGGGGCCATGTCCTACACGCTGCTGCGGGCGCAGGGTCTTGAGACCGGGCAGTCGCTGGTAGAGGAGGATCAGATCGAGATGGCCCGCCATATCCTGGAAAGGGCGGAGGCACAGGGAGTCGAACTGGTCCTGCCGCTGGATCACCTCGTCGCCCCGGCCGTGGAGAGCGACACGGCCACAACCACCGACGGGGCGGCCATCCCTGCCGACCTCATGGCTTGCGATGTGGGACCGCGCACGGTGGATCTCTTTTCCCGGTGGATCCGAGAAGCAGCCACCATTCTCTGGAATGGTCCCATGGGCATCTTCGAGAACCCTCGCTTCGCCGCCGGGACTCGTGTCATCGGCGCGGCCATTGCTGCGTCATCGAGTTTTTCAGTGGTTGGCGGCGGTGACTCCGTGGCAGCCGTACGCCAGTTCCAGATGGAAGACGGCTTCTCCCATCTCTCCACCGGCGGGGGTGCAAGTCTCGAGTTCCTTGCCGGCCGTGCCCTGCCCGGCCTCGTTGCGCTGGCCGAGAAGGACAACTGATCCATGAGCCAGACCACGAAGCCGTGGGTGATCGGTAACTGGAAAATGAACTTGGATCGCCGCGCTGCGGAGATCCTGGCGCGTGAGATTGCCGATGATCCTTCCTGCAGAGCGAAGATCAAGGTTGGTCTGGCGCCTCCCTTTCCATACCTGGATCGCGTGGCGGAAATCCTCGGACACGGTCCGGTCGCTCTTCTGGGACAGGATCTGCACCCTGAGGCACGGGGTGCCTATACCGGTTCGGTGTCGGGCCCCATGCTCAGAGACATGGGCGTGACCCATGTCCTCGTGGGTCATTCTGAACGCCGACGGCTGCATGGTGAGGACGACAACATGATCCGCCGCAAGATCTCCGCCGCCGTCGAAGCTGGTCTCACGCCCGTTGTCTGTGTGGGGGAGGACCTGGCCCAGCGGGAGAGCCAACAGGCCATGACAACCATCACGACTCAACTGGAGGCCGCCCTCGCGGCTGATGGATGGCCAGGACAGGGAGAAACCCTGGTGGCCTATGAACCGGTGTGGGCCATCGGCACAGGTCGCGTCGCCGGCCGGGAACAGATCATCGAGATTCATACAGGTATCCGCCGTCTCCTGCCAGGTCATGCGCGGATTCTCTATGGGGGAAGCGTCAGTCCCGATACTGCAGGGCCACTGGCCCGGGAAAAGGAGATCGACGGGCTCCTTGTGGGGTCTGCCTCGCTGACCGCCACCACCTTCCTGGCCATCGTCAAGGCAACGACCCCGGCTTGATGCCACGCAGCCGAAGTGCTAGGTTTCAAAGGGTTTCCTGGGAGATAACATCGTGCTTTACGGAATTCTGGCGGCAGTTCACCTGCTGGTCAGCATTGTTCTCATCCTTGTGGTTCTGCTGCAGACCGGCAAAGGTGCGGATCTGGCCGGCGCCTTCGGCGGAGGTGGCAGCCAGACAGCGTTCGGCAGCCGTGGCGCGGCAACCGTGCTGTCCAAACTGACAACCACGGCGGCGGTCCTCTTCATGATGACCTCCTTTTCCCTGGCCATCCTCTCGTCCCGGGACTTGGCATCAGTTCTTGATGAAACCGATGCGGTTCCTGTTCCGTTCGCGACGACTCCGGCGGATCCCGCCCCCGCCGAAGCAGCACCCGATACAACAACGACGGACAACATGCCGCTCACTCTCCTGCCCGGATCGGACCCAGCCCCCGACACGGCGCCGGTCGGGGAGAGTGCGGCGCCTGCTGCATCAGACACCGAATAGAAACGAAGACGTGCCCAAGTGGTGGAATTGGTAGACACGCCATCTTGAGGGGGTGGTGGGGTAATCCCCGTGCCGGTTCGAGTCCGGCCTTGGGCACCATTCGTCCAATCTTCTTTTTTAAAGTTGACTTTGCGATCTACGTTCTGTAGTATCGCGCCCGATGAGCGCGGTGGACCCTTTTTTGCATCGCCTCGACGTCTCAGCTGCGGCTTCTGCCGTTTTCTTCAGCGCCGACGTCAGCTTCTTCATTTCCTCAGCCGCATCCGGCTCCCGCATTCATAGTTCACATTCTCTTGCCCGGAATCACTCCCCATCACGGAGAACTTGACTGGCCGGATCTGCACCCTAGATTTAACTTGCTTCCAAACAAATCTTAGGACGCCCCAGAGCGTCCAGGAAAGGAGGAGAGCACATGGCTAAGAAGAAGACGAAGAAGAAGGCCACCAAGAAGAAGGCCACTAAGAAGAAGGCCACTAAGAAGAAGGCCACCAAGAAGAAGGCCAAGAAAAAGGCTACAAAGAAAAAGGCCGCCAAGAAGAAAGCGACCCGTCGCAAAGCGACCAAAAAGAAGTAGCCGCACATCAGCCCGTGCGTTCAAAGGGGAGACCTCGGTCTCCCCTTTTTTTCTGCCCGGTGACATTTCCGGGCTTACACCACTCCTGCCAATCATGGTATAAGCCTTTTACCATGAATAGTTTCCACTCCAAGACCCAGGCTGTCACCGTCGCGCTCATCCTCCTGTCCCCGCTGGCCGGATTCCGCCTGGCCTACGGGCAAACAGGGATAGATCCTCCCGCGCCGATCCTGGAATACACCATGACGGTCCGCCTGGATCCGGCGCAGCGCCTCTTGACCGGGAACGCCACTATTCACTGGCGAAACACGACAGAGACGGCCACGTCCGAGATGCCGTTCCATCTGTATCTCAATGCATTTCGCAACAACCGCTCCACCTTCATGCGTGAAGGTGGCAACCAGCAGCGCAGAAATATCCTGGAGGAAGGTCAGTGGGGGTGGATGGAAATCACCTCCATCAAGGTGGATAGCGGTGATGAGCGCGCCCAACTCCTGCGTTTCATCCAGCCCGATGATGGCAATGATGACGACAGAACCGTTGTCCTCCTCCCCCTGGGCAGAACTGTGGGCCCCGGCGAGACGGTGCGCCTCAAGATCGACTTCATCGCCCGGCTCCCCCACGCCTTCGCCAGAACGGGGTTCAAGGGCAACTTCTTCATGGCAGGCCAGTGGTATCCCAAACCAGGCGTCTTCCAGGGTACAGATGGATGGAACTGCCATCAATTCCATGCCGACAGCGAATTCTTCGCCGACTTTGCCCACTTCGATGTGACCATCACTGTCCCCCAGGGATATATCCTTGGTGCAACAGGCCGGGAGATCCTGCCGCCTGTGACCCATCCTGACGGCACCATCTCCCACCATTTCATTCAGGCGCGAGTCCATGACTTTGCCTGGGCTGCGGATCCTGACTTTGTTGCCATCACACGGCACCTCAGACCCGGGTCCGAAGCCACGCCGGATCTTCCGCCTGTTGATGTGACCCTGCTTCTCCAACCGGAGCATGCCGGCCATGAAGAGCGCGTCTTCCGCGCCATTTTTGCCGGCCTCCGATGGCTGGGGACCTGGTACGGCCCGTACCCCTACGAGACTCTCACCGTGGTGGACCCGCAGCAAGGTGCACGGGGAGCGGGGGGGATGGAGTATCCCACCCTGATCACCATCGGCAGCAACTGGCAGGCGCCGGCTGCCCGGCTCAGTCCTGAGAGAGTCACTATCCATGAATTTGGACATCAGTACTGGTACGGACTTGTGGCCAGCAACGAATTCGAAGAAGCCTGGCTGGACGAAGGAATCACCACCTACACCACGGGACGCGTCCTGGACCGGGAATACGGGCAACGCTCCCGGGGAACCTCTCTTGCTGGATTCCCCGTGCGGGGTTATCCCCTGCTCCATCTTCCCCCGCCCCCGGAGACCGAGTCCACCGGCATCCGGCCGACCCCTCTTGGCATCCACCTGCCCCCTTCACCCTGGCCGGAAGATCTGAAAGAACTGAAGCCCGCGGAATGGCTGCTCCTGTACCGTCTCGGCTTGCCCTCCAGTTCACTCCTGGGCGGGTTCCGGGATGTGCCTTTCCTCACTTATCTGCCCGACCTCCCCACCGGCGCCGTGGACGGATACCGAGCCTCCTACCTGTCCGGCCCGCGCAAGGACAGGATCCAGCGAACGGCCTGGGAATACCTGGATCGCGCATCGTATGGGTTGAACTCCTATGACCGCCCCGCCCTGGTGTTGGCAACCCTGGAACGCCTTCTGGGGGAGGAGACCATGACCCGCGCTCTCAGGACCTACCAGCAGCGTTACCGCTATGGCCATCCAACCGGGCGCGAGTTCGAGCAGGTCATCTCCGAGGTGGCCGGGCGGGATCTCGGCTGGTTGCTTGGCCCGCTGCTGCGCGGCAACGAGATCCTGGATTATGCCGTCACCAGCGTGGAAGCCCGGGAACTTCCCGCAGCCGCCGGCGTGTTCGGATTGGGAGATGAACGGCGGCTGCGTGGCCAGGGGAACGGTCTCCCCGGACAACCTCCACCAGCACCCGCGGAAGGGACATCCGAAGACCAGGAGGCCGCCCGCTACAGGAATGAAATCGTGGTCCGGCGCCTGGGAGCGGTGGCGGTCCCGGTGGTCGTGGAGATCGAGTTCGAGGATGGTACGGTGATCCACGAAAACTGGGACGGAATCTATGCATGGACACGCTTCGTCTATGAAGGCACCAGGCGGGTCCGCCGGGCCACCGTCGATCCCAAGCGAGTCTACGCCATCGATCTGAACTGGAGCAACAACACGCGCACGGCCCTGCTCAGCAGGCGCCCGGTGGCACGCTGGAGCCTGCGTTTCCTTCTCTGGATGCAGAACGTCCTCACCTTTTACAGCGGCCTGGCGTGAAGGGTACCTACCGCGTTCTCCGGGCCGGCTTACCGGTGGCGTTCGGTTCCATGCGCCTGGTGGGGCTCCTGCTCGCGGTGAACCTCGCCTTCGCTCTCCTGGCCCTGGTGCCGGCACTGACGGCTCTGGACCGGATCATGGCACCCATGGGGAGCTGGGAGGGACTCCTCCAGACATGGCCGGCCTGGTTCGATGCCGATTTCCAGGCGCACGCCGCCCCGTCTCTGCGGGTCTTCTCCCATCAGGTTGCCCTGGTCATTTTCCTGGACACCCTGGTCTCGGCCTTTCTCACCGCTGGTTGCCTGGGTGTTCTTCATGATGCCGACGGCTCTTTTTCTCTGGGCTCATTCTTCCGCGGTTGCGGGCGCTATGGATTCGCGTTTGTGCGCCTCCTGGCGATCTTCCTGGCCGCAAGCTGGGTGGTCGTCTGGCTGGCCGGAGCCCAACTGGGAGCTGTGGTGGGAAGTCTGGCCTTCGACTGGCCCTCTCAAAGGGGGGCGGCTCTCCTGCAGGCCGGGCAGGAACTGGTGGTCGTGGTTCTGTTCTACCTGCTGACCTGGGCCACCGAATTGAGCCGTGTGCGACTCGTTGTGGAGAAGCGGAGATCCGCCCTGGGATCGTTCCTGGCCGGCCTCAGTCTCCTGGTCCGAAGATTCCCCCGGGTCCTGGGAATCTTCGGAACCCTCGCCGTGCTCCAGGCTCTGTTCCTCGGCGGTTCAGCCTGGCTTCTCAGCAGCATCCCCTCCACATCAACTCTCGGCCTGTGCCTGCTGGTGGTGTATGGGCAAGTGGTGATCGGGGTACGCCTTGCATTTCGCCTGGCCGGCCTTGAATGCGGGCGCCGCTGGTTTCTGGAAACCCACTAGGCCCGAGTGGGGGGGGGAGGGGGAGCAGATGGTGGGCGCTGCAGGATTTGAACCTGCGACTTCTACCGTGTGAAGGTAGCACTCTCCCGCTGAGTTAAGCGCCCGCAGGACTTGCGGCGGAATGCTACCACAGGCCTGGGAAAGGACCAAGAAAGGGCTTTTCCCCTCAGGAGCACACCCGGAGACCGCCCACGAGATCGTCGACCGCCGGCCTCACCGAGAGGATGCGAGCGGTCCCTCCCCTGGTGATCTGCACATTCACCTCGGGCCGATCTCTGTGCCGTGCACAGCGTGCCACGATGCCCGCCATGAGCTGCAACTGCACTGACTCCGCGAGGGTGTATCAGCGGACTGCTAGACCTTACGGATATAGAGGCGGTAGTGCCGGGCTTCTTCCCGGCACCCCAGGTACTCGTGCCCGTGCCCGCGACACCAGTCAGGGATATCGGTGAGAACGCCGCGGTCATCGGAGAGGAGTTCCAGGATCTGGCCACCCTTCATGCCCGTCAGGATCCTGGCGGTGCGCAGGACCGGGATGGGACAGTAGGTCCCGAGAGTATCCAGAGTGCGATGGGGGCGATGTCCGGAATAGGGCACGTAACTCTTTCCTTGGCTTGACTTTGAAGAACACCAATCTTAACATCGCCGGTAGCCATGAATCCTCCGGCGAGCACCTCAGCACGGCTCCGGCGACACTTGCTTGCAGCCCTCCTCGCCGGCCTCACCTGTTTCATCCCGCTGGCGGCCGGTGCTCAAGGCGACCTCAAGGCAGCCCTTCATCAGGTCGCCGAAGCCTTCCGCACCGGTACCACTGCCGCCATATGGCCCATCCTTCCCCGGCGCGGCAAGATCCGGGTGGACTTGCCCAGCCTGGCGAAAAATTCCTCAGGCTACCTCAGTGCCAGTCAGTTCCGCTACATGCTGGACGATATCCTGCGCCGCCACCAGGTCGAGTCGTTCACCTTCGATCCACTTGACGGGCCGCCCCGGCAGGAGGGGACCAGCGCCGGAGCAAACCTGAAAGTTCGCACCCAGGATGATGAGATTCTACATCTGAGTCTGCAACTGGTCTTTGTCGGGACAAGCGAGGGCTGGGTGCTCCGCGAGTTCCGCGAACGGACTCGCGCCCGCCCGTGACCACCTATTCCTGTTCAGCCCGAATCCGGCGTGCCCTTCCTGTCCTCTTGATGCTCCTCCCGGCCGGCTCCATGGCCGCCCCGTGGACCGTTGTCACCGCCGGCCGGGAAGCGGACCTGGAGGTTCTGGCCGTGCAGGGCCGGCGGATCACCCGGGATCTGCGGGCGCTCGAAACCGGGCTCGCCGGTTCCCAGGCGTTCGATCTGCTGGCCGTCCAGGCACAGAACCTGGCCCGGAGCAGAGGAGAGATCATCGGCCTCACGGTGTGGGATGCTGCCGGCTGGCCCCTGAGCTGGGGAGGGCAACCCTATGCGGCGCCTCCCCAGGAAGTTCCCGCCGAACCTGTCAGCCGGAGCCTCTCCTTGGACGCCGGGGGTACAGTTCTGAGAATCTGGACCCCGTTTGCCAACGGCGGCGCACTGCTTCTTGAGAGCCGGAGCCTGACCACCCCAGCCATGGGCTCAGTCCAGGATTCATTCGCCTCCGGCTCGCCGCCAGGCCGCGCCGGTGCCACCCTCTTCATTCAGCTGGCGGCACTGCTGGGTCTGGCCCTGCTGCTGATCCGGCTGGCGCGGCGCAGGTGGGGCCCGGGTCCTTTTTCCCTGCTGGTTCTCTCCGCGGGTGTCTGGGTCCTGAGAACCTGGCTCGCCAACCTCATGTACAGCGGCGCCCTCCTGGACGCGGGAGCCCTCTCCTCGCCGGCCGTCTATGCGTCTCAGGCTCCATTCGGCCTGTTCCGTTCACCGCTGGCAACCCTCCTCACGGGCCTGGCTCTCGCTCTTCAGGCGGTTCTCATCGTAAGAGCCTCCCGACTCCCGCAAGTTGCCGGGGCCTGGCGCTGGCTCATCTCCCTTGCCGGCGGCGCCGGCGTCATGGGCGCGCTCCTTCTCTGCGCGCGCGCCGGACTCGACAGCCGGCTGGACCTTGCGGGACTGGCCCGGGAGAGCCCGTCGGTGGAACGGCTGGCCGTGCTGATGGGCCTGGTGCTGACCCTCTGGGCGCCTGCGCTGCTGCTGCTCACCTCCCTTTTCCGCTGGCAGCGAGGGCGCCCTCTCCTTCGCGCCGCTCTTGCCCTGCCACTCCTCTCTGCCCTTCTGTTCACGTTCCTCGCCAGGACCACCGAGGAAGCCCGTCAGGAACTGGTGATGGAGAACCTCCGCCCTCTCCTGGTGCATCAGGACGCGGACCGCCAACAGGCTCTCACCGAGACCCGCGACCTGCTCCAATCACGAGAGGGCATAGCCCGTGAGCTGGCCACGGCCCTGGCTGACGGGACAGGCGATGCGCTCGCCTTCCACCTCTGGCGAACCTCTGAGCTGGCGCGGCAGGGGTATCACTCCTCTCTGGAGATCTACGATGGCGCAGGGTCTCTGGCGGGCAGTTTCTCCTTGGCCATGCCACCGCCGATCCCGGGTCTCGCCGGTGAAGTGGCCATCCTGGAGCCGATGCCTCTGGAGCACCTGGTCTTCTCCACTCTGAGCCAGGAGCAGGCGGTCATGAGCAGTCGCTGGCCCGTCAACGACACCGAGAACCACATCACCGGCGTGCTGGCCCTCTACATCGCCAACGATGAAGGAAATATCCCTGCCCTCTCGACAACGGCCGAACCCCTGCCTTGGACCACTGTCGGCGCCGATACCCGCCGGCTGCTGCGCGGCCCACCTCTCCTGACCGCCCGTGATACAGAGGGCACTGTTCTCTGGTCCTCCCAGGCGGAGCCGGCCCCGCTTCAGGCCGGAATGCAGTCGAGAATCGATATCCAGAAAGGTATCTGGCAGGACAGTTTCAATCATGGCCACCGCGTGCGGCTGTTCTATTTCGCCCAGGGCGACATCATCTACGCGCTGGGTTATCCTCTTGACTCCTGGGTACGGCTGCTGGCCGGCCTCCTGCGCTTCGTTTTGATGCAGACGATCTGCCTCCTGCTGCTGGCGGCCGTCGCCTATCTCCTCCTCCATCCTCTGGCGGGGCTGCGCCGGGAAGCGGTTCTGCTGGTGAACTGGTTCCGCTCATCCTGGGGCCGCAAGCTGGCCGCTGCGGTTCTGCTGGCCTCCCTGGCGCCGCTTCTGAGTCTGGCGCTCCTGCTGCGCGCTCCCCTGGAACGCCAGCGCCGGGAAGGCCTGCATGCGCTCGGCCTGCAATCCCTGGAGGTGGCACGCCGGGTGGTGAAAGACTCCATGGTGGCCATAGGGGGCGATCCGTCCCCGCCCATGCCCTCTGACGAGACGCTGTACTGGTTATCCCGGGTCATTCGCCAGGAGATCGATCTCTTCGTGGATCAACAGCTGGTGGCAACTTCCCGCCGCGGGCTGTTCACGGCCGGAATCGTCTCGCCTTTGCCTGACGCCGAGGCCTACCGCCGCATTGTGCTTGAAGGCAAGCAGATCAGCTTGCCGTCTCCTTCCTCCCTCCCGGCAGTGCCACCGGCGGTCAGCGCTGCCCTGGGCCGGAGCGGCCATGGAGCGGCCATGCTCCGCCTGCCGTTCAGCCGCCAGGAGGAGGCAGTGGCTCAGTCCGGAGAGGAAGTCCGCGAACGGGCCGACCTGGCCACAGCCGCGGTAGCGCTGTTGCTCCTGGCCGCCGCTATCCTGGTGGGCAGAACCACCGCCGGACGGCTCCAGCGTCTGACTCACGCCACGGCTCGTCTTGCGGCCGGCGGAGAAGATTTCCTCGTGCCCCTCAGCGGCCAGGATGAACTGAGCCGTCTCACGCGCTCATTCAATGACATGGCCACAACCCTCTCCCGCCAGCGCGCCGACCTTCATCGCCGTACGGAAACCCTGGAGAACCTGGTCCGGCATGCGCCTATCGGCATCGTACACCTGGACGCTCAAGACGACATCCTGATGCTCAATCCCGCGGCGAAGCGGATCATGGCCGGAGGGGAACATGCCGAGGCGGGCCGGAAAATTCTCCAGGCCCTGCAGCGCTCTCCCTACAAGCGGGGATTGTCCGCCCTCATCGCCTCTCCCCGCACCCACCCCGCTTCGACGTTGACCCGGGATCTGGAACCGGACGCAGGTCATGACACCCGCCTGCGGGCCATCCTGGTGGATCTCCCGGATGAGCGAGGCGACCGTCTCCTCCTCCTGGAAGACATCACCGAGAGCGTTCGCTCCAGCCGTCTCGAGGCCTGGGCCGACATGGCGCGGCGTATTGCCCACGAAATCAAGAATCCCCTCACGCCCATCAAACTGGCGGCGGAACACTTGCGGCGCGTTCACCAGCGGCAGGACCCCGACTTCAGCTCCACCGTGGAGCGCACGGTGGCAACCATTCTCACCCAGGTGGAGGGGTTGCGGGAGATCGCCTCATCCTTCTCCCACTACGCCCGCCTGCCGGAGAAGAAAACCCAGCTTCTCTCACCGGGAGACCTGCTGGCCGAGACCCTTGCGCCTTACGGCAGTAGTCTCGGCCCGCGAGTGCGCCTGGAGGTCGATATCGCTCCATCGCTGCCCCTTGTCCGGGTCGACCCGGCTCTGATCAAGCGGGCCATTGTGAACCTGATCGAAAACGCACTGCAGGCCATGCCGGCCGGGGGTGAACTCCGGGTGCGTGCCTCAACGGACGAAGCACGGGAGACCATCCTCATGGAGATCCGGGACACAGGGATGGGGATGGACGAGAAGACACTGGCCCGGGTGTTCGAGCCCTACTTCTCGACCCGGGACTCGGGAACGGGCTTGGGAATGGCCATCGCCCGCCGCACCGTCCAGGAGCATGGAGGCAGCCTGGAGGTGACATCCGCACCCGGCAAGGGAACATCCTTCATCATCTCCCTGCCGGCGGCTGGCGAAAACAGTTAGACCCGCTAAAGTAAGCCCTCATGGAATTTCCACGTCAACTACGCAAGCCCGCGGACTGGCTGAACCTTCCGGTTCTGGGCCGCTGGTTCATTTTCGGGGGCCTGGTCGGTGTGGTGGCCGGCCTGGGTGCCATTGTCTTCCATGTCCTGGTCACCTTCAGCATGCATATCTTCCTGGACCAGATGGCCGGATTCCGGCCCGGTGGACCGGCAGGCGAGGCAGAACTGTTCGCGGCCACCAGCACTCCCCTGCGCCTCTGGGCCCTGATCCTGGTCCCCGGCCTGGGCGGCCTGCTCTCGGGCATCCTGGTTTATACCTTCGCTCCCGAAGCCGAAGGACACGGCACGGACTCGGCCCTGGACGCCTATCACCAGAAGCATGGAATGATTCGCGGGCGCATCCCCTTCATCAAGACCATCGCCTCCGCCCTCACCATGGGTTCAGGCGGCTCCGGCGGACGCGAAGGACCCATCGCCCAGATCGGCGCGGGCTTCGGCTCCTTCCTCGCCCGCCGCCTCCACCTGCCCGAGCGGGACCGGCGCATCCTGCTGGCCGCAGGTATCGGGGCCGGCGTGGGGAGCATTTTTCGTGCACCCCTGGCCGGCGCTCTGTTCGCCGCCGAGATCCTTTACTCCGACCCCGAATTCGAATCGGACGTGGTCATTCCGGCGGCCCTCTCGACCATCGTGGCCTACTGCGTCTTCTCCATTCCGTTCGGGTTCCACAGCCTCTTCGAGACCCCCCCATTCACCTTTGACTCGCCATTGGAGTTGATCCCCTACACCATCCTGGCTCTGGTGGTGGCCCTTGCCTCCGGCGCGTTCGTGAACATCTTCTACGGCACGCGCAACCTGTTCAAGCGCCTGCCCATACCCAATCATTTCAAGCCCATGCTGGGCGGCCTGGCCACAGGGCTCGTCGGCGTCGCCATCTTCCTGGTCGTCAAGGACAGGAATTCTCTCGACGTCATCGCGGTGGGTTACGGCTCCCTCCAGAAGGCCCTCATGGGGGAGGTCACCATCACCGTCCTCCTGGCCCTGGCTCTGGGCAAGATCCTGACGACCGCTCTCACCATCGGCTCGGGTGGCTCGGGCGGCGTGTTCGGACCCTCCATGGTCATCGGCGGCTCCCTGGGCGGAGTCGTGGGCCTCCTGGCCCAATGGGTTGCCCCGGAAACATTCACCCAGCCCGGCGCGTTCGTGGTGGTGGGCATGGCCGGTTTCTTCGCTGCCGCCGCCAACACGCCCATCTCCACTCTGGTCATGGTCTCGGAGATGACAGGGAGTTACCATCTCCTCCTGCCATCTCTCTGGGTCTGCTCCATCTCCTACATCCTGGGACGGCGCTGGAATATCTACCGCAGCCAGGTCCCCTCGCCCTTCCAGTCGCCGGCGCACAGGAAGGAGTATTACGTCGATCTTCTCGAGGACATGTGTGTGAGAGATGTGCTGCGGGATACCGTCCTGGCCACCATCCCCCAGACAGCGAGCCTGGCGCAGGTCTTTGAGGCCTTTGCCAACGCCGAGCAGGAATTTCTGCCCGTGATCGATGGTGAAGACCGATGCCTTGGCATGATTTCCCTGCGCACGCTGCGCCAGCTTCTGGACGAGCATGACATCGGGCAGACAGTCATCGCCCGGGACATCGCAGTTCCACCTCCGCTCATCCTCTCGCCGGATGACCCCGCCACCCAGGCGTTACAGAACCTGATCTCCCTGGATGTGCCGGAGTTGCCCGTCGCCAACCCCGATGTCCCTGAGAAGATCATCGCCATGCTGGCCCGTGGCGACCTGGTGGCGGCCTACAACTCCAAGCGCCTTGAACTCCTGCAACAGAGAGCGGCCGCCGAATCCTGAGGGCAGGCAGCCCTCCTACGGTCAGGGTTGTGACACCGCCGGCGGTGACGGCCTCTCAGGTGCCAGGTCGACCTCGATGGAACTGTAACGGGCCGCCGAGATCGCGCGGGAATCCCGGTAGAGAATCACTTCGGCCGGGAACAGCAGGCCCTTGACGACGCGCCAGCGGGTGAAGACATCACTCAACGCCTGTTCAGTCTCCGGCTGGTCTCCGGGCACCGAATAGTCCACCCGCAGAGGCAGCCCGCCACCGACCGGAAGAACCAGGCGGTACCCGACACCGGCGGCGTTCTGCAGGAGGACAGCCCGCCCGTGAGCCGCCGGGAGATCCAGGGGCACCTGTCCAGGCCCGGCATCCTCCACGCCAGTGATCCGCAGGTCTCCTGCCAGGGCAGAACGGACCAGGAAGGCCTCGTCAGCCATGACAAGATGGGGGAAACGGGCCGTCTCTTCCGGCGAGAGTGCCCTGGGCTGCCCATCACCAAGGACGTCCCACGCCTTCCCATCCTTGAACTCACGGCGCACCAGATCATCGCCCGCGCCTGTTTCGAAGATCAGGTGCCCCGGCGGCCGCACCACCACACGCAGAGGGATGGTGCGCTCACCATCGGGCGTGGCCAGAACCAGTTCTCCCTGGCGCCGGATTTCGACCACCTGCGCCATCCTGGTCACTCCCCCGCGACTGCGCTGGGCCTCGCGCAGGAGGTCCAGGGCGTTCTCCACCACCGCGGGCTCATTCCCCAGGACCAGCCAGGGCGCCAGCAGAAGAAGTCCGGCCGGCAGAGCGAACCGCCGGCACCGGCCCAGCATCAGGCATATGCCATGAATTCCGGTCGGGAGAGTCCTTCTCATGCCGCCTATTCTAACAACTCAGCGGTGTCGACCCCAGGCGACTTGCCGGCGGGAACCTGGTCATCGTCGAACAGGGAAACCTGCTTGCGCAACTCCTCCGCCCCCTCTGTCAGTGCTCGCACTCCGTCATGGATCTCCACCAGGGAAGAGACATGCTCCTGGGAAAGGGACCCTATCTGCTCCATGGCATCGACCACACCGCGGGAAAGCTGTCGCTGTTCTTCTCCCGCCCGGTCGATTTCCCTGGCCATATGGGTCACCCGACCGACTGACTCGCTGATGCGGCGGCTGCCCTGTTTCTGCTCCTGAATGGCCCTGCGTACCAGAGTGGTCTGTTCCCGCATCTGCTCCGAGGCATTCAGGATCGCTGCACAGCCACTGGCCTGCTCCTGGGTCACAGCGGCGATTCGTGTCACCGTCTCGTTCAACCTCTTGATCACGGTCGTGGTGGTACGGCTCTGGGCGGCGTGTTCAGTGACCGCATCCACAATCTCCTGGGTCATCCTTGCCGACTGATTGGTGCTGTCAAGGATCTGCCGCAGAGCCTCTCCCGCTTCCCGGGAACGGGCCACACCATCGTTGACATGCCTCATCCCCTCCCCCATGGCGGCGCCGGCCTGTTGGGCACCGGCCTGCACCGTGCCGATGAGCGCCGCGATCTCCTTTGTGGAGCACGCGGTTCGCTCCGCCAGCTCCTTGATCTCCGCCGCCACCACAGCGAAACCTCCGCCATGCTCGCCCGCCTGCGCCGCCAGGATGGAGGCGTTCAAGGCCAGCAGGTTGGTCTGCTCCGTTACATCCTTGATGATGGACAGGATGCCGCCGATCTTCCCCACCTGTCCCGTCAAGTGACGGATCGCATCGGCGGTGCGGCCGGCCGCTGTTTCGATCTCTCCGATGCCGGAGATGGTCCTCTCCACCGCGTCCTCGCCGGCCTGGGCGAGTTCCGCGGCCCGCTCCGTTGCTTCCGATGTACGGAGGGCGGCACTGTCGACACGCTGAATCGACCCTTCCATGCCGGCGACTGCAGCAGTGGTCGTCGCGGTGAGAACTTTCAGATTCTCGGCACTCCGATCCACCTGCTTGATGGAAACGACCATCTGCTCGACCGACGCCAGAGTGGTATCGGTCAGACCGGCCAGCGACTCGGTGGAATTGACAATCTCGGAGATATTGGTGTCCATCTCGTGAATGGAGTCGGAGCATTCATCCGTGGCGGTCACCATGGCGGCAAGGCTGCCGGAGACCTGCTCCCGGGCCACTTCGGTCTGCTGCATGAGCCTGGTGGTCTCATCCACTCTGGATATCTGATCCCGGGATCCCGAAAGGACCCGTGTGGTGGAGTCCGCCAGGGACCGGGACGTCGTGTTCACATCTCTGGACGCCCGCCGGATGGAACCTACCATGCGCCGCAGGTTGGCCGTCATGCCGTTCAATCCGTCAGCCAGACGGTCGAGTTCCTCCTGCCCGGAATAGGCGAGCGTCGAATTCAGGTTGCCCCGGGCCACCGCCTGGGCCATCGCCGTGGAGCGCCGGATCGGCGCGGTCAGGGCATCGGCAGAACGCAAACCGACCAGAATCACCAGCAGCACCATGACTGCCGAGATCAGTCCCAGAAGAAGCTGGAACCTGGAGATAGCGCTGTAGGCACTGGACGCCGGCTCAACCACCAGCACGATCCACCCCAGGCCCCGGAATTGCCCGGCACCGGTGGAGGAGGCAAAGCCGATGACCGACGGGACACCGGCCATGGTCGATTCAAGATAGCCATTGCGAGAGCCGACAATGCTGCGGACGACATCTGCCGCCGGCTGGGCGCTTTCACGGTTGACCCGGGTCAACTTCATCTCCTCAACGGCAGCGACCATGGCGCCGTTGCTGTTGATGATCCAGACCTGGGACACATCTTCCAGGTCCAGGGCCGAGATGATGTGCAGGATCCGCCCCAGGGAGATCTTGGTCCGCAGGACCCCGAACATCTCATCGTCCCGGCAAACCGGCACGGTCACAGCAGCAACCTGATCGCCAATGGCCGCGTCGAACTCGAGATCATCCACGTACGACCGCCGGCAACCGCCCGAGCGGGCGCGGAACCACCAGGATTCGCCCGCGCGATCCAGAGCCTCCGGCGGGGAACTGGCAGCCACAACCCAACCATCGGCATCGGTCAGAATCACGCTGGTCAGATCCGGCGACCTCTCGGCAAGACCCCGGAACATGCGCGACAGTTCTTCCCGGGAGGCAGGGTCCTCACTCCAGGCTGTCTCCCGGCTCGCCGCACCAAGACCCGCCATGGGATCGGAACCGCGCAGCAACTCAGGCCGGCCTCGCGCCGCCAGATCCTGGACCGAGGGGAAGACCGCCATGTCAGCAACCGCCTGGCGGCGTTGTTCGATGGCCTGGTCCACCGAGCTGACCACCGCCCGGGCCACTTTCTGGAAGTTGGAACCGATGGATTCCTGGAGGAGGCGCTTGCCGTAATACCCGGAGAGAAAACCGGTCAAAACCATGGGAGTCAGGGCCAGAACAAGGAGCAGGAACAACAGGCGCCCCCGGATCGACCTCAACTGCAGATGCAGACGGCGTCCATGACCCTTGCCATCTTTCCTGGCAGCGGTGCCAAAACTAGTTTTTTCCCCCGAAGCCACAGGCAGCTCCCGTCTTCAAATAACAAGGCCAATATGGGCCCGCCGGGGGACCCTGTCCATGGCGGCCCGCATTGTCCTGGAAAAGCTAAACTGGCCTACCCTTCACCCAGAGCGGGCCAGGCCCCCGATCTTGCCGACGAGAGCACCCATTGCCCAGATACCCCCAAGCCAGGATCCTGCTTGCCCTGACGGTCATCTGTCTCATCTGGGGATCCACCTGGCTCGCTATCCGCATCAATGTTCAGGTCATGCCCCCTCTGCGGGCCGCCGGGCTGCGCTTCATTGTGGCCGGCCTCCTGCTTGCGGTGGTGGCGGGGCGGCGCCGGCTGCCCGCCGGGGAACGACCGGGCACCATTTACTGGCTGGGCCTCGCCATGGCCATGGTCACCCTGCCTTACGCCTGCGTCTACTGGGGAGAACAACACATTTCATCCGGCCTGACCGCCGTCCTCTTCGCCACCTATCCCCTCTTTGTGACTCTTCTGGCACAGTCCGGCCAGGCCGGAGAGAGGATCACGCGTTCTCTCCTGGGTGGCCTGGCCTTCGGCCTCGCCGGGGTTGCGCTCCTTTTCTGGGACCAGATGGGCATGAACGGCACCCAGTCGCTGACAGGAAGCCTTCTGATCCTCGTTTCGGCTTTTTCCTCGGCCGTTGCCACGGTCATGGTCAAGCGCAGGCTCGCCCATCTCGATCCGTTTCTCATCAACCTCAGGCCCATGCTCTACGGAGGACTGATCCTGATGGCGATGTCCCTGGCCACGGAGGGAGAAGTTCCCTGGACCTGGTCCATGCGCGGCACGGCGGCCCTGCTCTATCTGGCCATCTTTGGCTCCGCTGTGGCCTTCAGCATTTATTTCTGGCTGATGCGCACTTTGCCCATCTCCCGCCTATCGTTCATCGTGTACGTCACTCCCGTCCTCGCCCTGCTCCTGGGATCCCTGGTGGAGCACGAGCCCATGACCTGGAACCTCATCCTGGGAGCACTTCTTGTCCTGAGCGGCATCACCATGGCACGACGGACAGGCTGAACCCGGCAGGCGTTGCGTGGCGACGGCACCCATGCCAGAATACGGCTTCCCTACAGTGCATTCCGCACCCTCCAGGAGATAGCCCATGCCGGTTCAGTCCCGCGGCCGCGATACCAGGACGGATCTCTACAAGCCGGGAGAACGCTGTCACCTGACCGGTTCCTATATCTGCGAGACCTGCCGCCTCGCAGACCGGGACAAAGTGGTCCAGGTGGTCGCAGATGCCATCTTCCCCCTCTGCGCGGAGTGTCCCGACCTGGACATGGGCTGGCGCCTCAGGAAAATGTCGAATTAGGGCCGGCTGCCCGGCGGCTGAAAGACGATCTCCAGTTCACCCTGGCCACGGCGCACTCGCAGGCGTAAAGAACTCCCGCCAGCCATCCGTCTCACCAGGGCGTCGACCCGTGACTCGTCCTGAGGCTGGCCGTCCACTTCAACAATCAGATCACCATCCCGCAGACCGGCGACGTCCGCCTGGGAACCATCAGCCACGGAGGTCACCACGGGGAAACCCCAGGCCCTGCCCAGGACCAGTCCCGGCAGGGCGTCGGGGCCACGAGGACCCATCAGAAATCGGCTATCGGTATCAACAACCAGATGGCAAGCTGGAGCCAGGACAGAGGGCCATGGCTGTTCCTCCCCCGGTGGGATGGCCACCCAGGCCATGGTCGCAGGAGTGCCGTCATGGCAGCGGGTGGCCACCGGAAGTTCACCTCCGCCCCCCCCCACGTTGCGCAGGACAGTCGGCCCGGACGCGTCCGGACGGCTGATATGAAGGTCCGGATGACCGGACTGCTCGATCCAGGTCGAATGAAACGGACCGAGCTCAGCACCTGATGTGGCCGCCAGAGCCTGCGTCAGCCCGTCCCAGCTCAGTTCCCAGCGCCCTGCCAGGATACCGGCCATGCCTTCCATGAATGCGTTCTCGCCGACCCGGGCCACCAGCATCCGCACCACCCAGGCTGATCGGGCGTAGCGCAGAGCGCGCCCGTAGTCGCCGCCGCGTCCGTGGTGGACGAGGGAGACCCCTGCTGCAACCATGGCCTCACTGGCCATCAGGTACTCATCCCGCAAGGCCTGCCAGCGGGCCTCTTCGGCGGCAGAACCCAGGACGACCCCGACCACGCGGCAGGCGCCGAATTCAGCCAGCCCTTCGTGCAGAGCCGAGGCCCCCGGACCTCGTGAACGCACCCGATTGGGCCACCAGAGGTGGGCTGCTTCATGGGCCAGCACAGCCACTCTGCTGGCGGGTGGCGGCCCGTTCCGCTGCACCAGACGCCGGTCCAGAAACAGGGCCCCGGGCAAGGCCTTGGCCAGCGGCCGCGGGTAATCCACCACGATCACAGCCGGCACGCCAGATGGCAACGGGCCAAAGAGATCGCCCAGAATTTCCAGCGCCTGGATCAGAATATCCTCGGCCCAGGCAGGTCCGGGAGGAAAGTCGCCAGCGTCCGTTGCGGGACGCGCGACCACATAGAGTCCCAGACCCCGGTCCTGGGCCGTGCCACTGAAGCGGGTCGTTCTGAACCCCGGCTCCTCAGCTTCGTCCCGGGAGATCAAGTGTCCCGACGCTCGCACGGCCTCATCTTCGCGAGTTGTCACGGCAATGGTGAACGGTCCCTGCCGGTTTCCCGTTGCCCGATCCCAGCGCGACTCCGGGAACAGATATGAGTTTCCCGGTTCGACCCGGAAGGCATGGGTGTCTTCCCCGGACACCAGCAACTGCTCCGACGGAGTCCCGCCGTCTCCAGGCCGGAAGGTGACGAGAGCCTCGCCACGCCCCGGTAACAGATGGACGTCGTAATGATCCGGGGTCGGGTCAGCAGGTGCGTCCACCGGCACAGCGACCGGCAGAATCCCTGCGAGAAGAAAAATGACCGTCAATCTGCCCATGGCTCAGGGCTGAACATAGGCGGGTTGGCGTGACCGGGCCAGCCGCAGATGGGAATCTAATGGGCCGCAGGAAGAACCAGGACCTCTCCCACCAGCAGAAGAGATGCATCCCCGATGCCATTGACCCGGATCAACTCTGCAAGGGCAACGCCGTAACGGCGCCCGATCCCCGATAAGGTCTCACCTCGGCGAACGACATGAACCGGACCTCGCTCGCTGCTGTCGCCGTCCACGGGCACAAACTGACGGGCTTCATGGGTCTTCAGCTTCTGACCAGGATAGATGAAGCGCTTGCCACCAAGCCCGTTCAGGCGGCGCAGGGCGCTCACCGAGGTCCCATGCCGGCGGGCAATCACGCCCAGGTTGTCGCCACGGCGCACCTCGTACCATTCCGCGCGCACGGTCCGATGGAAGCGCAGTGCGCCGGGCAGAGACTCCCAGCCGACGGCCAGATCTGCCGCCATCCCGGCAGGGACGCGCAGTTTGTACCCTGCGGGAATCAGACCATCCCCCTGCCAGACCGTGGGCTCCAGGGCCGGGTTGAGGTCGCGCTGAACCTGCCGGGAGAATGAGAAATAGGTCTCCAGAGTGGCCGGTTCCACGAACTGGGGCACAGTGAACGTCTCGAACTCCATGACCGGGTCCACGGCCATGGCACCGAACCAGCGCGCCGGATCGGAGGCGATGCGCCGGGCCGCCAGGAATTCAGCGTAGAAATTGCGCGAAGCGAAGCCGAACGTGCGCGCCTTGTAGTTCTCGATGATCGCGGGAAGATCGTTGCCGAACTGCTTCTGTGCCCGGCGCATGCCGTTGGGACCGTGGTTGTAGGCCGTGATGGCCAGCGGCCATGAGCCCAGGAGGTCATGGGCCTGACGAAGATAGGCATAGGCTGCCATGGCGGAGAACCATGGGTCGAGGCGCTCATCACGGGTTGAATCGATGGTCAGATACTGACGACCCGTACCCGGCATGAGTTGCCAGATGCCGGCAGCACCGGCCCCGGATCGGGCCAGGGGGTCAAACGCGGATTCCACATGCGGCAGGTAGGCCAGATCCTCGGGGACTCCCGCCTGGCGCGCCATCTGGCGATAGCGCTCCTGATAACGGCCGGCGCGGATGAGTCCCAGGCGGAACCGGTCGGACTGACCACGCTGGACCCGCACCCGAGAGGCGGCGGCAGCCGGAGAGATGGAGGCCGGAAGCTTCTTCACCGCCGAGGCCACCTGGCGTTCCATGGCACCCATTCTGGCGGAATCTGCGGCGAGGCCATCGAGCCGGCGCAGGATATCCGCGACCCTGTCGCCGGCATGGCGCATGATCTCCTTGTCGGTCTCGGGGGGGGGCACCAGTCCGCCATCGGGCTCTCCCCCGAGATCGATGACGCCGTAAACAACCTCAGGATGGTGCTCGTCATGAATCACGGCCTGGCGGGTTGAGTAGCGGGTGTAGACATCCTGCCAGAAGCGGACGCGGGGGGCGAGGGAAGGCCACTCAGTCAGGGCCTGTCCACGGCTCACGCCGGGGGCCAGGAGAAGCAGTCCGGCCAGAATCCAGATCGGAAGGCGGATCATGCCGCCCTCTCTCCTGCCGCCTCGACTCATCACCAGGCACTCCCCCTTTTTCCGCCTGATAGATATACGGAACTCTCCCTCATCGGGCAATAACGCTACGGTCATGTCCTTTGTTCCCTTCAATTTGTAAG
>SMVA01056599.1_pt1 | contig 27614 bp, 20 predicted proteins | sample 2456451 | NCBI WGS metagenome assembly SMVA01 (sample SAMN11095933, study PRJNA526329) | marine sediment metagenome | biome: Marine sediment; feature: Surficial sediment; material: Deep marine sediment; isolation source: Hadal surficial sediment | place: Pacific Ocean | collected 2014-05 | depth... | reverse complement strand
CAACAGTTTCTGTAATAGTTTCCCTATAGGCAACTTGCGGTTTTCCAATATTAGCTTCTACATTAAATTCTCTTCTTATTCTGTCAACACGTATCTCGAGATGAAGCTCGCCCATTCCACTAATCAAAGTCTGCCCGGTTTCTTCATCAACACAAACCTTAAATGTCGGATCTTCATCAGAAAGTTTAGCAAGCGATTCTGATAACTTATCCTGATCGGCTTTCGTTTTAGGTTCAATTGCAATTTGAATAACCGGCTCAGGAAAAATTATTTTTTCAAGTATAACCGGATCATCCTGAGTGCAAAGAGTATCGCCCGTTTTAGTATATTTTAATCCAACAACTGCTGCAATATCTCCGGCGCTTACTTCACTAATATCTTCTCTCGAATTTGCATGCATTTGGAGCAATCTGCTAACTCTTTCTTTCTTTCTGCTAACAGCATTGTAAATGTATGAACCCGCCTTTAATGAACCTGTATAAACTCTGAAGAAGCAGAGCTTACCAACATGAGGATCATTCATTATTTTAAATGCTAATGCTGTAAATTTTTCATTTGCATCAATTTTTCTTTTTATTTTATCGTTAAGCCCAATATGATGAGCTTCAATCTCTTTAGCATCAGTAGGTGCAGGAAGAAACTCAATAATACTATCCAATAATTTCTGAATACCTTTATTTTTAAAAGCTGAACCACAGAGAACGGGTACAATTTTTAATCCGATCGTCGCTTTACGTAGTACATCCTTTATCTCCTCTACAGTTATCTCTTCGCCCTCTAAATATTTTTCTAGTAATGTATCATCAACATCGGAAACTGCTTCAAGCATTTCCGTTCTGTATTTATTTGCCTGCTCCAGAAGATCTTGTGGAATATCAATTTCATTAAAAGTTGCACCAAATGTTTCTTCGTGGTACATTCTTGCTTTAAAAGAGATGAGATCAATCACTCCTGTGAAAAGGTCTCCTTCACCGATCGGTAAATTAATAGGGATTGCGTTAGCTCCCAATTTTTCTCTCATCATTTCAACAGCATTTATAAAGTCGGCGCCTGTTCTGTCCATTTTGTTTACAAATGCAATTATAGGCACGCTGTATTTGTCAGCTTGTCTCCAAACAGTTTCTGATTGTGGTTCAACACCACCTACTGCACAAAACAATGCAACCGCACCATCTAATATTCTAAGTGATCTTTCAACTTCAACTGTAAAGTCAACGTGTCCGGGAGTATCAATAATATTTATCTGATGATCGTTCCAAAAACAAGTGGTTGCTGCACTTGTAATTGTAATACCTCTTTCTTTTTCTTGTTCCATCCAATCCATAGTGGCTGCGCCGTCGTGTACTTCACCCAAACGATGCAGTTTTCCGGTGTAGTATAAAATACGTTCAGTAGTTGTAGTTTTACCCGCATCGATATGTGCCATAATTCCGATGTTTCTAACTTTATCTATTGCTATCTTCTTTGCCATTTTTTTCAACTTACTTTCTTATCTTTCTCATAATTACCATTTAAAGTGCGCAAATGCTTTGTTTGCTTCAGCCATTCTATGTGTATCTTCTTTTTTCTTTATTGCTGAACCTTCGTTATTAGACGCAGCAATTAATTCCAGCGCTAATTTTTGCGCGGTTGTTTTTTCACTACGTTTTCTTGCAAATTGTCTAAGCCATCTCATTGATAATGCAATTCTTCTTTCAGGTCTTACCTCAATCGGAACCTGATAGGTTGCACCTCCTACTCTTCTGCTTTTAACTTCTATCAGCGGTTGAACATTCAATACAGCTTGTTTAAATACTTCAATTCCTGGTTTTTTTGTTCTTGCCTCAATTATATCAAATGAATTATACAGCGTTTTCCGCGCAATTGACTTTTTACCTTTATACATAATAAAGTTAATAAATTTTGCAACACTTACGTCCTTAAATTTCGGATCGGGCTTAATATATTTTTTCTCTGCTCTTCTTTTTCTCATATCTTATTATGCCTTCGGTTTTTTTGCTCCATATTTAGACCTGCTTTTTTTTCTTTCTTCTACACCGCTTGTATCCAGTGTGCCTCTAATTATGTGGTATCTAACTCCGGGTAAATCTTTAATTCTTCCTCCTCGAATCAGTACAATCGAGTGCTCCTGAAGGTTATGACCTTCACCCGGAATGTATGCGGTAACTTCCATATTATTAGTCAATCTTACTCTGGCTACTTTTCTTAAAGCCGAATTCGGTTTCTTTGGAGTAGTTGTGTAAACCCGTGTACAAACCCCTCTTTTTTGAGGGCAAGCATCCAAAGCCGGGGCTTTATTTTTGGCTAAAATCTTTACTCTGCCTTTCCTAACTAACTGATTAATTGTTGGCACAAATGTCTCCCGAAATAATTACTTTTAAAAAAAAATCAGACGTTAAATATACTCTTTGTTTTAAAATAAGTCAAGAAAAATAGCTTTCCTTTACACTTCATTAAAACATAAAAAATCCGGTTCTAGGTTAAAGGCGAACCGGATATATAAACTGCTGATTTCAATTAAGTTCGTCAACTGGATTGAACTTCTTCATTTTGAGTTTCTTCAACCTCTACAGCATCTTCAGTAAGTACTAACTTTTCATACTTCTTTAATCCGGTGCCTGCCGGGATCAGATGCCCCATAACAACATTTTCCTTCAATCCATTTAAATGATCTACTTTTGCAGCTATCGCAGCATTAGCTAACACTTTTGTGGTTTCCTGGAATGAAGCGGCAGAAATGAAACTTTCTGTTGATAGAGCTGCTTGTGTAATTCCCAGAAGTAAATGTTCAAAGGTTGCAGATTCCGAATCGCGTCCTACGGCTGGATTTTTATCTTTCTTTTTCAAATCTGTATTAACCTCACGCAATTTAGCTCTGCTTACCAACTGACCTTTTGTGAATCTGGAATCACCTTTTTCTTCTATGTAAATCATATTCATCAAACTTGAATTTTCATCCAAAAATTCATTTCTGTCAACAACATCTTCTTCCAGAAATTTTGTATCGCCCGGCGATACTATCTTTATTTTTTGAAGCATCTGTTTAACTATAACTTCAATATGTTTATCATTTATTTTAACACCCTGCAAGCGATATACATCTTGAATTTCATTTACCAGGTATTCTTGTACTGCACTTGTGCCTTTAATCTTTAGAATATCATGGGGATTGATAGGTCCATCAGTAATCTTTTCACCTGCCGGTATTTCATCATCAGGTTGAACGAGTATATGTTTTCCAAGAGGAACATTATATTTTTTCTCATCAGACTTATCGTGAGCGAAAACAAATATTTCCCGTGAACCTTTCTTTCTTTCTCCAAATCTAACAATACCTTCTATTTCTGAAACTATTGCAGTATCGTGCGGGCTGCGTGCTTCAAAAAGTTCTGTTACGCGCGGAAGACCACCAGTAATATCACGACTTTTTGCAGCTTGTTTAGATATTTTTGCCAATATAGTTCCTGCAGTCACAACCTCGCCCTCTTCAACCGAAAGATAAGAACGTATAGGTAGATTAAATGATTTTGTATCGCCATTCTCAGACTCGATTAAAATACTTGGTGTTAGTGTTTTATCTTTGGACTCTGTGACTACCTTTTGTACGTGTCCTGTTTGTTCATCAGTAACTTGCTGCAAAGAGCTTCCGTCAACAAGATCAACAAACTTGACTTTACCAGATATATCAGTTAGAATAAGTGCGTTGTAAGGATCGTGATGATAGAGAGCCATACCTTTTTTAATTTCTTTATTGTCTTCTACAACTAACTCTGCACCGTAAGGCACATCGTATTTTTTAATCTGACGATTGTTCACATCATAAACACCAATTGAACCCCTTCTTCCGGTAACAACATTAATTTTAATAGCATTACCGGTAAAGGGATCAGTCTCGTCTTTCTCAACATAATTTATCCTGTCAAACTTTGCAAGTCCGTCAACATTTGTTTCAACCTGTGACTGACTGGCAATACGTGATGATGTACCACCAAGGTGAAATGTTCTTAGCGTAAGCTGAGTACCCGGTTCGCCAATTGATTGAGCCGCAATAATTCCTACTGCCTCACCTATTTCAACTATTTTGCCGTTCGTTAGATTTCTGCCATAGCATTTAGCATAAACACCTCTGCGTGATTCGCAAGTTAAAACAGTTCTAATATAAACCGAATCAATATTTGCGTCTTCAATTTCTTCAGCTATTTTTTCGGATATTGATTTGCCTGTTTCAATTATTAGTTTTTCTGAAATTGGATGATAAATATCTTCCTGAACTATACGACCAGTAATTCTTTCACCAAGTGGTTCTCTTTCTTCTTCAATATCTTTAAGAGCTTGTACTTCGATACCAAGAATGGTTGCGCAATCATTCTCTGTGATAATAACATCCTGAGCAACATCAACCAATCTTCTTGTTAGATAACCTGCATCCGCTGTTTTAAGCGCCGTATCAGCAAGTCCTTTTCTTGCACCATGGGTTGATATAAAGTATTCAAGTACGGATAATCCTTCCTTAAAGTTAGCAACAATAGGATTCTCAATAATTTCTCCAGCTTGCCCTGAAAGCGTTTTCTGAGGTTTCATCATTAGTCCTCTCATTCCTGCCAACTGCCTTACCTGCTCCTGCGATCCTCTTGCCCCGGAATCTACCATCATATGAAGTGAATTAAATCCACCGTCAGCAGCTTTAATTTTCTCCATTAATGAGCGGGCAACATCATTAGTAGTATGAGTCCAGATGTCAATAATTTTATTATATCTTTCGGCATCGGTAATAACACCTTGTTCGTGCTCATTAAGAACTCCGTTTACCTTTTTATTTGCTTTCGCAATAAATTCTTCCTTTTCATCCGGGATTATCATATCCGAGTAACTAATCGAAATACCAGCTTCTGTAGCATACTTAAATCCAATTTCTTTTAAATCATCAAGAAATTCCGAAGTAACTTTATTGCCCAGTTTTATAAACATCTTTCCGATAAACCCGCCAAATGTTTTTTTAATAAGCAATTGGTTAAAGAATCCCATTTCATCAGGCACAATTTGATTAAACAGAACTCTACCTGTAGTGGTCTCAATCATCTCATTCTTATATTTAAGTTTTATTTTTGCATGTAATCCAACAACGTCATTATCATAAGCAGAAATAACTTCATCGGAACAGCTAAATATCATACCTTCACCTTTTTCTCCCTCTTTATACTTTGTAAGGTAATAGCAACCGAGTACAATATCCTGAGTAGGAACTACAATAGGGCTGCCATTTTGCGGGGACAGGATATTATGACTACTAAGCATAAGAAGTGATGCTTCTAACTGTGCTTCATAAGATAATGGAATGTGTACAGCCATCTGGTCACCGTCAAAATCTGCATTGAATGCTGTACAAACCATAGGATGAAGTTGAATCGCTTTGCCATCTATCAACACTGGCTGGAAAGCCTGAATACCAAGTCTATGTAATGTTGGAGCACGGTTGAGTAATATTGGGTGCCCATCAATTATTTTAGAAAGAATATCCCAGATGATTGGATCTTTTCGATCAGCAACCTTCCGTGCACTTTTTACCGTTTTATTATGTCCTCGTTCAAGTAGTTTTCTAATTATAAATGGTTTAAATAATTCAACCGCCATATCTTTAGGAAGACCACACTGATGAAGTTTTAGTTCAGGACCAACAACTATTACTGAACGACCCGAATAATCAACACGCTTTCCAAGAAGATTCTGACGGAACCGACCTTGTTTACCCTTAAGCATATCACTTAGTGATTTTAACGGTCTGTTGTTGTCACTTTTAACAGCCGAACCTCTTCTCGAATTATCAAATAATGCATCAACAGCTTCCTGAAGCATTCTCTTTTCATTTCTTAAAATTACTTCCGGAGCTTTAATATCCATCAATCTTTTTAAGCGATTGTTTCTAATAATTACCCTTCTGTAAAGATCATTGAGATCGCTGCTTGCAAACCTGCCACCTTCTAATGGAACAAGTGGTCTTAATTCAGGAGGAATTACCGGAATGAAATTAAGAACCATCCATTCGGGTTTGTTTGGTACTTTGTAATCTTCTTCTTTAAATGATTCGATAACGCGTAATCGCTTTAAAAGGTCTGCCTTTTTCTGTTGCGAAGTTTCTACTTTTAATCTATCCCGTAACTCTTTAGAAAGTTTCTCTATATTAACAGTCTTCAACATCGTTTTTACTCCATCACCGCCTATCCTGGCAACAAATTTATTCGGATCATTATCTTCTAATTTATCATTACCGTCAGCCAAAGAGTTTTGCACTTCGAAATATTGATCTTCAGAAATTAAATCGTTAACGCTTAAACCGGTTGGACCCGGATTTATAACTATATACGATTCGTAGTAAATAACTTTTTCAAGCTCTTTAAGACTTAACCCAATAATATTACCAATTTTTGAGGGCTGAGATCTGAAAAACCAAATATGAACAATTGGAACAGCCAGGGATATATGCCCCATTCTCTCACGTCTTACACTTCGCTGGGTCACTGCCACACCGCATCTATCGCAAATTATTCCTTTATACCTTATTCTTTTATATTTACCGCAAAAACATTCCCAGTCGCGTGTTGGGCCAAAAATTTTCTCACAGAACAAACCATCTTTTTCTGGTCTGAAAGAACGATAATTTATTGTTTCAGGTTTTGTAACTTCACCATGAGATCTTGATAAAATATCATCGGGACTAGCAAGACTTATAGTAATGCTAGTTATATCTTTCATTACATTTTCTTGGATTCTAAAAGCCATTTTTTATCTCCTAATTTCTACTTCAAAAATTTTATCGTTTATATTAATTAATCGTTATATTCAGGCCTAATCCCTGGAGTTCTTTAATTAAAACATTAAACGATTCTGGAATGTTTGGTTCCTGCAAATTTTCACCTTTAACTATTGATTCATACGCTTTAGCTCTACCAGCCACGTCATCACTTTTAATTGTTAAAACTTCCTGAAGGATTCGGGATGCACCGTAAGCTTCTAATGCCCATACTTCCATTTCTCCAAATCTCTGTCCACCAAACTGGGCTTTTCCGCCTAACGGTTGTTGAGTTATTAATGAGTAAGGTCCAATTGACCGGGCATGTATTTTATCGTCAACCAAATGACTAAGTTTTAACATATAAATGTAGCCACAAGTTACTTTTTGATGAAATTCTTCACCTGTTCTCCCATCGAAAAGAACAGTTTTGCTACCTCTCTCTAATCCAGCTTTCTCAAGCCAATCATCAACATCTTTATTTTTTGCTCCATCAAAAACCGGAGTTGCGAACTTGACACCCAGTTTTTTACCTGCCCATCCCAGGGCAGTCTCATATAACTGTCCAAGGTTCATCCTGGATGGCACACCTAACGGATTAAGAATAATATCAACCGGAGTTCCATCGGGTAAGTGGGGCATATCTTCAATAGGAACTATTTTAGCAACAACACCTTTATTACCATGTCTGCCAGCCATTTTATCCCCAACAGAAAGCTTCCGCTTTTTAGCAACATACACTTTTGCAAGTTGTACAATTCCCGGTGGAAGTTCATCACCTCCCACAATTTTTATTTTTTCCCTTTTATAATCTTCTTCATGCCCAGCTCTGACTGCAAAATAATTTTCGTAAAGAGTGTTAATATGACTATTATCTTTCTTAGTACTGAACCAATCAAGTGTATAATCCAATTTAGAAACATCCTCCAGTGTAGAGAATGTTGTATCTTTAATATTAGCTCCACCTCTTATTACAGTACTACCATCTAGGTCTCTTATTCCTGTTGTTGTCAATCCTTCACATAACTTAATTAATTTTTGTACAAGCTTAGAGTAATGCAGATTTAAATCATTATTATGCTCATGTTCAAGTTTTTCCAAAGCAATTTTTTCAAGCTTTTTCGATTCCGGATTTCTTTTTTTCCGACTGAAGAGACGTGTCTTAATAATAATACCCGCTAATCCGGGTGGTGCTTTCAGTGATGCATCTTTAACATCGCCCGCTTTATCACCAAATATTGCCCGCAAAAGTTTTTCTTCAGGTGTAGGATCTGTTTCACCCTTTGGTGTAATCTTTCCTATTAAAATATCACCTTCTTTAACTTTCGCACCTTCCCTAATTATTCCACTTTCATTAAGATTTTTAACGGATTCTTCGCTTACATTTGGAATTTCACGGGTTAATTCTTCTTCACCTCTCTTTGTTTCCCTAACTTGTAATTCAAATTCTTCAATGTGAAGAGAAGTGTACACATCATCTCTAACTACGCTTTCACTCACAACAATTGCATCTTCAAAGTTGTAACCGCGCCAGGGCATAAAAGCAACAAGAATATTTCTTCCCAATGCGAGTTCGCCTTTATCTATTGATGTGCCGTCCGCAAGTACATCATTTTTCTCAACTCTCTGTCCCTCCATTACTATAGGACGCTGGGTCATACAGGTCTCCTGGTTAGTTCCATGGAACTTGATCAGATTATAGGTTACACGGCGAACATCGTTAAAAGATGTTAAGGCTTCAATACTGCTAGGGTTTATATCGTACTTAACTGTAATCTTATTCGAATCAACGTATTCTACAACTCCATTATCTTCGGAAATTATCATAGCCCTGGAATCATACGCCACTTTTTTCTCCATTCCTGTTCCAACAATTGGTGCTTCGGGCTGTAATAAGGGCACTGCCTGGCGTTGCATGTTGGATCCCATCAAAGCCCTGTTAGCATCATTGTGTTCAAGAAAAGGAATAAGTGCTGCAGCCGAACTAACAAGTTGAGAGGGAGCTACATCCATATATTGCACTTGTGATGGCGGTACAATCGGAAACTCACCTTTTAATCTTGCCTTAACTCTTTCATTAACAAATCTTGAGTTCTTATCGAGGGGTGCATTTGCCTGAGCAATAGTATAACTATCCTCCTGTTCTGCGGTTAGATAATTTACTTCGTTTGTAACCCGGCTATTAACAACTTTACGGTATGGTGTTTCTAAAAATCCATACTTATTTACACGTGCATAAATTGTTAGTGATGATATCAACCCGATGTTCGGTCCTTCAGGAGTTTCAATGGGGCAAAGGCGCCCATAGTGAGTGTAATGAACATCTCTAACTTCAAAACCTGCTCTTTCCCTGGTTAATCCGCCAGGGCCTAATGCTGACATTCTTCTTTTATGTGTCATTTCAGCAAGGGGATTTGTTTGATCCATAAACTGTGACAACGGATTTGTTCCAAAGAAAGCATTAATAACACTTGTAATTGTACGGGCGTTTACAAGATCCTGCGGAGTGAACTGTTCCGTATCTCTCATATTCATTCTTTCTTTAATTGTCCTTGCCATTCGAGCCATACCAATATTAAACTGCTGAGAAAGCTGCTCTCCTACAGTTCTAATTCTTCTATTTCCCAAATGATCGATATCATCCACTGGTTCATTACCATCTTTTAATTTGATGATATATCTCATTATCGATATTATATCTTCAATTGTTAAAATTGTTATTTCCGGGTCAACATCAAGTTCAAGTTTATGATTCATTCTATGGCGACCTACATCACCAAGGTCATATCGTTTATCGTTAAAGAACAACTTATCAATAAGCGCTTGTGCAGTCTCTACATCCGGTGCTTCACCGGTTCGTAATTGACGGTAAATTGCAAATAAAGCTTCTTCCTTTGAATTAGCAGTATCTTTGCGAAGAGTGTTTAGTATTAGATCCTGTTCAGCAGAAATGTCCGAATTAATCAATTGAATTTTTTCAACTTCTGCTTCATCTAATAATTCAATGCTTTCCTCGGTTAGGATGCTGCCTCTTGATAAGAAAATTTCGCCGGTAGATAAAACATAGGCATCGCTGGCAACCACTCTGCCAATATATTCTTCAACATTTCCTTGTGTTAAATCTATTTCTTCAATCAGATTAAAAAGGTTCAGAATCTTATCATCAGAATCATATCCTAGTGCTCTTAATAAAGTTGTGGCTGGAAATTTTTTTCTTCGATCAATATAAACGTACATAACAAAGTTTATGTCTGTTGCAAATTCAACCCAAGATCCTCTTAATGGTATAATTCTGGCAGAATAAAGCGGAGTACCATTTGGATGTACAGTTTGTGCAAATGCAACCCCCGGGGAACGATGTAATTGAGAAACTACAGCACGTTCAGCACCATTAATAACAAATGTTCCTTGACGAGTCATAGAAGGAACATTACCCAGATATACTTCCTGCTCAACAGTATTTACAAACTCTTCGGTTTCCGGGTCCTTTGTTGATAATCTTAATTTTCCTTTTAGCGGAGCTGAATAAGTAAGACCTCTTTCAATGCATTCTTCAATAGTAAATCTAGGTTTTTCAATGCTGTAACTTATAAAATCAAGCCTGTAGTTCTCTTTGTTATCCAGTATTGGAAAGTTATTTGTAAATACTGCTTGTAAGCCCTTATTTTCTCTTTTGTTTATCGGAACTTTCTGCTGAATAAAATCCTCAAAAGTTCCTGTTTGAATTGAAAGTAAATCAGGACTTTCTATAACAGGTACAATACTTCCAAAAGAAATTCTACCATTATCCAATTTTGATCCTCCTTAAATAAAAGTTGGTTTTCAATTTCATATCTCTTACTTCGTAGCGAAATTTCATCTGCAAAAGTGATAAGACGTTCTAAGTCTCAAATCACCTTTTCATAAAAAATCGATTTTAATTAATGTGTTTGATTATTACTTTATTTCTGCAGTTGCACCAGCGTCTTCAAATTCTTTTTTAAGCTTTTCAGCCTCATCTTTTGATACGCCTTCCTTAACAGTATTGGGAGCCTTATCAACAATGTCTTTTGCTTCCTTAAGACCTAAGCCGGTAAGTGCTCTTACTACTTTAATCACATTTATTTTTTTGTCACCAATTCCGGTCAGCACTACATCAAATTCTGTTTGTTCTTCAGCGGCGGCGGCATCTCCACTTCCTGCTCCGCCTGCGCCCGAAACCATTACAGGTGCTGCGGCACTAACTCCAAACTCATCTTCCAATGCTGTTTTTAATTCAGATGCTTCTAGTAATGAAAGCCCCTTAATTTTATCAACAATATCAGCTACTTTATCAGCCATTTTTTATCTCCTATTATTTCAAGTTTATAATTTTCGATTAGTCTAAGCTGCTTTAGTCTTAGAAATTTCATCTATCACTGAAACCAAATCCCTCATTACGGCATTTATTGCTCCAACAATACCTGAGGCTGGTGCCATAATGCTACCTAAAATACTTGCGACAAGTTCATTCTTAGAAGGAATCGAAGCTAATTTGTTAAGTTCGCTGCCATCGAAATATTCATCTTCAACGTAACAACCTTTTAGTGATAGTTTTTTATTATTATCAAAATACTTTTTGATAATTTTAGCAGGTGCAATTGGATTTTCGCTTGCAAAAGCAAAACCAGTCATTCCTACAAGGTGATCAGATAATTTATCGTACTTACCAGTTTCTTCCAGTGCTCTTTTGAATAAAGTATTTTTGAATACTTTATATTTTACACCTTCTTTACGAAAAGCAGTACGAAGATCACTTATATCTTCAACATTATTACCGCTGTAATTGGTAAGGAATATACCTGTTGAATTATCTATCATTTCCTTTACTTCGGAAACGATATCCGATTTTTCGTTTCTGTTCATCTTTCTCCTATTTCAGAAATTAAATGAATCGTGTCGGTTAGAAGCATTTCTTTAGTGCGTAATATATTTAAAACCCTATTCAGTAGTAATTTCTTCTTTACTAATTTTAAGTCCAGGACCCATCGAACTTGAGAGAAACAAACTTTTTACATACTGTCCCTTAGCAGCAGATGGTTTAAGCTTTATAATTGTTGTTATGAAAGCTTTTGCATTTTCAATCAGCTTATCTATTTCAAAATCAAGTTTGCCAAGGGTTGTATGTACAATTCCTGTTTTATCAACTCGAAATTCAATTTTTCCAGCTTTTACTTCTTTTACTGCATTAGCAACATCATTTGTAACAGTACCACTTTTAGGATTCGGCATTAATCCTTTAGGCCCTAAAATTCGTCCAAGTTTTCCTAATTCACTCATAGAATCCGGTGTTGCAATCACAATATCAACAGCAGTCCACCCAGATTTAATTTTTCCCAAAAATTCCTCAAAACCCGCAAAGTCGGCCCCGGCATCCAATGCCTCTTGAACTTTTGATTCCTTTGCAATTACTAAAACGGTTACATTTTTACCAGTTCCATTTGGCAAAGAAACAGTTCCTCTAATCATTTGGTCAGCATGTCTTGGATCAACTCCCAACCTAATAGCGCAATCCAAAGACTCCACAAATTTTACACTGGAATTACTTTTTAATGTTGCAATTGCTTCATTTAAAGTATACTCACGAGATGTGTCTACTTTTTCAATTACATGTTCATTACGTTTTGTTTTTTTCATTATTATTCCAACTAGTAATTCTAATAATCAATATTTAACTGATAATTACCTTATTTTTTTACTTCCAATCCCATGCTTCTAGCTGTACCGGCAATCATGCTCATTGCACTTTCAATATCAATAGCATTAAGGTCCGGCATCTTTAATTCTGCAATTTCCTTTAACTGAGTACTGGATACATTACCTACTTTTGTTCTGTTAGATTCAGGAGATCCCTTTTCAATTTTTGCAGCCTTTTTTAAAAGTATTGATGCCGGCGGAGTTTTTGTAATAAATGTAAAAGATTTATCCTTATAAACAGTTATAACAACAGGGATAATCATCCCATCATTATCTTTCGTTTTAGAATTAAACTGTTTACAAAATTCCATGATATTCACTCCCTTCTGACCAAGTGCAGGACCAACAGGAGGTGAAGGATTTGCATTACCAGCAGGAATTTGAAGTTTAATAAATCCGTCAATCTTTTTAGCCATAATCTATTCCTATCAACTAAATAATTATTTTTCTAATTCTACCTGAACGAAATCCAATTCAACAGGTGTTTTTCTTCCGAATATTGAAACCATAACTTTAATTTTCATTTTTTCTTCGTTAAGTTCTTCAATTGTGCCATTAAAATTATTGAATGGTCCATCAATAATTTTTACTATATCTCCGTTTCGGAAAATTGTTTCCATCCGCTCAGTATTTTCATCCTGATTTATTCGTCCAACTATTCGTTTTACTTCATCGGGCTGAAGTGGATTTGGATTACCAACTGTACCGAGAAAACCCATAACAGATTGAGTATTAATAACAAATTCTTTAACCTGGTTATCTAATTCTGCATGCAAAAGAATATAACCTGGGAAAAAATTTTTTGTTTTACTTTTCTTTTTACCATCTTTAACTTCAAAAACTTTTTCAGTAGGAACTAAAATTTCAAGAATTTTTTGTTTTAACTCCTCATTATCTTCAAGTTCGCCATCAAGAAGATTTTTCACTTTATTTTCATGACCTGAAAAGGTTCTAATCACATACCACCGATCTGCCATTTCTAAACCTATTTAAAAAATTCCTTTAAATACAAAATTAATTAACATGTCAATTGCGTATGTAAACCCGGAAAGTATGAGACAAACAATTATTACAACATTGGTCGACTCCATTAATTCGTCCTTAGTCGGCCAGGTAACCTTCTTCATCTCTTTAACAACATCTTCAAAAAACTTTATTATTTTATCTTTCATGTACTTCCAATATTTTATAAGATTGGCACGTCAGGAGGGAATCGAACCCCCAACCTGCGGTTTTGGAGACCGCTGCTCTAGCCAATTGAGCTACTGACGTAAAGAATCCTACTTAGTTTCTTTATGAATAGTATGCTTGCGATCCCAACGGCAATATTTTTTATATTCTACTCTGCCTGCGTGAAGTCTTTTATTTTTTGTTGTAGTGTAATTTCTTCTTTTACACTCAGTGCATTCTAAAGTTATTATTTCTCTCATAATTTCTTCTCAAATTTAAATCATTTAAGCTGATGATCCCGACTATGCCGGGATGACCTCATCCTTGTTTTTTGACCACAGAATGAATTTTCAATATCTCTTTTTTTGAGCTGACGACCGGGATTGAACCGGTGACCTCATCCTTACCAAGGATGTGCTCTACCAACTGAGCTACGTCAGCAGGGTTTAACGAGCGGGAGACGGGATTCGAACCCGCGACCAACAGCTTGGAAGGCTGTGACTCTAGCCAGCTGAGTTACTCCCGCCAGAAAATTTTATTAAAGATTTACAGTTTGAAATAGTTAAGCACCCAATTGTGCTAACTATTATTTAAATTTCTTTTATTTTCACTATAAAAAAGAACAAAAAAATAAGGGAAGCATTTAATCACTTAACATTTCCCTCAATAGATATTACCAAAACATCGGCGTGGGCGGCGAGGGATTCGAACCCCCAAAGGCTTACGCCAACGGATTTACAGTCCGCCCCGGCTCTCCAACTCCGGCGTCCGCCCTAAAATATTAAAATCGAACTATAAATATATTTTTATTTGTAGATAAATGCAAACAATTGGGGATTTCATTCCGGCAAATCAGGTGAGTGTAATAATTTATGCCAACTTGATGTTATCACAGTTTTGCATATAAATCGTACCATTATATAGCATGGATTATATATTGTATAATTTGTTAGTTGTACCCAATTAATTGTTCAGATAAAATCAACTAATCGAACTATAGTATTTTTTTCAGCTGTAACCTTTACTGAGTTTAATCAGAAAAAACAACATAATTTATTTTAAAATTTTAATGCTTCCACAACTCCCTATCCAAACTCCTGTATTGAATTGCTTCGCTTATATGTTGTGGCAGGATATTCTCCGAATTTTCTAAATCTGCAATGGTTCTGCTTACTTTTAATATTCGATCGTATGCTCTTGCTGATAATCCCAGTTTTGTCATCGCCATTTTTAATAATTCCTCTCCTGCAGAATCTAATTCACAATACTTCCTTACTTCCTTTGAACCCATATCTCCGTTATTATAAATATGATGGATTTCTTTATACCTGTCTAATTGAATTTCTCTCGCATTAATTACTCTTTCTCTTATTTTTTCTGATGATTCACTTTTTCCCTTTGCAGATAGATCTTTATATTTTACCGCAGGCACTTCAATATGAATATCAATTCTATCCAGTAAAGGACCTGATATTTTAGCCATATATCTTTGAATTGATGGCGGGGCACAGGTACATTCTTTATTCGGATCAGTGTAATAACCACAGGGACAAGGATTCATAGCCGCAGCAAGCATAAAATTTGCCGGAAACTCTAACGATAATTTTGACCTGCTAACCGTTACTTTGCTATCTTCCAGCGGCTGCCTTAAAACCTCTAAAACATTTTTTTTAAACTCCGGCAACTCATCCAGGAAAAGAACTCCGTAATGAGCAAAAGAAACCTCACCTGGACGCGGAAATGAACCGCCTCCAACCAACGCTGCATCTGAAATTGTATGATGCGGACTGCGGAAAGGTCTCTCTGTTACCAAAGCGGTATCCTTGGAAAGAATACCTGCAATTGAATGTATTTTAGTTGTTTCCAAAGCTTCTTCAAAAGTCATTGGCGGAAGGATTGAGGGAAATCGTTTTGCAAGCATTGTTTTACCAGAGCCGGGCGGACCGATCATTAAAATATTATGCGCACCAGCCGCAGCAACTTCCAAAGCTCGTTTTACATTTTCCTGTCCTTTTACATCGGAAAAATTGAGATGATATTTATTTATTAGCGAGAAAATTTCCCGCTTATCTGAAATTACCGGTTCGGCTTTTTCCTCTCCGTTAATAAATTTTACCACATCCGATAAATTTTCGATCCCGTAAACATCAATGCCTTCAACAATCGAAGCTTCTTTTGATGAATCAACAGGAAGGATTATTCTTTTAATGCCTTTCTTTTTCGCTTCAACGGTAATTGGCAATGCACCTTTCACATGTCTTAATCTACCGTCAAGAGAAAGCTCGCCTAAAAATACAGTGTTACTCAAATTGTTTTCAATAATTATTTCGGTTGCTGAAAGAAGCCCGATTGCAATTGGAAGATCGTAAGCGCTGCCTTCTTTTTTGATGTCAGCAGGCGCTAAATTAACAGTTATTTTCTTTGTGGGAAATTTCAATCCGCTGTTTTTTATTGCAGCCGTTACTCTTTCCCTGCTCTCTTTAACAGCGTTATCTGGTAAACCAACTATAGTAAAACCGGGGATTTGCGATTCAACGTTCGTTTCTACTTCAACAAGATAAGCATCAATTCCATATGTAGCACTGGAAAATATTTTGGAGAGCATATTAGTTTAAGTGATTTTTGTATTCTGATTAAAAATTGATTTGGGCAAGTTATTTCGCCAGTATCATTTTTTTAGTGCGACTAAAATTTGGCGACGAGACTTTATAAAGATAAATACCTGAGGGAAGTTCACTGCCATCGAATTTAAATTGATATTTTCCTTTTGCTAAAAAACCATTGTGAAGAACGCCAACCTCTTTACCTTCCAAACTGTAAACTACAATTTCAAAATTCGAATCTACAAGAACTTCAATTGATATTTGTGTTGAAGGATTAAAGGGATTTGGAAAATTCTGATTAATAACAAATTCTTCTAAATCACCCTGACCAATCTTTACCTGCGATGAATAAACCACCGAACCATCTTTATTGATCTGTTTAACTCTATAATAAATAATCTCAGAATTTTTTCCCCTGTCTGCAATAATGGAAAACATCTTATCGATTAAATTGTCAGCATCTATATTATATATTTCAACAAACTCATTTTCGCCGTCAGATCTTTCAACAACGTAATATTTTGCACTTTCAAAATCACCACCACTCCAGGTTAACTCATAATAATTGCTAAATACTTCAATATTTAAGCCGGGTGCACGTTCAAAAATAGGTGCATCGGAGGCTATGAGTGCAACCTTATTGAATGATATAAGTTCCTGGCTGAGTAATTCTAACAGAGTAGTTTCGTTAAAACTAAATTGTGCTTTTACTGCCGAACTGTCACTAATAAAATTTAAAAATGTTCTGTTTTTAAAAGATGCAGTAATAGATTCATTATAATCAATAACACGTAATTGATCTATTTGAAAATTTGCAGAACTCTCATTTTTAAAAGAAAATATTAAATCATTGGCAGAAAGGTTTAAGGGCATTTCAAACACAGAGAATTTTTTTTCATTACAATAAAAATCAATTTTGCTTTCAGTAAAAGAAAATAAAATTGAAATATGATTCCACCCGTTATCAGGCATAAAATGAGGAGTCATACTTAGTTCATTATTGAAATCAGATTCGCAGGTTAATATCTGATATTCATTTGTTACAAGACTATATTCAACCAGGCTTGTCCTATTATTTTTTATTTCTAAAAACGATTCTCCATTCTGAGTGAGGTTGATCCAATACTCAAACAACATATTATTCTGAATATTCAGATCAGTGCGGATTGAGAATTCTGAATTGGGCAGCAATAGAAGTGCTTTCTCCCGGATTCCACTTTTGTAAAAATTTATTTTTATTCTGTAATGATTTGGATAATCAGACATTAACTGCTTGCTTGTACTATTTAAATAATCTACAAGCCTATTGTTTTTTCTGAACTCACCATAGAATTCTATTTCAGAGTAATCTATAAGCTCACTCTTAAATCTCATTAATATTTGAAAAAAAGAACTGCCGTTTTTAAAAACGGATTGAGTTAAATCGATTGAAAACATAACCGCATCATAAAGATACCCTTCAGTTGATGCACTTGTATATTCAATTTCAATTACCTGATTCTCTAACTGTAAATAAAATGCATCCGGTTTTATTCCGCTTTTGGGTATGATATACAGATCAAGCTCATCAGCATTCTCAAATTCATTGGAAGTAATGATAGATACTTCGAAGGATTTACCTTGATGAACTAAATCAGGATAGGCAAGCTTGAAATTATCTCCGAATGATTGTCCAATTACAATTGAAAACCAAACAAGAGAAATCCCTATTGTAAAGATTTTAAACATCGCATATTCAATAAAGGCAATTTTTATGATATGTTCAACTACTTATATTGGCGGAGAAAGTCTAATCTATCCTGCAATTGATCAACCGGAACAAGTAATTTATCCTTCCCATATATTCCCTCTTCCCGGCTTGAAAACGCAAGTTCGTAATCTTTGCTCATAACAATAGCTTCTTCGGGGCAAACTTCTTCACAAAAACCGCAAAAAATGCATCTTAGCATATCAATTTCAAATTTTTCAGGATATCTCTCCTTTTCCCGTTCTGTTTCAGCAGCCTGAACGTCAATTGCCAAAGCGGGGCAAACTCTAGAGCATAACCCACAAGCCACACAACGTTCTTCCCCGTTTTTTTCTTCAACAAGTACAGGTCTTCCTCTATATGACCCCGAAGGAATGAATTTTTCTTCAGGATACTCAAAAGTAAATTTTGGACGAATCATATTCCTGAAAGTGAGTGCTAATCCTTTGATGATTTCAGGAATATAAATCTTTTGCAAAAACGTTAAATCTTTTTTTCGTTTTTTAGCTGCTTTGTTTTCCATAGAATTTCTATCTGGTTATAAAACTCAAATTCATTTCTTCAATAATTAAAAATAAAATATTTTTCTATAATCCAAAGATCATAATCAATAGTGCTACCCAAACTATGTTTATCAATGAAAGCGGAAACATTACTTTCCAACCAAGATTCATTAGCTGATCATATCTAAACCGTGGGATGCTCCATCTTACCCAAATAAAGAAAAACAGTAATGCAAAAAGTTTAAATATAAATGCACCTATCTGCAACATTACTAACAGCCACAAAGGCAACCCTAATAGTTCAATATAAGGAATTTGCCAGCCGCCGAGATATAATGTAACGATTAAAGCACTTGCAATAATCATATTTGCATATTCTGCTAAGAAAAATCCCGCAAATTTCATGCTGCTGTATTCAGTGTGAAATCCGCCAACCAACTCGGGTTCGGCTTCAGGCAGATCGAAAGGTAATCTATTGGTTTCTGCAAAAGCCGCTACAGTAAAAGTAATAAAGCCAATCGGCTGCACAACTGCATTCCACATCCATCCTGCCTGGGAATCCACTATTGCAATTGGTCTGAGTGATTCTGCTAAAAGTATAACGCCTCCAACAGAAAAACCCATCGATATTTCATAAGAGATCATTTGAGCAGATGAACGAATACCCCCCAGCAGAGAGTATTTACTACCGGAAGACCAACCGGCTAAAGTTAATGCATAAACTCCTAAAGATGTTAGAGCCAGGACAAACAAAATGCCAATATTTACATCTGCAACTACTAATTGGATATCATAACCAAAAAGATGAACATCAGGTCCAAATGGTATTACTGCAAATGTAGAGAAGGCAACAAACAAAGCTATCATCGGTGCAATAGTGTGAATGAATTTGTTTGCTCTTTCAGGTATGATATCTTCTTTCAATAGCAATTTAAATACATCTGCAAACGGCTGTAATAATCCTTTCCATCCAACACGGTTAGGCCCGATTCTGTTCTGAGCCCAGGCACTGATCTTTCTTTCAAAATAAGTTAGATAAGAAACCATTAACAGAAGTACTACAACAATAAATAATATTTTAATTGCACTTATTATTATTATTTCGCCGATTGCCATAAATAATCGCCTTTTACTTAAGCCTTAACTTTTTGTTCAATAAACTGATAATTTAATTTTACTCCGCTATCTCCAACATCATCATAGTTTAATCCTTTAAATGCATCAATATTTTTTGCCATATCGGTAAATACTTCTTCAGCCATATTAAATTTCATCTTATGTTCGAATATTCCGGAAAGAGAAACTAATATTTTCCAGCTAGCTTTTGCGTCCACTTTTGCACCGGTAGCCCATCTATCGAATTCGGTTCCAAACTTATCCAATCTGCTCATCTCCATTCCGTCGAGCGCCCTATCTGTATCAGCTGTAGTAACTGCCGGTCTTATTCTCTGAACAATTTTATTAATATTTACAAAAGTTCCATTCTTTTCAGCATAAGATGATGCTGGGAAAACAATATCTGCCAATGCTGTTGTTTTGTTGTGATTAGTTGAATGAACAACAAGTAAATCTAATTTGGTAATAATATTTTCAAATTGTGGGTCCTCAGTAATAACATCATCTTCCAAAATGTAAAGGGCTTTTACCTTTCCTTCTCTAATAGCTTTTTTAATACCATCTAAATCTAAACCGGATTTGGATGGTGAGACACCCGCAAGTTTTGCACCAATTGCATTTGGTGTAACATCGTTCACTCTAAGTATATCATCGCCAAATTCAGGATCGATGTGCTGAACAAAATCAATATTGCCGCATCCAATAATTGTACGTGCAAATTTTGCAAATATATAATTGTCTTCACAAGTTGCATTTGCCGAACCAATAAATGCAATTTCATCCTTTGAAAATGATTTGATTCTAGAAACTGTTTCAGCATAGGCTTCTTCCCAGTCTACCTTCTTTAGCTGCCCTTCTTTTCTTATTTGAGGACTATCAACTCTATCATCGGCATTAACATATTTAAATGTATTCAACCTTCCGTCGTCGCACATCCAATAACTATTTACCTGTTCATTGTATCTTGGAGTTAATCTCAAAATTTCATTATTCCTTACCCAAATATCTATATTGCATCCGCGTGAACAACCGGTACAGATGGACTTTGTGGAAGACATATCCCATACTCTTGCCTTAAAACGAAAATCTGTATTTGTAAGCGCACCAACCGGGCAAATATCAATAGTATTCATTGAATAAGGACTTACCATCTGCTGACCGGGATAAGTTGTTATCGTAATCCTGTCTCCTCTTTGTACAAATGTCAACTCCGGCTTTTTCGCAATTTCATCACAAAACCGAATACACCTTGAACAGGAGATGCACCTTTCACCATCAAACATTACTCTCGGTCCAAGTTCAACATGCTTTTGTTTACGGTTCTTTTCTTCAATGAACCGACTTTCACCCACACTGTAGTTGTATGCATAGTCCTGTAATTTACACTCTCCGGCTTCATCACAAATAGGGCAATCTAAAGGATGGTTGATTAGAATAAATTCCATTACCGCATTTTGAGCATCAATTGTTTTTTCAGATTTTGTATGAACAACCATTCCCTCCGATGCAATTGTAGAACATGCAATCACCAGCTTTGGCATTTTATCAACTTCCACAAGACAAATTCTGCAATTGCCTGATACAGACAGTTCAGGGTGCCAGCAGAAATGAGGTATCTCAATTCCATGATGCATAGCAGCCTGTATTATTGTCTCCCCTGGTTGAAATTCTACTTCTTGTTCGTCTATTATAATTGTAGGCATAATTTTACTTTTATCTGCTATGCAACTTTATGCATTTTATTATCGTTTGATTTTAATATTACTTTAATCAGCTTATCTTCAGCAAACAATTCATTTGCAGTTTTAAGAAGTTCCTCAGCAGTAATCGAATCAATATCTTTTAAAAATTTTTCAACACTAATCACACGGTTAAAATACAACATTGAACTTGCTATTCTCATCATGCTGTTAGTTGTGCTTTCAAGATTTAATATTATACTGCCCTTTAAATATGCCTTAATTTTATTCAATTCTTTTTCTTTTATTTTAATCTCTTTTATCTTTTTAATTTCCTTCAGAACAATTTTCTGAACTTTAGCCGATTGTTTTTTATTAGTAGAATAATAAACTCCAAATGAAGAAACATCCTTGTACGAATTAAGGAATGAAGATATTTGATATGTTATACCTAACTTCTCTCTAACTGCCAGAAATAATCTCGAACTGCTTCCTTCCCCCAATAGGGTTGAAAGCAATTTAATTTTGATTCTTTTTTTGTTGTTCAAGCCAACTGTCGATCTTCCAATAATAACATGAACCTGATGAAAATCTTTTTCCAATATAAGATCATTCGCTTTGCGAGGAACAAATTTTTCTCTCCTCACTTTTGTTCGTGACGTTTTTCTACCAATATGTTTTTCAGCCAGCTTTACCAACTCATCGTGATTTACTGATCCTGCTGCAACAATTAAAAGCTTGCTAGTGTTATATCGCTTATTATGAAATTTTTGAAGTTCATCTGAGCTAAACCTAAGAATATTCCCTTCTGTACCGATGACAGGCATACTCAATTTATTTCCTTTAAAAACAACTTCTTCAAATTTATCAAATATCAGTTCTTCGGGATTATCATTCACATCATTCAATTCATCGATAATAACACCGGCTTCCCTTCGAACATGACTTTCCTTGAATAACGGATTCTGTATCATATCGGCAAGTACAGAAAAACTTCGTGCAAGATTTTCAGATAACCCTTTTGTATAGTAACAGGTGTGCTCTTTTGATGTAAATGCATTTAAATATCCTCCATACGATTCAATCTCTTCAGAAATTCTTTTAGCAGATCTTCTTTTTGTTCCTTTAAACAGCATATGCTCTATGAAGTGAGAAATACCATTATTTGAATTATTCTCATCCCTGGTTCCAACATTAAACCAAAAACCAAGCGAGAATGATTTTACATACGGAACGAATTCTGAAAGTACACGTGTACCATTAGGAAGAGTTGTAATTTTATAGTTGCTCAAAACAGTAATTTTTATTCACAAATTATTGAAAAACAAATATATACAATGCCATTTCGCTAATCAACAACCATTGTTATACGTTTAGCGTTTTAGTGTTTTTTTCTGATCGACTTTAATACATTTAATTCCATTTTAGCATGTGAGCATTTGGCAGTAAGCACTTTTCAGCTTTTGCAAATTCCATTTATTGCCTACTGCTTACTGTTCCTTGCCTACTAATCACGTGCTACCGAAGCTTTGGGAAACTTCTCTAAATATTTTTGATAGAAATTACCAATTGCTTTATATGCCTTTTCAAGAGTCTCTTCATCAGGTAAAAAGACTACTCTAAAATGCTGTGTGCCCGGCACTTGCCCGAAACCGCTTCCCGGAACAACTACCACACCTGTTTCCTTAATTAATTCAGCTACAAAATGATTATCGGGTTGATTCATATGAAGCTGCGGAAAAGCATAGAATGCACCTTCAGGTTTTACACATGAGATTCCATCAATGGAATTTAACATTTCCACTGTCGTATCGCGTCTTTTTGTCAGCTTTTCCATTGCAATAACAAGGTGCTGCTGAGTTTCTTCCAATGATGGTTTAATTCCGTATTGCTCAGGATGATTAGCTGAGAGACGAGCTCTTAATATTTTATTTATTGCTTCAATGTAATTGGAAAGTACTTCTTTTTTTCCACTAACAATTCCCCACCCTATTCTGAATCCCGGTACCATATAATTTTTTGATAAGCCGCCGAATGTAATGCAAGAAACATCTTTATTTAGGGACGCTATTGATACATGTTTTTTACCATCGAATAAAAGTTTATCATAAATCTCATCTGCAAATATCACAAGTTCGTGTTCAAGAGCCAGATCCATTATTTGCAATAATTTTTCCTTAGTATAGATAGAGCCGGTAGGATTGTTTGGATTAATTAAAATTATTGCTTTTGTTTTATCATTTATCTTTTGCTTTATATCATCAACATCCGGCGCCCAGGCATTTTCTTCATCCAAAAAATATGGATTGCTTACCATCTCCAGCTTACTTTCTATTGCGGTGTAAAGTGGATAGCCCGGTGAAGGTGTAAGGACATTTTCACCATCGTTTACCAGCGCAGTTAAACAAATATCAATTGCTTCGCTTGCGCCGGTTGTAACAAATATATCGTGTACGTTTGTAATTCCTTTTCTTTCGGCTTCGTGCTCTATGGCATCAACGGCTTCTTTTATACCGGAAGAAGGAGCATAGCCATTTTTATTTTCCAGCATTGCTTTATACGTTGCTTCAACAAGATGTTTTGGGGGTTCAAAATCATAAAGGTTTGGGTCGCCGATGTTAAGGTACAACATTTCTTTTCCGCTTTTTGCAACTTCATTTGCAAGCACAACAATATCTCGCACTGCATAGGTTATATTTTTTGTTCTTTTTGCTGGAGTTATTTTTTTGCTCATTTTTTTTCGGTTTTTCAATCGACAAAGTTTGAAAGAATTATAATTGTATATAATAAATTTAATGGAAATAAAATTAAAACAATTATTCTTCAGGGCACGAAAATGACAGTGACCTTTTGAAAGTAAAATCCCTAATTCAAGCAAAGATCATTTAAGCATCAACATTTTTTTTGTTTGAATAAAATTTCCGGCTTTAAGCTGATAGAAATAAACTCCACTACTCAGAATGCTATACTGAGCTATGTTAAATTTCACTTCGTAATCTCCTGCAGGTTTTTCTTCATTAACAAGCGTTGCAATTTTATTTCCTATAACATCGTAAACCTTTAAACTCACAAATTGCCTACTGCTTACTGCATACTGAATACTGGTACTTGGGTTAAACGGGTTTGGGTAGTTTTGGTCCAAAACAAAGTTCTTGGGATAATTATTTATGCTGTTGTCAGCACTTAGAGGAAAATCAATTGACGTTGGTAATACTAACATATTATTATTCTGAGAATTATTTAAAATCACAATTGAATCTGTCCAAGTTTCTCGCAAGTATACAGATTCGGGAATCCATAGAGGATAAATAAAAACAAGTTTTGCTGAATCGTTTGGTTCTATAGAAAATGGAGTATAAAAATTGTTTCTCCACGTGACAGCTGAGTGAATAGTTGTGTCGATCAAAATGATATTTAATATGAAACCGGAAGCCCCTGTAGAAAAAATAGTGTCAACATTTAGTATGGCTGTTCCCACATTGTAAATAATTAAACTGTCCGGAGATGTGAAGGAAACATCATCAAATAATAAGTTTAACGAATCCTTTGAAACTATAATTTCCTGAGAGTAAATATTCAAATTGATTATAATTGAAACCGCTAGTAAAAATAAAGTTCTCATTTTATTATTGATGAATGTTATTTCAGTAAAATCATTTTCTTTGTTGTTACAAAGTTTCCGGCTGTTATTTTGTATATATACATACCGGATGCGAATTGAGATGCATTGAAATTAATTGTATAATTTCCGGCATACAGGGTTTCATTAACCAGGTTTGCAACATCACTACCCAAAATATCATAAACCTTCAATACAACATTTGTCTGTTGTGGAACTGAGAACTTAATAGTTGTACTCGGATTAAATGGGTTAGGGTAGTTTTGTGAAAGCGAAAACTCTGTTGGCAAATTTGGTGTTTCATCTTCAACAGAAACTACTGTTGTATCACCGTAAACTACTCCGTTAATTATGCAGCCTTTGAGATCAACAAAACTTGTGTAGATATCTAATAGGTCAATTATTATGCTATCGAGCCCTATGGATTCTGTTAAGGAATGATGTATACGTTCTGCTGATTCTAAATAGGAATACACCTTTCTTCCTTTGTTTAATCCAAAATCATTGAAAAAATTGTTCGTGCTGTGAATGAATTGAAAGGGCCCACTTTCAGGATAAATCCGCAACCTATAAGTGGTTATAATATCACCTATTTCTGATAACAGGTTTTCTATTAAATATTCATCATTTGATTGAGTCGAATCTTCAGAATATCTGTAAACTAATCCAGTACCTGAATCAACCCTTTCATAGAATAAAAAGTCTTCGTTCCAATATCCATCATACTCTTTCAGTATTGAGTATTTTTTACTATTGTTCATAACAGTATCACCAATAACTTCTCTTAGTATGTAAGAATATACAACCTCCGAACTCCATACGTCGTGCACTTCTTGTGTATAAACCCATTTGTTACCAACAGCTAGTGGATAATAATTAAAAACCTCATCCGGAATAGGCAAGCTTTTAATTACGTGCATCGAATCTGGAGTGATTTCGTAAATTCGAAACTTAGTGGATGCGTAAAGAATATCTGCATTACTTTTTTTATACAATCCCGTGATTTTCTGTTCAAGTTCTCTGTATAACAAAAACGAGTTCCCAAAATCTGTTGATATGTAAATACTCTTATTATATGAATAGTAAATCTCTCCTTGATATTGTTCATCCAAGGTAAACCAAATCTTGCCAGGTTTAGTAAGTTTTAAATTCCAGGTAAACGGATCACCATTACCATCGGAAACGAGAAAAGCACTTTTAGTTGATGATGTAGAAATACCGTAAATATGCTGTCCGTCAGCATCGTAGTATAATTCTTTCTCATAATTCCAGCTCCAATGGGAATCATCATCAACAATAATGTAGCTATGTCCTTCATCCTCAGAACGTACAAGTTTATTCTGATCTATTCCATAGATTTGTGAATCATCATTTTTACTCATGGATATCATTGCATTCTCTACCCAGGCAAGACTATCTATATTGATCTCGAAATTGTAACCACCGTCAGTTGATTTAAAAAGTCCACCACCAAGTGCCGCGTAAACAAGATTATCATTCTGCTCTGATATTTCAATTTCGGTTATAGCACCAATTGCCAGTTGTTGAATTTCGCTATCATATCTTTTAATTATAGCTGTTGGATCTATCCACAAATTATAACCTCCGTAAATATATTTGGCTGGATCATTATCGAAAAATTCATAGTCATAGATAAATTGACCCTCGCAGCCCTCTCCTATAGGGTCTGATGCTGCATCATAAATAAAAAAGGTATCCCTACCGCTTGTTACATCAAGATGATAAATACTTTTTGACCAACAAGGACTAAGATATGAACCGCCGTAACGGTAAAAAAGATGAGTGTTTCCGAGTGAATCTTCCAATCCTCTTAACTCGAATAAGTGAGGATAGTTCTGTGGAAGAGAAATATTACTTAGTGTTAATATAAAAACGCAAATTAATCCTTTCATAACCCCTCCTGGTTGTTGTTACTAAACGTAAAGAATAAAGGGGTGGGAATCAACTTATTAATTCCTAAAAAAGACGTTTGTTTCTGTCATTCCCGCAATCCCGCTACCGGCGGGAATGTCGGGAATCTGATTACTATTGTGTGGTTAGATTCCGGACAAGTTCGTCGGAACTCCGTTCCGCCGGAACGAGCCGGAATGATAAGATAAATCAGAGTGACAAGATAATTTATTTTGGCTGGCGTTGGCGGAGGATTTCGAAAAGAAGAATACCCGTTGCAACAGAAACGTTTAGTGATTGGAGTTTACCAGCCATCGGAATTTTAACGAGAAAGTCGCATTTATCTGCGGTCAACTTTCTAATACCTTTTTCTTCGTTGCCAACTATAAGCGCAATTGGTATTGTAAAATCAACTTCCGTGTAGAGTTTAGCATTATCCAAAGATGAACCAACAATCCAAAACCCGCTTTTCTTTAATTCTTTAATTGTGTTAGCAAGATTATTTACCTGAGCAATTTTAACATACTCCGTAGCACCGGCTGATGTTTTTACAACGGTTGCGTTAATCGGAGCGCTGTTATGCTTTGTTACTATTATTCCGTTTACACCACTGCATTCTGCTATACGCAAAATTGCACCTGCATTGTGTGTATCCTGTATAGAATCTAAAATCAGCAGCAATGGATTTGAAGAGGATTTCGCTTCCGAAATTATTTCATCCAATGAATAAAACTTATAAGCAGGTTTAAGTGCGATAACACCTT
>SMVA01117068.1_pt1 | contig 27632 bp, 25 predicted proteins | sample 2456451 | NCBI WGS metagenome assembly SMVA01 (sample SAMN11095933, study PRJNA526329) | marine sediment metagenome | biome: Marine sediment; feature: Surficial sediment; material: Deep marine sediment; isolation source: Hadal surficial sediment | place: Pacific Ocean | collected 2014-05 | depth... | reverse complement strand
TCAGCGAGCACCGCTGACCATCGCCGCCGAAATCCCGGCAGAGACACAGGATTAGATACTGATCCGTCGAGCCCGACTTTTGGTGAATTCGTGACCCTACCGGGTACTCCGGCAACACAGAGGTTCAATACACACGGCTGGCAGGCTGCGTTAAACCAACCGGTATTCCGACTCGATCGCTGGTATCAATTTCAACAGTCAAAAAATATTGAGGCGCAGGCACTCGCACAATTTGCAGCAGATCAACAGGATTTGATAGTCCGGGTCACCGAGGCATATCTAAACATTCTGGAATCACAAGATGCCCTGAGTGCTTCAAATGCAGAACGAGATGCAGTTGGCAGGCAGCTGGAACAGGTTCAGCAACGATTCGATGTTGGCCTGGTTGCTATCACGGATGTTCTTGAGTCCACCGCTGCATACGATTCCTCGACGGTAAATGTGATTGAGGCTGAAGGCGCTCAATCCATTAGTTTTGAACCAATGCTGCGTTTAACAGGTGAGCGGGTCAGTACAGTATCTTCACTATCGGGAGATTTTCCGGTGAAGGCTCCTGACCCCATGGATGAAGATGCATGGGTTCAAATTGCTCTTAAGCAAAACTACACGTTGATTGCCGCAGGAGAGGGAGTGAGGGTCGCTGAAAGACAAATCCAGATTTCTAAGTCAGGTTACCTGCCGACCATAGACGCACAGGTATCATGGTCTCATAGCGTAAGCGGTGGCGGTGGATTCTTTGGTTCCAAAGTCGATGACCGGGTGATGGGCCTACAGATGAATATCCCTATCTATACAGGTGGGGCAGTACAATCTCAAGTGCGACAGTCTGGTTACCAATTGGAACAGGCACAGGAAAACTATGACCTGGTTCAACGTACCGTGGTTGAAAACACAAGAAGTTTATATACTGCCATTATTACCGATGTAGCCAGGGTTCGTGCGCGACTCCGGGGAATCGAGTCGAGCGAAGCAGCCGTGGACGCTACCCAGACAGGTTACGAAGTGGGCACTCGAAATATCGTTGATGTATTGCTGGCTCAACAGAGGTTGTATCTGTCGCAATTTCAATACGCCAGTGCTCGTTATCGATACATCAGGGATACGCTCTTTCTAAAACAGATAGTCGGCTCATTAAGCCCTGATGATATTTATGCATTGAATGAATACATTGTAGGTAGAGAGACTATCGATCGAATCACACCGACGACCAGGTAATCTCGACAGATAAAAAATATCCAACAGGGAACTGTTGACCCTACACTGAATCGAACTCCACGGTGATGGAGAAAACTATGCACTTCAAATGGCTGGCAGTCATTATAATTTTTTCTATAACTGGCGGAGTAATTTTCGCAACCAGCCAGAATGAATCGAGTGGGTCACCTGCTGGTTTGAAACCGGATACCAGTGATTTTCTCACTGACGACGAGAGCAATAACATCGCTGTATTCAGCGAAATAAGTCCCTCCGTTGTATTTGTAACGAATACCCAACTTCGCCGCCAGAGATTTTCGCTTAATGTGATGGAGATCCCCAGGGGGAGCGGCACGGGCTTCGTCTGGGATGAGAGCGGTCTGATTGTTACCAATTTTCATGTTATCTATGGCGCAAACAGAATCATCATCACCTTGCAATCAGGAAAGAGCTACGATGCAGAAGTCGTCGGAACCTCGCCTGAAAAAGACATTGCACTCCTTCGTATTGATGCACCTGATGAAAATCTCAAGGCAATTCCTCTGGGTGATTCAAGCACCCTGGCGGTAGGCCGAAAGGTTCTCGCCATCGGCAATCCGTTCGCCCTGGATACAACTTTGACGGTTGGTGTCGTCAGCGCATTGGGCCGGGAAATCAAATCCATCAGCAATCGCACGATCAAAAATGTGATACAAACTGATGCAGCAATAAATCCTGGCAACTCCGGGGGACCCCTGCTCGATTCGATGGGCCGCCTGGTGGGGGTTAATACCGCAATATACAGTCCTACCGGGGCCAATGCAGGAATTGGATTCGCCATCCCCATCAACACCATCAAAGCAACCATCCCTCAGTTACTCGAGTATGGGCGACTCTATCGGCCCGTTCTCGGCATCGAAACCCTGACCGACTACTGGGCGAAACGCCTCAGGGTGAAGGGCGTGGCCGTTCTATCGGTAAAGCCTGGCTACCCAGCCCATGAGGCAGGCATGATCGGAGTTCGAGAAGATCGTCGCGGAAATATTCACCTGGGTGATGTGATAATCGCGATTGATGATGAACCCGTGACAAATGAAGACACATTGGCAGCATTACTGGAACAGAGGAAGTCAGGTGATATAGTTAATGTCACGACTCTGAAAGATGAAAAAATTTATGTTTATCAGGTAACTCTGGAGGCACCGGATGCTTGATCACGGATTTAAAAAACTCAATATAAGAATAACTGGACCATAAGCCTAAACAAAATGTTTTTGTCCTCACTAACCGAATCTCAAAAAGAGACATTTTTTTGTCTTGCGCACAATGTTGTCGTTTCCGATGGCGAATTAACGGTGGGCGAGCAGGTTATGATGGAAGAAATGCGCCGCGAAATGGGCCTGGATGATGATCTGGAACCTCACTATGTTGACACGCAGGGAATGGAACACATATTTGAATCCAGGCGAGCTCGTATCATCGTGCTGATTTCCCTGATTAGGTTGGGATATGCTGATGGTGCATTTGAAATAGAAGAACAGAGCTTTCTTAAGGTGCTCTGCAAGTTATTTGAAATAGATGATGCCGAATTTATCCTGGTTGAGAACTGGGTTCGTCGATTAATCGCACTCGAAAGTGAAGCAAACGATTTCCTATGAAAGGGAACGTCTGATTAAGGTCGGTATGCCGCATCGCTATTTACACCATGATGGCGTCAATATCGTACTCAAATATTTGTTAACTTCCAACATGTTAACAAATTTCCACCGTGTGCCTCTTCCTTCTCTTAAAGAATAGTCCTGACAAAAATATCCATTTAATCAGAGGTTCCATGGGATGACCCACCTGACAAGAATTTGCCTCGGCCTGATCTTCATCTCTTCACTTGCTGCCTGTGTTAGTTCACCAACAGCTGACAAGCATTCTTCTGAGAAATTGCTTGCCGAACCTCCTCCAGGCTGGAACCTGATATACCGCCTGAACAACATCACTTCACGCCTTTCAGAATTTGTTCCACGGAGTGAATCATCTTCCGACTGGTCAACAAAATTGTCATTCGAATCTTTTCTTGAACTTGCATCGATTGACCCTATCGAGGTGCTTCTCACCGAAGTGGAACAAGACAAGAAGCGATGCAATTCCGTTCAGCATTTCAACCTGTACTCGGGTCTGGAAAATAGCTATCCCTCCTCCGTACGGCTATTTCTGTGTGGAGAAGTTCAGGAGACACAGACAGGTGAGGTGAAGATGATCAAAGCGATACAGGGTAATGACTATCTTTACATCATTTCTATCGTAAAAAAAATAGAGCTGTTCGAACCAGGCCAGGCGCAATTCACGGAAAAAGACATTGCTGCCTGGTCGACTTATCTTCGTGGTATCTCTCTTTGTGACAACGGGGATGAAGCGCATAGTTGCCCGCAGACAGTTAAGGAATAGAAAGAGCAGATGCTCACCCCAATCCGGGTGATTGCCGCTGGATGATCGTCATATTAGTGTCAGAAAATATCTGGCATGTCGCCTTCCCTAAATGACATTCTCTACGCCCTCTTACCTGGGACCTGTTTACTCTGCGATGCAAAGACCAATAGAACTATGGACCTCTGCATTGATTGTGAAAACGAGCTGCCCTGGCTGGATAATGTCTGCTCAATTTGCAGCCACCCTTTACCTCAGGGAGAATCCATCTGCGGAAAGTGTGTTGTGGCAACTCCGCTTTACTCGCGTTGTCACAGTGCCTTCATTTATCAGTACCCGGTAGATAAACTCATACTGAATTTCAAGCAGCACCGGAATCTATTGACGGGCAACCTGTTGGCGACCCTGCTGGCCAATTCGTTATCTCCCAGTCACCGGCCACCAGACCTGTTGATACCCATGCCGCTACACAAACGTGCATTGAAGGCACGGGGATTTAACCAGTCAGCTGAAATAGCAAGGATTCTATCTAAGCGCTTGAAGATTCCAATGGAATTAAAATTGTGCAGGCGAGTCATTGATACGGTGGAACAAAAATCATTGTCCGTGGCTGATAGAATTAGAAATATTAAAGGTGCCTTCTCCCTCGAACAAGACTTATCCGGGGAGCGTGTGGGAATTGTAGATGACGTAGTCACGACCGGTGCATCCGTCAATGAACTCACGAGGATTATTATGGCAAATGGAGCAAGATCGGTTGAAGTTTATTGCCTGGCCAGGACACCTTTATAACCTGATAGTTGACCTACCTGTGGTAAAGTTGACTCGCGTACTTCCGATTTTCAATATAATTTTTTTTGGATTTGTCTCAATGGATTGGCAACAGATCGACCTAAGCAACGAATTTACTCCTGGGACCAGCCCGCCGGACAAGTACGACGCAAGTTTTCATATCGTCATATCCGATGATGAAATCCTTACCATTGATGGTGTTTACCCCTGGAGACCTTTAGATCAGGACGAATGGCGCTGGTTGGGACTGGAGATGATAGAGAGCCACTACCTCGGAAGCATTGGCAACACTCCTCTTTTTGTCGTTGAGGTTGACCCCGAAGCCGATGAACCCGAAGGCTACGAATTTGCAACGCTATGGTCCTTCCTGGATCAAGTGGACCAGCAAATTTTCTATCTTGTTGGCCGCGCAAAACAGGTCGTGGAATGGCATCGTAACCATCACCATTGCGGCCAGTGCGGAAAAGTCACCATGACTTCAACCTTCGACCGTTCACGTAAATGTCAGGAATGTAATCTGATGTTCTATCCAAGGTTGTCTCCATCGATCATTGTATGTGTGAACCGTGGCGAGGAAATTCTGCTGGCAAAAAACGCCCATGCACGTGGCAACTTCTACAGCACGCTCGCAGGCTTTGTGGAGCCGGGCGAATCCATTGAAGAAACCGTGCACCGTGAAGTGCTCGAAGAAGTCGGCGTAAAGGTCAAAAACCTAAAATACTTTGGCAGCCAATCCTGGCCATTTCCTAACTCTCTAATGCTCGGCTTTCACGCTGAATATGAGAGTGGTGAGATTGTTGTCCAGGAAGAAGAGATAGCTGATGCCCAGTGGTTTCATTACACAAATCTGCCGAGCCGGCCAGCGATGGTTTCAATTTCCGGCTGGCTGATAAATGATTTCATTAAGAAATCTGAAAGAAACCAAGCTCAGATTCAGGGCTAGCCCTCGTGCTTTATCTACGGTTTCAGATGATTTGTCTCGCAATATTTGTCAGTCAACCTGCTAGCCCAGAGACTCTCAACATTGCAGTGGCATCTAACTTCAAGACTACACTTGAAAAGCTTATTGAATCACAAGACTTTAAGTCTGGTCATGAGTTCACGATTAGCTCCGGATCAACAGGCTCCCTGTACGCACAAATTATCAACGGCGCTCCATTTGATATCTTCCTGGCAGCCGATAAAACGCGGCCTTTGCAACTGGAACAAAACCAGTTGATCAAGACAGGAAGCAGGAAGACATACGCCATAGGGCAGCTGGTTCTCTGGGTACCCGGGGCAATCTCTCCGATAACGGACAAATACCTGAACCTGTTCACTGGAAACCTGGCCATTGCCAACCCGAAGATCGCGCCTTATGGCCTGGCAGCACAAAGCCTGTTACGGGTTCTGGATATAAACGGGCCACGAGTCGTCACCGGAGAAAACATCGCCCAGGCATATCAATTTGTTTATACGGGTAATGCCCAGGCTGGACTCGTCGCTCTGCCACAAATTCTTGACCAGGCTATTGAGCCCTCTCTTTACTGGCAGGTTCCCCAGCAATATTACGAACCCATTGAACAACAGATGGTAATACTGCATTCATCCCCGGCCAGTATTGATTTTGCAATCTACATGTCATCAGAAAAAGCCAGAAACATCATCACAACCAGCGGCTACCAGGTACCAGGAATTCCTCATGGATCCTGATTTAATATCACTGGTAATTACCTTAAAGCTTGCGTTGATCACTACCATGGTCCTGTTTATCATCGGCACACCCCTGGCCTGGTGGTTAGCGAGGACAGATCATTTGGCGCGAATTTTTATCGAACCACTTGTAGCGCTGCCGATTGTACTTCCACCGACCGTACTCGGTTTCTATTTCCTGATCCTGTTCTCGCCCAATAATCCGGTAGGCCAGTTATGGTACTCATTAACTGGGCATACCCTTTCATTTTCTTTTCAGGGGCTGGTCATCGGCTCCGTTATCTATTCACTTCCATTTTATGTTCAGCCACTGCAGGTGGCCTTTGAAAGCGTCAGGCAGGAGTTCCTGGATGCAGCTGCCACCCTGGGAGCAGGTCCGGCAGATCGGTTCTTTAACATCGTTGCTCCGATGAGCAGGCGTGGTTTTGTAGTAGCCGGAACACTCGCCTTTGCGCACACCGTCGGTGAGTTTGGCATCGTACTAATGATAGGTGGAAACATTCCGGGTGAAACCCGGGTACTGTCAATTGCACTCTATGATCACGTCGAATCCCTGCAGTATGACAAGGCACATCTGCTCGCTGTTGGGTTATTGATTTTTTCATTCTCACTACTGTTTGTCGTTTATTTCCTGAATAGCCGATGGCAAACAGATCACGCGATGGAACGATAAAGTGATCGCTCTAAAAGCCAGAATCAACCGACCCTCGGGCTTCACGCTCGATGTGAATCTAGAGATTAAACCCAACGGGATAACAGCACTTTATGGTCCATCGGGATCGGGAAAATCCACGATCTTGAAACTGCTTGCCGGACTTGAACGTGGCGGTAAAGACGATCACATTGAACTGACCAGTGAGGGAACTACCTGGCAGAACAGCAATACATTCCTGGCCCCAGAGAAACGAAAAATAGGATTTGTTTTTCAACAGCCACAACTGTTTCCACATCTGAATGTGGACGGCAACCTGCAATTCGCCAGGAAGCGCCAGCATGTAAAAAACGGCCTGGATCTGGAACAGATCATCAACTGGCTGGACCTGACTTCCCTGCTCGCAAAAAAAGTAAACCAGCTATCAGGTGGTGAAGCCCAGAGAGTCGCCATCGCCAGAGTACTCTTGAATGGAACAAAATGTATTCTGATGGATGAACCTCTCGGCTCCATTGACAGTTCTGCCCGGTCACGAATTCTGCCTTACCTGGATAGGCTTCATAAAAATCTGAACATTCCAATTGTTTATGTCAGCCACTCGTTTGAAGAAATTACTCATCTCGCAGACTATCTCTATGTGCTAGATAGCGGCCGGATAAAATTCGAAGGGCCAATGATAGCGTTGAGTTCTTCACTTGAACTCAGTGCCGGTGAGGGTGATTTGGCCGCTACAATCATCGAATGCACGGTTGAACATTATGATGAGGAATACGGGTTGACTGAACTAGGCTTCGAGGGATCTACTATTTTTGTTAATGCTAACAATCCAAGACCCGGTGACTCCGTCAGGGTGAGAATTCCCGCAAGGGACGTAAGCCTTGTCTTATCTAGACCCATAGACACCAGCATCTTGAATGTTCTTGAGGTAGAGGTAGACTCTTTTTCAGAAAATCATGGGCCCAGTGTACTGGTGAAACTGAAACGGAAACAACAATTCATACTTGCCAGAATTACACGGAAGTCCCTCGACAGTTTAAATTTACAACCAGGACAACATGTCTATGCACAGATCAAGAGTGTTGCCCTGATAAACGACAGTACCAGTCAATGACAGATAATTCAGAAGGGCAACACCCATTCTCTCAACTTACACCAGATATTGTCATGGATGCAGTGGAGAGTCTCGGGTTTCATTGTGATGCGAGAATTCTTGCGCTCAACAGCTATGAAAACCGTGTCTACCAGATAGGCATTGAAGACTCTGAACCGGTCATCGGTAAATTTTACCGACCGGATCGATGGAGTGACGAAGAGATTATCGAAGAACATGAATTTACCCGTGAGCTCTTCGACGAAGAAATTTCAGTCGTCGCACCCCTGGCGCCACAGGGCAACAAGACTCTGTATCAGTTCAACCAGTTTCGCTTCACGCTCTACCCACGAAAAGGCGGCCGTGCACCAGAACTCGATGACATGAACTGCGTGAAAATACTCGGGCGATTTATTGGCAGGATTCACAGCGTTGGTGGCAGGTCCTCATTTAACCATCGCCGGAAAATCTCGATTGATGAATATGGTTTCGACGGCAGAACCTTCTTACTTGAGAACAATTTTATCCCGGCTGACCTCTTGCCTGCCTATGAATCTGTTAGCGAAGGACTCCTTGCTGATCTGGACAAGGTCATCAGCGCAATCCCCTATCGCAGCATTCGTCTTCACGGAGATTGTCATATGGGCAACGTTTTGTGGCGCGACGAAACACCTCATTTTGTCGATTTTGACGATGCAAGGTCAGGTCCTGCAATCCAGGATCTCTGGATGATGTTATCTGGCGATGCTGCAAGCCAATCGCTGCAGATGTCCAGCATTTTAGAGGGTTATCGGGACTTTTCAGATTTCGACTATAGTGAACTCAGGCTGATCGAACCTCTTCGGACACTTAGAATGATGTACCACGCGGCCTGGCTGGCAAGGCGCTGGGATGATCCTGCTTTCCCGAGGGCATTTCCATTTTTTAACACGGAACGGTATTGGTCTGATCACATTCTGGAACTAAGGGAACAGTGGTCCAAGCTTAACGAGCCTACCCTGCAAATCTACGACTGAACCTCGTGCCGACTTAACACCGGATTGGCGTACATTTTTAACCATTGATCACGTGCACCAACCTCAACGTTGTTTAACCGCTGCTCAAATTCTACTGCTTCAATTGAGGCAACACTTTCTTTAATACTATTCCAGACATCCTTATATCTGGCCTCCTCAATCAACGAAAGCGCCCAATAGTTGATCGGAAACAATTCGAAATTACTGATAATCTGACGATCCAGCTCAGCTGCCACGCCTTCTGGAGAATCGAAAGATCCCTCTAGTACTTCACCCAGCCTGAGTACAACATGGCCTTTGAAACCGCCAAGACCTTCAACCAGGCTTAGTAAATCTTCACCCTCAGCCTTTCGGTATTCACCGGTCGCTGCAAGCGAAGCAAGTTCTCTGGCCTTTACTGCATCGCAAGGATCAAACTCATAAGCCAGGGACATGGGAATAATATTAAATTCTGCAATCGACTCGGAAAATTCTCGCTTACGCCCATTCTTTTTCCGGGTACAGAGAGTCAACATTTTAATGACCGCAGTATCAGTTTTATCAACTCCATCTTTTGCTCGACCCTCACTCTGTGCTATCCAGATGGAATTACCTTCTTTTAGAGATGAGAAGATGTATTCCGAGGACTGCATTAACGCCGCGTACTGTTTTTTCTTTCCTTCGACCGCTCGTTTGATGAAGAAGCTTTTATTGAGTTTCATCAGATCAGTTGCAAATTGACGCTGTATTAAATTATCGCCAACCGCAATACGAACCGTGTCAAATCCGGAGTGGTAAAGCGCATAGTCCAGTAACATGGAATCTCCAGCTATATCACGATGGTTGCTGATGAAGATGTAGCTTTTCTCTTTACTTAGATTCTCGAAACCCTCGTATCTAAACAGGGTAATCGAACTATCGACGATTCTTGAAACATTCCTCTCAACCACCTGTTGAAAGGCATCGATGGAACTAACATGACCCAATTCCCTTCGCAGATATCGGGAAACAAGGTGATGAACGATCCATGGGAAGAAGCGATGTACCAGTGGGAGCCGCCAACGGCCAATGAATCGAATGAAGTCCTCATCCACTATCAGGCGGCTGATGACGCTTGAGACCTCACCATCCTCATAAGGTCTTATGTCTTCGAATGAATTCATGGAGTTAAGTTTATCTGACAATCAGGAAAGTTCCGACGCCAATTAACAAAACAAAAACAAATCGGCGAACCAGCCGATCCGGCAAAAGATGGACATACCTCCCTGTTATCATCGTAACGACAACCACCACAGGAATCGATATAGCCGCCATTGCCAGTACCTCCAGATTAATATGTCCGGCGAATCCAACGACCATGGTTCGCCACAATGTCGATATCGCAAAGATGGCGAGCAATGTGGACCTGATGACATTGAGCTCTATCGGCTGCCGATACATGAAATAGGCCAGTGGAGCACCGCCCGCACTGTAGAGCCCCGCTATCAATCCGCCCAGCCCACCACAGAATGCAATGTTCTGGCGTGACGAACGCGCTTTATATGGTGCAGGTGCAATCATCAAAGAAACACCGGCAACAATAATGACAATGCCCAGGAGTATCCGTAATGCATTGCTGTATTGATCAGAGAGGTAATCCAACAAAACCACTCCGCCAATCAGAACGGGAACCAGCCCAAGAGAAATCCATTTCAAATAATGACGATCAATATGTCGGTGATTGTGGCGAAGAGCGATGAGCGTGTTTGACAATGAAATGAAGCTGACGACCGCAGCAGAAAAACTGATATCCGCAATATTGAAAGCGGTGACACCGGCGATGACAATCAGTCCCATGGCGAATCCGGTGATTGTCTGCACAGATGCACCAAGAGCCACAAGGGCAAAAAACAGTAATGTGTTAATCTCAAACACTCGATATTCTCGATTGTCATTGCAAAGTAGCAGGATAACTCATATGCGGATCAACCCCCGAAACTCTACCCCGGAACTGGCGATGGGCGCTAACCAATGCTCTGGATAAAGACCGCTCACATTCTTTTTGTTATGGCCTGGATGGCTGGCGTTTTCTATCTGCCTCGAATTCTGGTGCACTATGTCGAGGGGAAAACAGCTGGAGAGGGTACTAGCCGGTTGGTAACCATGGCAGAGAAACTTTTCAGATTTTCAGCACTAATGGGCCTCATCGCCATGATTCTGGGTACATGGTTATGGTTAGGTTACGGCATTACCGGCAACTGGCTGATGGCGAAACTTGCCCTCGTTGGATTACTGATCGCATACCAGATTCAGTGCCTTCGATATATTGGCCAAATGCGCAGGGACGAAATGATCAAGAGTTCACTTTTCTTTCGAATTTTCAACGAATCTGCCCTGGTGATCGTCATCCCTATTTTAATTATGGTGACTGTGAAACCGTTCTGAGTTAAACAGGAGCGACAGGTTTATCCATGACTCCCGTATGAATGCTTAACAAACCAATATTCGGTTGGTTTGACCTTAGTTAAATTGAGAAAGGATAATGATCATGTTAAATCTGAGTATAAAAATAATTTCAGTAATATTTATTATCGGCATTTGCTCAACCGCACTTGCGGGCCGACATGGCAATAAAGCAATAACACACCTTGATACGGATGGCGATGGGCTGGTGAGCTTTGATGAATTCCGGCCGCGAAATGACAAGGCCAGACGGATGCTGGAGCATGCTGACCTTGATGATGATGGCGCTATCACCCTGGATGAAATGCAACAGGCACGAGATCAAAAGGCAGCCGCCAAGAAGCAGGAAATGGAAGCACGCATGGCTGCCAAAGCCGAGAAGATGGCCCAGACATTCCTGGAAATGGACACAGATGACAGCGGCTCAGTAACCCCGGAAGAAATCCGCCGGCATATGTTTAATGAAATAGATGACAACCAGGATGGATATCTATCGGCGGATGAATTTAATCAACACATGCAGGAAATGCGCCGCCATCACGGCCAAAGTGGCCACAGACGTAGTGGTTGGGATGATCACCAGGGTTGACCATGAACCCAACTAGTCAACCGTGAGAGTGGATGAGTCAGATCTTGTTAAAAAATCTGTCGAGGGAGACCAATTGGCTTATCAACAGTTACTCGATCAACATCTACCCCCGGTATCAAGTTTTGTGATGAGAATGATGGCAAACTCAGCGGAAGCTGACGATATAATTCAGGAAACGTTCATTCGGCTGTGGACTCATGGCGGCAAATTCGACCCTGGAAAGGCAAAGCTGACAACCTGGCTGCACAATATTGCACACAACTTGTGCATAGACCATTTTCGAAAGTTCAACCGCCTGGTTGAGGGATTCACCACTGAAGAAGCATCAAATCAACCGGGGCCGGAAGAAAAATATATTCAGCAAGATTTGAACACCAGTGTACAGGAAGCAATGATGAGCCTTCCTGAAAGACAGCGAAGCGCAATTATCATGTGCCACTACCAGGGTCTTTCGAACAAGGATGCAGCGATGATACTTGATGTTTCAGTAGATGCCCTGGAGTCGTTAATGGCACGCGGAAGAAGAAAGCTTAAACAACTACTCCTGGCAGATGGAGAAATGTCATGAACATTGAGCGATTTCACAAAATACTGGAGGCCTATGGTACTCGTGAGGGAAACTGGCCATCGGCTGATAGACGAGACGCACAACAATTTATCGAGGAGGATGCGCAAGGCCTGCAGCTTCTACAGAAATATCGCCAGCTAGATATCCGGCTGGATGAATATATACCACGCTATTCTCCTGCCATCAGGAACAGTATTCTCGAAAATTTAGCAGCTTCACCGATGGACTCATTCATCAACTGGTTGATCCCTGAACTAAGGTCCGAATTCTGGCGGCCGCTCGTGGCAGGTGCACTCCCTTTGGTAATTGGCATCGTCATCGGCACAAGTGCATGGATTAACGTACCGGATCTATATAACACAGGCCAGAGCGACAGCTGGGAGACTGAAGAAGTCTTTCTGCTGGCGTTTGATGAATCACAGATTGCGATGGAGGTGAGCAATGACTAAAAGCAGGGTATTCAATATTGTTCTGGTTTGCTCAATTTCCCTGAATCTACTGATAGTCGGCGCGATAATAGGTCGAGTCGCATTCCACTCCTTTATGGGTCCACCACCACTGAACTGGATGATGAAAGATCTAGATGAAGAAACCCGGGATAGAATGCGGACAAATTTCAAGGATCGAGCCAGCATTGTGGCACCGCTGCGCAAGGAAATACGGGCCGCCAGGGAAGAATTCAAAGCACTGCTCAAAGAGAAAGAGCTTGACGAGAAAGCATCACGCGCAGCGCTCGCACGTTTGCGAGAAGCATCAATGCAGTACACGTCAACCCTGCACGAACAAATGGTATCGATGTTAAAGGATCTTGAGCCAGAGCAAAGAATGAGAGTGTCCAGGTTCATGATGCGCCCACACCCCCGGCCATCGCTTCATTCACTGCCTCATTCACTACCTGAGAAGCCAGTCAGTCGGCTGAAATCAACAGACTAGGCCGCGTGATTCCAGCAATGGTGCCTATTCGCTATGGCTACAGATATAATTGGCCGGTGAAGCAAAAGATTCAGACATCACTGACACGGCTATTCAATGACGCTTTCAATTCGCTTGGAGAAGACAGTTTAAGCACTGCTTTTGACCCCAAGTGGCGGTCGATGAGTGAAACCCATCAAACCGTAGATCGAACATTCTGGCGACCGGCAGCACAACCTGAGCCCGTAGACTTTTCGGGGCTCGCCAATGCAGTTGCGCAAACCATCCACCCGGATATTTGCACCTTCTATGGCAGCTTCTGGGCCGGACATCTCGAGGCGACAAGTAGCGAAGGCCATGTGAGCCTGATCCAGCTCTGGAATCAGGAAGATTTTGATAGATTGGTGTCAAACCTTATTGGGCATTTCATGGCCAAGCAAAAGATCAGTCAGCCCTTCACGGTTTTTTTCGCCAACACTGATCTCGACTCTGAACTTTTCTTGAGCATCGACAACAGCACGGGAAAAATCCTGCTGGAGGAACCCGGAAAACCCCCGGTTCGAGAGGTAGAATTGGATATCGCCACATTTCTTGATCGATTAACTCCAGTTAAGAGTGAACCTGGAATATACTAGCGAACTTGTTTTTAAAGTAATCCAGCACATGGAAACAATCACCCTGGCGCCAATTAAAAAAATTTCGGGAGAAGTCGCCCTCCCCGGATCAAAAAGTCTTTCCAACAGGGCATTGCTTTTGTCAGCCCTGGCTTTCGGTCAAACCAGCCTGACTAATCTTCTAAGGAGCGATGATACGGAGAGAATGGTGACGGCTCTGCGTCAACTGGGGGTCAATATTGAACTCAACGAAAACTGGTCTGAGTGCACTGTGACGGGTACGGGCGGGCTATTCGCCGCACCGGCTCAACGTTCCTTTTTCCTTGGCAATGCCGGGACCGCACTTCGACCTCTCACCTGTATCCTCGCTTTAATCCCCGGGGAATACAAAATCGATGGTGATCAATACATGCGCGAACGCCCAATTGAACATCTCGGGGATGCGTTGATTCAGCTCGGAGCCAGAGTTCACTACGACGAGATGCACGGCTACCCTCCACTCACCATAAGTGGTGGGCATATCTTAGGTGGCAAGGTAACGATACCTGGCAATATTTCCAGCCAGTTCCTGACCTCACTGTTATTAAGCCTCCCACTGGCTGCGCAAGACAGCTCCATCAAGGTAGTTGGTGAGCAGGTATCAAAACCTTATCTCAAGATTACTCTCGATGTTATGAAGCAATTTGGTGTGACCGCAAGCCACAGGGATTTCCAGACATTCGAAATACCAGGGCGACAACAGTACCAATCACCCGGGTCATACATGATTGAAGGCGACGCATCGTCCGCTTCCTACTTCTTCGGTGCCGCAGCCATTGGTGGTGATATCCGCGTAACCGGTCTCGGCAGTCATTCTGTTCAGGGGGATATTGCTTTTGTAGACGTCATGGAACAGATGGGTGCCTCAGTTAACATAAGCGAAAAGTGGATTGAGGTCTCAAGTGGGCCACTTCATGGCATCGATATTGACCTTAACCACATACCCGATGCGGCAATGACTGTGGCCACGGTTGCCCTATTCGCGAGTGGTAAAACTCGGATACGTAATATATATAACTGGAGAGTCAAGGAAACAGACCGCCTGCACGCCATGGCCACTGAACTTCGCAAACTGGGCGCCATCGTCGAAACCGGCGATGATTACATTGTGATAGATCCACCTGAAGATCTAAAATCCGTGTCGATTGATACTTACGGAGATCATCGGGTAGCCATGGCATTCTCCCTGGCCGCATTGGGAAACAAGGAAATAACCATCAACGACCCCGGTTGTACTCGCAAGACATTTCCCAATTATTTTGAAGTGCTGGAATCAGTTTCCGGTCACTAACCGCCAGTTAAGTGAATCCATGAGCCTTTCTTCAACTGACCTGAATCGATACCACGCCAGATTATCGGTGTTATTACTCGCCAGCCTTTATTCAGGCGCTCTATATGCGCAAGCTGAGGACCGCGACTCTGGGCAATGGACCCTGCGAAAAGAAAAAGATGGCATCGTTATCTACGCTCGCCCTGTCAGCGGATCAAAATATGAAGAATTCAAGGGGGTAGTAGAGCTTGATGCCACGCAGGCAAGCGCATTGGCACTCCTGGAAGATGCTGGCTCATGCACCGAATGGTTACATCGATGTGAATCAAGCGTTATCCTGAAACGGGTTGATGAACAACAGCGTTATGTTTACCAGATTAGCAACCTGCCTTTCCCCGCAGCAACAAGAGACTCCATTATTCATGCTACGGTTATGCAGCAGGATGCCGACACCATTCGGGTAGTTCTGGAATCTGAACCCGAATACATTGAGGAAACCAAATATGTCCGCATAAGGGTCGCAAAAGGTCACTATCTGATTAGGAAACTTGGCGAGAATAAAATCAGGTTTACCTGGATACAACATGTGGACCCAGCTGGTACCCTCCCTGCCTTTATGGTCAATTCGTTACTTACGGACCTGCCATTCAAATCACTGACCAACTTCAGGAGACTGGTGGCGACTGAAAAATATAGTGACGCAAAATTTATCTACGACGAAAATGGCGCGAGAGTTGGTTTGATCTATTAGAATGCCAGGTTTCCCTGCATTCCTGACTCAAGGCCCAGCAAGTACTCCTTCACATCCAATCCTCCGCCAAATCCTGTCAGGCTGCCATCAGCGCCAATCACCCTGTGGCATGGAATGACAATCGGTATGGGGTTACGTCCATTGGCCGCCCCGACTGCACGTACGGCTTTAGGTCGGTTGATGGCGATGGCAATGTCCTGGTAGGTGCAGGTTTTCCCATAGGGGATCTTGAGTAATTCATCCAGCACCTGGAGTTGAAATTCAGTGCCACGGGGTGCAAGGTCCAGGTCAAATTCATTGCGTTCACCACGAAAATACTCCGCAAGCTGCCTTGAAGCCTCACTAAAACATCCCGGCTCATGATCCCAGTTGTCTTGCGGAATAACTTTACCTTTTCCATTGGGAAAACCGATGTAGTGAAGCTCCTGCAGTTCTCCAGCGAGCAGTAATTGCCCGATCGGTGACGCAATGTAGCAATATTTCATTGGACTCTCCTTGAACACCATTTTTTTATGCCTTCCTCATCTAGCGCTGCCAATCAAGCCTTCCCAGTCAGGCATTTCGCCATAGGTGCATGCCCGCATAAGCTCTCCACGGTCGCCATTTTTCAGCGCGTAACAACAATTCTTTTTCAGTCTTGATACCTAGCTTTTCTCTGGCCACCTTCAGCAACACCAGGTCACTGTGAAGAAAGGCATCCGGGTCATTCAACGCCCTCATCACAACATATTGCGCAGTCCATGGACCAATCCCCTTAATGGCGAGAAGTTGTTCCATCAGTATGCTGCTTTCGTATTCTGAATTAAGGTTCAGTTCTCCATCAAGCACAGCCTCGGCCATCAACTTGATTGCCATTGCCCGATTCAACGGCATTGGCAACGTTGACGGATCAATGCCAGCAAGATCCTCCGGGCCAGGGAATAACACTCCCTTGCCTACCTTTTGACCGTAGGCCTCTGCGATCCGCCCCATGACAGTCGTCGCCCCCTTTACCGAAATCTGCTGGCCTACTATGGCCCTGACAGCAATTTCGAACGCATCCCAGGAACCTGGTAATCTCTGTCCGGGATTCTTACCAACAAGTTTAGAGAGCTGCTTATCCGCCTTTAGTTGACATTCGATATCCTGGGGCACCGCATCAAGATCAAACAGTCGCCGAACTTTTTCGACGATCCGCACAAGTAGCCTTGAATTTTCCATATTAATTTTGCAATAGAGTGTCCGGGCTGTTTCATCATTAGTCACCCTTAAAAAGCCCTGCTCGCCTTCAATTGAAAAGACCCGACGGTACTCGCCGTCTACTACACATTCAACTCCTGGAATTGCACGCATCGAAAGGAATGACAGCAGACCGGAATAGTCAAATGGTGGGCGGTAGGATAACCTTAAGGTAAAGGAGTCTTCTTGCCTGGCTTCAGTTTCAAGGCGTCCGGACAATTGTTTGCCAAGAGGTTGCCGACGAAGACTAACAGGTGTACGGCTGTACACTTTTTTAAAGTGGTCGTTGAACCGACGAACACTTCCGTAGCCAGACGAAAATGCAATCTCGGTCATACTCAAATTTGTTTCGTCCAGCAACTTTTTTGCAAACTGGAGTCTGCGAGTCTGCGCAATCGTTATCGGTGAAGCACCAAGATGACTTTGAAACAGCCGGCCTAAATGTCTTGAAGTCACACCAAGGCGATCACTTAAATCAACAATGCTCGCATCATCAAGGGCCCCTTCTCCAATTAGCCGTAGCGCCCTGGTAACCGTCGTTGATGTTCCAGACCAGGCCGGGGTCCCAGGTGAAGTCTCAGGCCTGCAACGAAGACAGGGCCTATAACCGGCTTCCGAGGCTGCCGCTGCCGTGTCGAAAAATGAAACATTCCTGGCTAGCGGCATTTTCACTTTACAAACTGGCCGGCAGTACACGCCGGTGGTTCTGACTCCGATAAAGAATCTACCATCAAACCGTGGGTCCCGCGCCTGCCTGGCGCTTTCGAATATCTTATACTTTGAATCAATCATGAAGCGAATCATATGCCCGATATTGACTTCATTCTAGCCAGAATCGGACTTCGTAATCCCGAACCTAACCTGAGATAATATTTTTACTGAAACAGCCTTTTCAAACGATGATTGAATCCCTCGGTATTATCTCCAATCCTGCTGGCATCATTTTCAACATGAAGCAGCAAGACGAGGAATCTTGTGTGTCTTTTCAATTCCGCCATTCCCAGGACTATTCCGGCAGCGAAGAAATTCTGATTGGGGTGGTTTGTTATGCCAGTCATGACCAGTTGCGTGTGGCGATTTCAGCTGAACACGACTCCATACAGAAGGCAATTGAGGATAACGAAGTTATCGATCCCGATACCACGACTCAACCTATTCGCGGCGCCGACAGGAAATCAGGTCTCTCAGACGATGGCATCACACATCAGGACAGTTTCGAAAAATTTTTAGCCGAAACCGGGCTTGATGAAATTGACCTGCTAGCGCCTTTACGTCTGGATCGAATCTATATTCCAAAACCCTGGGGCCAGGAGATCTGGTACACGGGGATTGAAGAACGTGGAATCTGCTCGGTACAGGGAGTGCCATTACCCTGGTTACTTGAAGCAGCCGGGTCGGTCATCACGGGAACGAAGACACTGACCCCTATCCTCCTAAAAATACTGGACCCCCTTCCAGAAAAGGTGATGGGTGACCTGTACTTTGAACTTCACCAGGAAAAGCGCGAGGTGTATATCGTCACTCATATCGACGAGGAAGCATGGCCAGATTCGATTGGAAAAATACGTTATGGATTCAACCCGGAAAAAATCAGGGCCTACGAGAACGAGCAACAATTCAAGTCTGCTTACCTCGCATGCGTGGAAGAATATAGAGAAGTGAGAAACAAAATTGACGGGGACCCGACGGAAACCAATCCTGAATTAATAGCAAAAGAAATAATACTAAGAAACAAGATGGATGAATTCACATCACTCAAATCACTCATTGTAGGTGATGTCATCCAGGTTCAACCCTACACGCCTCATTCACTACAACACGGAGTACGCGTCATCGAATTCCAGACTCCACACTACGAGCGCTTTATCCTTTCTTTTGGGCAGAAAGTACTCACCCAGGATCACTGGGATACTAAACAGGCGCTGGAATGTGTCAATTTCAACATTTCTAACGAACCGATACAGTCCCGGGACGCGACCGCACAAGGTCTGATTGCTGATTTTGAGGAATTCACCGTCAACAGACTTGTTCTCGAACAAGGCACCAGGAAGATTGTTGAAACCAGTACTTACAGCCTCATCATTGGCGTAATAGGGACGGTTGAAGTAAATAACATTACGATCCGACCGGAAGATGGGGTTTATATTCCCGCCTGCGTCGATTCAATTCAAATCAGCAACGCAAAACCTGAATTGGCTACGGTACTTCTCGCTCAACCGAACACCCTATGAAGGTAGCAGATCTTTAACTGCATCCCTCTCTTCGGCTAATTCCTTTTCAGTTTCATCCATTTTCCCCTGGCTGAATTCACTTACCTTAAGCCCCTGAACGATACTCCACTGGCCGTTTTCACAGGTACACGGGAACGAATAGATCAGCCCCTCGGCAACGCCATAGCTGCCATCTGAATAGACCGCCATACTGACCGTTTTGCCACCGCTACCCATTGTCCAGTCGCGGATGTGGCATATTGCGGCATTTGCAGCCGAGGCGGCACTTGAAAGCCCTCTTGCCGCGATGATTGCTGCGCCTCTTTGTTGCACTGTTGGGATAAAGTCAGCTTCCACCCAGGATTGATCCACCAGATCCATGGCTGCAGACCCGGCAACACTGGCATGGGTAATATCCGGGTATTGTGTTGCAGAATGATTACCCCAGATTGCCAGGCCAGTTACATCCGCGACGTGGTTGCCTGTTTTCTGTGCAAGCTGCGCTTCAGCACGATTGTGATCCAGCCTGGTCATGGCGGTAAACTGGCGAGGATCAATATCCGGTGCATTACGCTGCGCAATAAGGCAATTTGTATTCGCCGGATTTCCTACTACCAGAACCCTGACGTCTTTCGATGCATTGTCATTTAGCGACTTCCCCTGTTCAGAAAATATCTGCGCATTCGCTTCCAGCAGATCTTTCCTTTCCATACCGGGGCCACGGGGTCTGGAACCAACCAGCAGCGCATAATCAATATCTTTGAATGCCTCATCAGGGCTATCTGTCGCGACAATCTCCTGAACCAGAGGAAAAGCACAATCATCCAGTTCCATCACCACACCACTTAAGGCATCCATTGCTGGCGGTATTTCAAGTAGCTGGAGGATGACCGGTTGATCTTCTCCGAGCATCTGCCCTGCAGCAACACGGAACAACAGCGAGTAGCTGATCTGACCGGCAGCACCTGTGATGGCAACCCTGACTGGTGTTTTCATTTTAGCTCCAGCTCATAACGAGCAACAAAAAAGGAGCAAAATTATACCAACCCCACGAGTCTTCAACCATGCTCTGTTAGAAAAGACCGATAAAATGTCCCCGGTTCCTGAATCCGGACCGGCAGCACCTCAGGTCAATGATTTCGGTACGTCAATACCGATGATTTGATAAAGTCATGCCATGGAACCAATTACTTGATTTACCTTAAATCGCTCAAATTCAAATCTACCGAAGACCTGCCCAGTGGCTTTCCATTTGATGTGCCAGTCATTGAAACACTGGATGAACTGCTCTTCAGTACGCCGGTTACATTCTTCGTCGGTGAGAACGGCAGTGGCAAATCGACCCTCGTGGAAGCCATTGCCTGCGGTCTCAGATGCCCAACCATTGGCAGCTCGGACGTAAACCTTGATGAATCCCTGAAAGCGCAGCGATCCCTGTCAGAGGCAATCAGATTTGCCCGGGTCAAGAATCCGCGTCTAAAACTATTTTTTCGAGCTGAAGATGCAATTGGTTTTACCCACAGAGTCAGCAATGAATTGCTCGAACTACAGAACCTGGAAGCACACTTTTCGGATTCTCTCTCAGGATATGGCAAACAGCTCGCGACAGGCGCCATGCGCGGGCAGAGAAATGCGCTGGAAAGCCGATATGGTGAAAACCCCGACGCGAAGTCTCATGGGGAATGGTTTATCAATGTCATCAAGCAACGAATCCATCCCGGTGGCTTTTATCTTCTGGATGAGCCGGAAACACCCCTGTCGCCGATTCACCAGCTTTCCCTTTTATCCATCATCAAAGATAGTGTTGAAAAGGGTAGCCAGTTCATCATTGCCACTCACTCACCCATATTGATGGCACTGCCTGGTGCTACAATTTTCAGTTTTGATCATCTCCCCATCCAAACGATTGCCTGGGATGAAGTTGAACATGTCGCAATAACGAGGGCATTTTTAAATGATCCTGAAAGCTACTTAAGGCACCTTTGATAAGCCTTAAAAATGCTCGAAAAAGCTCAAATTCAAATCTCCATCAAAACTCCATCATCTGGATTTCTTTTGTTTTCAATAGCTTACACCAAAAACTATCGGCGTGGTGTGTGCCTATACTATTGACTTTCAAAGCCCTGATGTTATTGTTTTCGACCCCCTGATGGGTGGGCACCCCGGTAAAGTTGATTGAATGGTGTACTGGTGAAATAGAGCTGGTCATCGTCGTTCACGTTCCCGTTTTCCAAAAAAGAACAGGAATCGGGCTGAACAGAGAGAAAAAATGAATAATAAAAGACTCGATGGTAGAACCGGTTTTCCTTTAAAAGCAGGCCTCTATGATCCAGCCAATGAAAAAGACTCCTGCGGGGTTGGTTTCGTCGCCCACATTAAAGGTGTGGCCAGTCGCGAGATCATGGAAGATGCATATCATGTAAATTCCCGAATGGGCCATCGTGGTGGTTGTGGTTTTGAAGAAAACACTGGCGATGGTGCCGGTATTCTAACGGCTTTGCCACATTCATTTTTTCTGGCAATTGCCAGGGAACTAGATATCCAGCTGCCCGCAAAGGGCCAGTACGCCGTCGGCAATATCTTTCTGCCACAGGACGAAAAAGAACGAGCTCTGTGCAGGGCTACCATCGAGCGTATTATCTTTGAGGAGGGCCAGAAATTTCTCGCCTGGCGCGAAGTTCCAATTGATCCACATAAATCGGACGTCGGCCCTGCCGCGCTTGCAGCCATGCCCGCCATTGAACAGCTCTTTGTGGCCTCCGGCGAGGCAGAGTCACAAGATGAAAGTGCTTTCGATCGTGCCCTCTATCTGATCCGCAGAAGACTGACCGAAACACTCCATCGGGAATCAGAACTCGTCCAAGCCGAGATGCTCTATGTGTGTAGTCTGTCGCCCAAGGTCATTGTCTACAAAGGCATGCTCACGCCCGGCCAGTTATTTCCATTCTACTGCGACCTTGAAAGTAAAAACTACGAAACGCACCTGGCGATGGTGCATTCCCGGTTCAGTACGAACACATTCCCATCCTGGGACAGGGCCCAGCCTAATCGATATATGAGCCACAATGGTGAAATCAATACACTGCGTGGTAATAAAAACCAGATGACAGCAAGGCAGGGAGTGGTAAGTTCTGATCTCTTTGGTGATGACATCTCAAAACTCTTTCCCATTGTTGAACCGGATTTTTCTGACTCCGGGACCTTCGACAATGTACTCGAATTCCTTTTGATGTCGGGCAAATCCTTACAGGAAGCGATCATGATGATGATTCCTGAAGCCTGGCAGTCTGACGTGAATATGTCGCAGCAAAAGAAGGACTTCTACGAATACAATTCAGCCCTGATGGAACCATGGGATGGGCCAGCTTCGATCGTGTTCACCGACGGCCACTATATTGGTGCAGTTCTTGACCGTAACGGGCTTCGACCAAGCCGCTACTATGTGACCCATGACGATAAGGTCATCATGGCTTCAGAAGTTGGCGTTCTTCCCGTAGACCCTGCAAACGTAAAAATCAAGGGGCGACTACAACCCGGAAAAATGTTCCTGATCGATTTCGAGCAAGGTCGCCTTATCCCTGATGAAGAGTTGAAAAACGATTTTTCCTCCAGGAGACCATATGGCAAGTGGCTTGAAAACCAGAAAGTTGAACTGAAACACATCCCTGAACACATTGATGAACACGGCTATAAGCCTGAAACCTTGCTCCAGAGAATGCAGGCATTTGGATACACCGTGGAAACAATCGAGTTCATGCTGTTGCCGATGGTCACGGAACTCAGGGATCCACTCGGCTCAATGGGTAACGATTCAGCACTGGCTTGTCTTTCTGACAAATCGAGAATGATCTATGACTACTTCAAGCAGTTATTCGCACAAGTTACCAACCCGCCGATTGATTCGATCCGGGAAGAAGTTGTCATGTCGCTGGAATGCTTTATCGGCCCCGAAGGAAATCTTCTCGAGATAACAGAAGCACACGCACATAGATTACATATGCCTCACCCGATTCTGTCGAACGAGGAATTGAGCAGTCTCAAACATATGGATTATCGGGGCTGGAAGAGCCAGGTAATCGACATCACTTTCGAAAAATCTGCGGGTCAGACAGGCATGATGCAAACGCTGGATCGTATCTGCGCAGAAGCCTCAAGTGCCATAGCCAGTGGCTACTCACTCATTATTCTATCCGACAGAAATATCAACCAGGATAGAATTGCCCTTAGCTCATTGATTGCCTGTGGCACCGTCCATCACTACCTGGTCAGTACACACCAGCGCACTCGGATAGGTATTATTGTTGAGTCAGGCGAAGCCCGGGAAGTTCACCATCATTGCCTGTTAACCGGATACGGTGCTGATGCAATCAATCCGTATGTGGCATTTGAAACGCTATGGTATGCACGACAGGAGGGTCTTCTCGACAGGACCAGGTTTCCGGACAGCGCATCCCTTGTCTCTGCCTACAAGCAGGGCGTGGCGAAAGGCATACTGAAAGTCATGGCGAAAATGGGAATTTCCACACTGCAATCCTATAAAGGGGCACAAATCTTTGAAGCAGTTGGCCTCGCTGAAGACATTATAAATCGATGCTTTGTTGGCACCGCCAGTCGTGTCCAGGGTGTGAACTTCGATGTGCTGTACCAGGAAATGGAGCAGCGCCATGAAATCGGATTCCCGCCTCGAGCCTCAAACCTGATTCCCATATTGCCCAACCCAGGCGACTTTCACTGGCGTCGTGGTGGCGATGCACATATGTGGGATCCTGCAAGTATCGCCAATCTTCAGGTTGCGGCAAGAACAAACGATAAGGAGGCGTACTGGACATTCGCCAAACATGCCAATGAGGAAGCAACTCGCAAGGCAACACTCCGTGGATTGTTAAGATTCAACAACAGTGTCAATGAATCAATATCAATTGATAAGGTTGAGGCTGCATCAGAAATCGTCAAACGATTTTGTACAGGTGCAATGAGCTTTGGTTCCATATCGGCAGAGAGCCACGAAGCGCTGGCTATCGCCATGAATCGCATTGGCGGAAAGTCAAATACCGGGGAAGGTGGTGAGGACTCTAGCAGGTATATACCCATGGCAAACGGCGACTCAAAACGATCCGCGATCAAGCAGGTTGCATCAGGTCGGTTTGGAGTCACTATCTGGTACCTCGCGAATGCTGATGAGCTGCAAATCAAGATTGTCCAGGGTGCAAAGCCCGGGGAAGGTGGCGAATTACCAGGCCCCAAGGTCGACAAAACTATCGCCAGAATTCGGCACTCGACTCCTGGCGTTGGGCTCATCAGCCCTCCACCACACCACGATATCTACTCGATCGAGGATATTGCACAACTTATCCATGACCTGAAAAACAGCAATCCTGATGCACGCATCAGCGTTAAGCTCGGTTCCGAGATCGGCGTGGGCACCATTGCCGCAGGTGTCACCAAAGCAAAAGCTGAACACATTGTTATTTGCGGCCACGACGGCGGAACTGGTGCATCGCCTTGGACTTCCATTAAACATGCAGGGCTCCCCTGGGAGCTGGGCCTCGCTGAAACTCATCAAACACTTGTCATGAATAACCTTCGCTCAAGAGTGGCGTTGCAAACAGATGGGCAGATCAAAACCGGCAGGGATGTCGCCATCGCGGCATTGCTGGGTGCCGAGGAATTTGGATTCGCCACTGCACCCCTGGTCACTCTCGGCTGCATCATGATGCGCAAATGTCATCTCAATACCTGTCCTGTTGGTATTGCAACCCAGGATGCGGAACTCCGCAAGAAATTCTCTGGTGATCCGGAGCACGTCGTGAATTACCTGTTTATGGTGGCCGAGGAATTGAGGCTGATTATGGCTGAGCTCGGCCTGGCAAACGTCAATGAGATGATTGGGCGAGTTGATCTACTGAATACAGCTGACGCGGTTGATCATTGGAAGGCTAAAGGCCTGGATCTTTCGGGCATCTTAACCCCGGCTAAAATCATATTTGAGGGCACCGAGGTTTACCGAACAATCGAACAGGATCATGGACTGGATAAAGCACTCGACAATGAGCTTATTCGGCTGGCACAACCAGCCATCACGAAGGGTGAGAAGGTGAGTATCGAATTACCTGTAATCAACACCAATCGTGTCGTTGGCACAATGCTTTCACATGAGGTGGCAAAGGCAACGGGCGGGAAGCTGCTTAGCGACGACACCATCCATATCAAGCTCACGGGCTCAGCAGGGCAGAGCCTCGGAGCCTGGCTGGCTGGTGGCATCACGATCGAAGTAGAAGGTGATGCAAACGACTATGTTGGCAAAGGCTTGTCCGGTGGCAAGCTAATCGTCTATCCACCAAAATCGAGCACCTTCAAAGCCGAAGAAAATATCCTGGTGGGCAATGTCGTTCTATATGGGGCAACTTCCGGTGAAGCCTACTTCAGGGGAATTGCCGCCGAACGTTTCTGCGTCCGTAACAGCGGTGCTACAGCGGTTATTGAAGGCATTGGCGACCATGGTTGTGAATATATGACCGCTGGCTGTGTTGTTGTTCTTGGCGAGACCGGCAGGAATTTTGGTGCCGGCATGAGTGGTGGAATCGCCTACGTCTGGGATCAGCATGGTGACTTTTCGAGTAAATGCAATATGAGCACTTTTGAACTGGAACCGCTCGAATCACAATCTGATATCCAGGAGTTGAAACAGCTAATCAAGAATCACCAGGAATACACAGGATCCACCGTGGCAAAATCAATTCTTTCAAACTGGGAAGAAGAGATTTCCCGATTCATGAAGGTTATGCCAGTTGACTACAAACGAGTTCTGCTTGAAATGACTGAGGAAGACAATCGAGCCGCTGCGGCAGGCTCTTAGCTCTTGCCCTTTAGCTCCGACCTTTTAATTGGAAATATTTATGGGAAAACTTACCGGTTTCACAGAATTTGATCGCGAAGTCATCCCCTACCGCGATGTATCTTCAAGGACTCTCGACTTCCAGGAAATCTACACTCCACATGACACAGAAACCCTGCAAACACAGGGAGCCAGATGCATGGATTGTGGTGTTCCTTTCTGTCAGTCCGATGATGGCTGCCCTGTCTACAACCTGATTCCGGAGTGGAATGACCTGGTATACAAGGATCGCTGGCGTGATGCACTGGATCGGTTGCACAAAACAAATAACTTCCCGGAATTTACCGGCCGGGTTTGCCCCGCACCATGCGAGGGTGCTTGCGTGCTCGCCATTACCAGCCCGGCTGTTACCATCAAAAATCTGGAATGTTCAATCATTGATCGGGGCTTTGAAGAAGGCTGGGTCACCGCCAGCTCGCCACCCAATCGAACGGGGAAGAGCGTTGCTGTTGTCGGTTCGGGTCCTGCAGGATTAGCTGCAGCGGCACAATTAAACCAGGCAGGTCACCAGGTGACAGTTTATGAGAAAGCAGACAGGGTTGGCGGTCTTCTGATGTATGGTATTCCCAGCATGAAGCTGGACAAATCCATTATTGAAAGACGAGTTCAGTTGATGCGAGATGAAGGGATCAGGTTCGAAGTCAATGCTGACGTCGGCAGGAATGTCGACGTCAAAAAACTTATCGCGGACAATGATGCCGTTTTGCTGGCAACCGGTGCGATGGTAGCCCGGGAGCTGCCTATACCCGGAAGAGAAGGAGCTGGAGTTCATCTGGCCATGGAATTTCTCACCGCAAATACAAAAAGCCTGCTGGATTCAAACCATGAAGATGGCAACTATATATCAGCAAAAGGTAAGGACGTTATTGTCATCGGTGGTGGTGATACGGGTGCGGACTGCATCGGCACATCCCTGCGTCATGGATGCAAATCACTGGTGAACTTTGAGCTTCTGCCAAAACCTCCCATAGATCGTGCGCCAGACAACCCCTGGCCACTCTGGCCCCTAATCTATCGAGTTGAGTATGCACATGCAGAGGCCGCCGAGAAATACGGAGATGACCCCAGGGTCTTTTCCATCATGAGCAAAGAGTTTTTGCGGGATAAAGATGGAAACCTGAAAGGAATTGTGACCGTTAAGGTCGATGACCGGTTCCAGGAAATTCCCGGTACCGACAAAACCTGGGAAGCTGACCTGATATTACTTTCCATGGGGTTTCTGCAACCCGAGCATTACATCAATGAATCACTGGAAATGGATATTGATGGCCGTGGCAACTTTGAGGCCAACAAGCAGGACTATCGCACCAGT
>SMVA01164330.1_pt1 | contig 27675 bp, 24 predicted proteins | sample 2456451 | NCBI WGS metagenome assembly SMVA01 (sample SAMN11095933, study PRJNA526329) | marine sediment metagenome | biome: Marine sediment; feature: Surficial sediment; material: Deep marine sediment; isolation source: Hadal surficial sediment | place: Pacific Ocean | collected 2014-05 | depth... | reverse complement strand
GATCGGGTATTCATCCATGTAGCCGGCGCCACCATGCAATTGCACACAGGCGTCCACAACCCGACCCTCCAGTTCGCTGGTAAAGAGCTTCGCTTTTGCCGCATCGTCTGCGCTCAGATTTCCCTCTTCATGCTCGATGACGCATTGATCGACAAACGTCTGCGCTATGTCGATCTCCATGCGCATGTCGGCCATTTTGAAGCGCGTGTTCTGGAAGTCCGCAATCGTTCGGCCAAACGCCTTGCGCTCCTTGATGTAGTCCATCGTGATGTCGAAGGCCGCATTCGACGTCGCAACATAACCGATAGAGCCGAGCAGACGCTCCTCCGCCAGAAAATGCATCAGCTGATAAAAGCCGCGATTGAGTTCACCGAGCAGGTTTTCCTTGGGCACCTTGACGTTGTTGAAAAACAGCTCGGCTGTATCCTGGCTCTTCAGTCCCATTTTCCTGAGATTTCGGCCGCGCTCGAATCCCTCCATGCCACGCTCCACCACGAACAGGCTCAGGCCGTGCCGCGTGTCCTGATCGGTGCGCGCAACGACGACCACCAGGTCGGCGAGGATGCCGTTTGATGTATAAATTTTCGAACCATTCAGCAGCCAGTGATCGCCCTTGTCGTCCGCCCGGGTCCTGATGCCAGCGACGTCGCTACCGGCGCCCGGCTCAGTGATCGCAACCGCCAGTATGTGCTCGCCGGAAATGCACTTTGGCAGCCAGCGCGCCTTCTGTTCTTCAGTACCGAGTTCGCCAATGTATGGCCCGACCAGGCGGCTGTGCAGGGCCATGAAGAATCCGGCGTCGCCGTATTTTGCGTTTTCCTCGATCAAAATTTGTTCGTAACGGAAATCGGCAACACCGGCACCACCATATTTTTCATCCGCCCACATAAGCAGCAATCCCTGCTCCCCGGCCTTTTGATAGGCCTCGCGGTCGACCATGCCCTGTTCATGCCATTTGTCGCTGTGTGGCTGAATCTCGTTCTGCAGGAAACTTCGCGTTGAATCGCGAAACATTTCATGCTCTTCGTTGAAAATTTTTCGATTCATTGATCTAACTGCCTTTGAAATTCGGCTTGCGCTTTTCGAGAAATGCCGCGACGCCTTCGGCGCTGTCACCGCTCTGCCGCAACTTTTGCTGCAACGGTGCCTCGACATCGAATGTGCTGGCCCAGGATTCACTCGCGGCATGCCGCATCGCCTTCTTGGTGGCGGCGATCGAGAGCGGCGCACGTTCCGACAATGCCTTGGCCCACTTGATTGCCTCATCCAGCAAGGCATCCGCTGGCACGGCTTTGTTCGCCAGTCCCAGTTCGACACAGCGCTCTGCACTGATGCGTTCTGATTCGATGCTGAGCTGAAACGCGCGCCTGTAGCCAAGTTGATGCACCATCAACCAATTCAGACCGCCGTCTGGTACCAGCGAAATTGTGGTGAAAGGCGACAACAGGAACGCATTGTCGCCCATGATCATAAGGTCACAGTTCAATGCAAGTGACATGCCGATCCCGGCCGCGGATCCGCCGACCGCAGCGATCACGGGCTTTTCCATGGCTGCAATGGACTCAAAAACAGGACGATATTCCGCCTGCAGCATGTCTTCAATACTCTTATCCGGATCGAGACTACCCTTGAGATCTGCGCCCGCGCTAAACGTTCTTCCCTCGCCGGTAATAACCACGGCCCGGACCGAGTCGTCTCCCGCTGCACGATCGCAAGCGGCCAACAGATCGCGCCGTAACTCGTCGTTGAATGAATTCATTGCATCTGGACGATGAATCGTGATTACCGCGACCGCGTCGTCCTGCGTATATTTAACGGTTTCATACTCAGTCATTTCTTGACCCTCAGGCTGCCGGCCGCTGCTGCACTTTTTCCGCTAACTGATAGAACGTCTCGCCTTGTTCCACCATTGCACGCAAACTTCGCGGCACGGCAAATCTCTCGCCGTAGGTTTTCGCGAGCCGATCTGCTGCTTCGACAAAATGTTCGAGGCCCTCGGTTTCGATGAATGAAATCGTGCCGCCAGTATACGGCGGGAATCCCCAGCCGAATATGGAACCGATATCCGCATCGGCCGGATGGGTCACGACACCTTCGTCCATGCAACGCACGGTCTCGATCGCCTGGACATAAAGGATGCGTTTGCGGAGTTCCTGCGGATCCGGCTGCTCCGCGGCAAGCGGATAGTGCTCGGCAAGCCCGGGCCAGAGCCGCTTTTTCCCGCCTTCCGGGTAATCATAGAATCCCTTGCCGAATCGTTTTCCCTTACGATCGAGGTCTTCGACGAATTTGCGCACGACTTCGTCGGCAGGCGTAGCGACATAGGCGTCTCCCAGCGCTTTCCTGGTTTGTGACATGACGTGATAGCTCAACTCGAGCGTTACCTCGTCAGTCACCGCGAGTGGCCCGACCGGCATGCCTGCATGCCTGGCTACATTCTCGATCAGTGCGGGATTGATGCCCTCCGCCAGCATTGAAATGCCTTCCCTGCTGTAGGTACCGAACACGCGGCTGGTGTAGAAACCCCGGCTGTCGTTGACCACGATTGGCGTCTTGCGGATTTGCCGGATGTAATCCAGGGCCTGTGCGATTGCGACATCATTGGTTTTCTCGCCGACAATGACTTCAACGAGCGGCATCTTGTCGACCGGAGAGAAGAAGTGAATGCCGATAAACAGCTCGGGGCGCTTCGATGCTTTTGCCAGGCCCGTGATCGGCAGCGTCGATGTATTGGAGGCGAAAATTGTGTCATCCGATATGACAGCTTCTGTTTTTGCAGTGACGTCAGCCTTGATGCCGGTGTCTTCGAAGACGGCTTCGATCACAAGCTCGCAACCCGTGAGATTGGTGTAATCGGTCGTCGTTTGAATTCGCTCCAGTATATCGGCAGCTTTGTCAGCGGTCATGCGTCCGCGATCGATTCTTTTCTGCAGCAGCTCGCGCGAGTAGTCCTTACCCTTCTCAGATTTTTCCTGTGAGGTGTCGAGTAATACAACTTGCATGCCGGCGACCGCCGATACATACGCGACGCCTGCTCCCATCATGCCGGCGCCGAGAATGCCGAGTTTCGTCACCGGCCGCTTTTCCGGGCCCTTTGGACGGCGCGCCAGTTTGTCCGCAGCACCCTTGTTGATAAACAGGGTTCGCGTCATGTTGCGCGACACAGGGCTCACCAGCATTTTGGCGAAATACCTCGATTCGACGTCGAGTGCCTTATCCATCGGCAATACACTGCCCTCGTAAACGGCTGACATGATCGCGATCGGCGCCGGGTAATTGTGATTGGTCATTTTCTGTAACAACGCCGTACCAACCATCTGCGTTTGAATTGCTGACGGATTCAGCAGGCCGGCGCCGCCGGGAATCTTGAAACCCTTCTTGTCCCAGGGTTGCTCCGCGTCTCCGTGCTCAAGAATCCAGGCTTTTGCCGCCGCGATTTCTCTACCGGCTGCGACCACTTCGTTGATAAAGCCAAGCTCCAGCGCTTTGGCAGGTTTGACGTGTTTGCCTTCGGTCAACAACCTTAGTGCCGGCTCGATGCCCATCAGGCGTGGCAGGCGCTGCGTGCCGCCACCGCCGGGGATCAGTCCGATCTGAACCTCCGGTTGTCCCAGCACCGATTTCGGATTGTCGGCGGCGACCCGGTAATGACAAGCCAGGCATAGCTCGAGACCACCGCCCAACGCGGTACCGTTGATGGCTGCCGCGACCGGTTTGCCGCAGGTTTCCAGCCTTCGGTACGCCTGTTGCAGCTTGCGAGCCCAGTTGTAGACGTCCACGATGTCGCGACCCTGTTCAAAAACATCGACAAGCTCTTTCAAATCGGCACCGGCCATGAAGGAATCTTTGCCAGATGTAATAACTGCCCCTTTGATACTTTCGTCGCTGGCGATTCTGTCGGCAGACTCCGCAATCTCGTCCACAAACTCCGGCGTCATTACGTTCATAGGCCTGTCTTTGACGTCGATCGTCAGGATCGCAACGCCATCTGTGTCTATTACAAAATCTATAGTTTTCATTTCATACCCATCGTTCGAAAATCTTATCGCCCGCTTAGGAAGGGCTCCTACGACGGCTTACCACAATTTTCGATTGTCGAATAAGCAAAAGCCGTCGCGCTTACACGCGCTCAATAATCGTTGCAGTACCCATGCCACCGCCAACACAAAGATTGATCAGCGCCGTATTCAGATCACGGCGTTCCAGTTCGTCAAGTACGGTGCCGAGAATCATCGTGCCCGTCGCCCCCAATGGATGTCCCATCGCGATGGCGCCACCGTTGACATTGATCTTGTCATGTGGAATGTCGAGCCGTTGCATGAATAACATGACGACCGAGGCGAACGCTTCATTGAGTTCGAAAAGATCGATGTCATCGGTCGTCATGCCGCAGCGCCTTAAGACCTTTTCGGCAGACGGCGCGGGTCCGGTCAGCATGATGGTCGGATCGGTCCCAATCGATGAAAATCCTCTGATCTTCGCGCGTGGCGCCAGACCCAAAACGTCGCCGGCGTCCTTGCTGCCAATGAGCATTGCTGCGGCACCATCGACGATGCCGCTGGAATTGCCACCCGTGTGCACGTGATTGATCGACTCCACTTCCGGGTACTTTTGCAGAGCAACTGCATCGAACCCTGCCTGTTCACCCATGATGGCGAAAGCCGGATTGAGTCCGGCGAGATCATCGATGCTGGTGCCCGGGCGCAGGTGCTCATCCTTTTCCAGTAGCGTCTGGCCGATATGGTCCTTGATTGGCGTGATCGAGTTTTTGAAATAGCCCTTGTCCCAGGCGTTCGCCGCCCGCTTCTGACTTTCGACGGCGTAGGCATCAACGTCTTGCCGGGAAAAACCATGCTTGGTCGCGATAAGGTCGGCACCGATGCCCTGCGGCACGAAATAGGTTTTGTAAGCAATGGCAGGATCGGCATGCATTGCACCGGAATCTGATCCCATGGGCACTCGTGACATGCACTCGATGCCTCCACCGATCGTAATATCCGACTGTCCGGCCATGACCTGCGCTGCAGCCGTATTGACCGCTTCCAGTCCGGACGCGCAGAATCGATTGAGCTGTTTCCCGGGAACGGTCTCGGCAAAATCTGCGTTCAACACGGCGGTGCGAGCGATGCAGGAGCCCTGTTCGCCAACGGGCATTACACAGCCGAACACCACATCGTCGATGACGCTGGTATCGAGTTCGTTACGATCGCGCAGGCTGCCAAGAACCTGTGCAGCGAGATCAACCGGGGTTACCTCGTGCAGGGAACCACTTGATTTGCCGCGGCCGCGCGGACTGCGCACGTGATCGTAGATGTAGGCGTCTGTCATTTTGTTGCCCCGTTAGGTGTCTGATGCTTGCGGTGAAAGCGAGATCTTCAGGTGTATTTTCATGTCGTCGTTTGCCTTCCTGAAGTCGATGGATTGCGGATTGATTAACCAGAGATAGGTCATCCCCGAGATATAGGCGATATATTGCGCCGCGATGCTTTTCGGATCGGCGCTGGCACGTATCGATCCTTCTGCCTGCCCGGCACAAACCCAGGCTGCGACGTCGTCCTGTTGTCGCTGGTGAATATTTGCAGATGTCCGCCGGTACTCCGATTTCGGACTCGCGGCACCGCAATAGAGGATTTGCAGCACTCGTGCCTCGCGTGGCGAATCCGAAACAAACTGAAAGAACGATTCAAGCGCCGCGCACATCGCATCGATACCGATTTTGTCGCCAACATCTTGCTTCAGGTAATCGAGCCAGCCCCTGGAAATCGACTTACAGACCTCATCAAACAATCCGGCCTTGGAGCCAAAACGATAGGTCGCAAGGCCGCGACTATAGCCCGCTTTCTCGCCAATCGCCGCAAGCGTGGTCCCGTCGGTGCCATGCTCGAGAATCAGGTCGATCGCCGCATCGAGCATCGCCTTGTCGGAAATAGCGGTACGCTCCGCCTGCGTACGAGTTTGCGCCTCAGGCGCTACTTTTTTTGGCTCAGTGGACAATTTGGGTAACTCGGCATTTCAATAACATTCGTGTTTTCCACATGTTATGTGCTAAATGTAGAAACTTGTTGTCAACAAGCAAGTGAGTATACGCCACTCTTCCAAGGGCCACAAGGCGGCCGCTTCTCAGTTCCAGAGATCGGTGCTCAGGTACTTCAGGCCTGAATCACAGGCAATGATGGCGATGGTTGCGCCAGGTAACGGGCCGGCGAGCAAAGCCAGCGCGGCCGCAAGATTCGCGCCCGTCGAAAAGCCTGCAAACACGCCCTCCTCCTGTGCCAGTCTTCGCGTGCAATCGATGGCGTCCTGCGATGAAACGCTCAGATAACCATCGGCTGTTATGCCGTCCAACTGTGCGAGTTCGCGCATCGAATAACCACCACCCTGAATCGGGTGATCCGGTGCTGTGACGTCGTCGCCGCTCAATGCGGCGGCACCATAAGGTTCGACAACGTAGCATTGAATGTCCGGATTCTTTTCTTTGAAGAACTTCGTGCAACCTGCGAATGTCCCACCAGATCCGGCGAAATCACAAAAAGCGGTTATTTTCTCGTCGCTTTGCTCCCAGATTTCAGGGGCGGTGCCATAATAATACGCACGCAAATTCCCATTGAGACTGAACTGGTCTGCACGAAAAGCGCTGCGTTTTTCTGTGAGCCGTTTAGTTTCTTCGTCGACAAGTTTGAGATCGTCGCCACTGACTTCACCTTTCCTGGAATCCGGTAATTGATCGACGAGTACTACTTCGGCACCCAATGCACGCATCATGCGGGCACGCTCGGGCGAATTTCCTGTCGACATTACTGCAATAAATGGATAACCCTTAATCGCGCACACGATAGCCAAGCCAGTGCCCATGTTGCCGCTCGTCAGTTCAATCACTGTTTGGCCAGCTTGTAGTTCCCCGGATTCTTCGGCTTCTTCGATAATGCGCAGCGCGGCACGATCCTTCTTGGAAAGTCCGGGGTTCAGGTATTCGAGCTTGGCGAGTACCCGGCCATCGACACTTGCCGTGATACGGCTCAGTTCGATCAGCGGTGTCTGGCCGATGGCGCCCAAGACAGACATTGAAACTTTCTGAATTGCGTCATTCACTCCGTCGCTGCCAAATTGTCGATTTCCGATTCCGACAGACCCCAATCGATCAATACGGTGCGAATATCGGACCTTGCGCCCGTCGGCGACTGGCTGATTTCCGAGGCGGTGCGCGAAAATCTCGGTGCCGGTGCCGGTTGCATTACGCCATCAACATCGACAAAGGTGTTACGTGCCTTATTGTGCGCATGATTCGGCGCTTCTGTCAGGGTAAGTACCGGCGCGAAACAGGCATCCGTTCCCTCGAGCAAAGCACACCATTCGTCCCGCGTTTTGCCAGCGAAGATTGTTTCGAACCGTTCGATTTGTTGCAGCCATTTGCGCTTGTCGTGCTGCTCATTCAAATCGATGTCATCGATGCCCAGCAACTCGATCAGTACCTTGAAGAATCGCCGCTCGATCGCACAGACAATTACATATTGTTCATCGCCGGTGCGATAGGCCCGATAAAATGGCGCAGCGCCGTCGAGGATATTGCTCCCCCTTTGGTCCTGCCAAAAGCCGCCTGCGTGTAAACCGTAGAACATGGTCATCAGCGAGGCGGCGCCGTCTACCATCGCAGCGTCCACGACCTGCCCGTTGCCGGAGCGGCCAGTCTCGAGAAGTGCTGCAAGCAGACCCAACGCCAGGTATGCACCGCCACCGCCAAAATCGGCAGTCAGGTTTAGCGGGATCGATGGCGGACCGTCTTTCTCGCCGATCGTTGCAATGACACCGGCAAGCGAGGCGTAATTGCCGTCATGACCGACGGCATCTGCCAGCGGTCCGCTCTGTCCCCAGCCCGTCATGCGGCCATAAACCAGTCTTGCGTTCCTGGCCATGCAGTCGTCCGGGCCCAGCCCAAGACGCTCCATGACGCCTGGCCGAAATCCCTCGAACAAAGCGTCGGCATCGTCACACAGCCTTAGCACGAGTTGCACGCCTGCCTCGCTCTTTAGATCGACGCCGATCGCGGGCCGGCTGCGGTTCATCAGGTTGAATTTCCGCGGCATGCCAATGCCGAGGTCGGCGTCATCCTTGCGCTCGACTCGAATGAGCTGCGCACCCATATCAGCCAACAACATGCCACAAAACTGGCCAGGCCCGATCCCGGCGATTTCAACGACTTTGAAACCCTTCAACGGGCCCATGTGATTTCCTGCGTCAACTACAGAGAGCTGCAGACGTGACCGCCGTCCACTGTAATGATACTGCCCGTCATATAACTGCCGGCGTCAGATGCCAACAACAGTAGCGGGCCGGCTATTTCGCGTAAATCACCAACACGGCTCATTGGCACGCGTCGCATCAGAAAGTCCTCGGCGCTGCCATCTGCAAACTGTTCCTGGTTCATCTCGGTGATGAAATAACCCGGCGCAAGCGCATTGACGCGAATATTGTAGCGCGACCATTCAATCGCCATCGCTTTTGTCAACTGAACGACAGCCGACTTTGCAGCAATGTAAGAGCCGAGCGCCTTGCTGACTCTCAAGCCGAGAACAGACGCGATATTGATGATGCTGCCGTGCTTGTCGGCATTAATCATCGATTTCGCGACAGCTTGTGCCACCATGAATACGCCTTTGAGATTCGTGTCGAGCACTGCATCCCAGTCGTCCTCACTGATATCCGTAAGAAAGGCCTGTTTCGCGATGCCCGCATTGTTGACAAGTATATCGGGAGCGCCGAATTCACTCGTGGTCTCACGCACACAATTTGTGACTGACAACGAATCAGTGACATCCAGTTCGAGACAGATCGCGTTACCACCCTTGTTGCGAACCAATTCTGCTGTTTCTTCGAGTTTTTCGCGCCGTCTTGCCGCAAGCACAACGGAGGCGCCTGCATCTGACAATGTTTCGGCGAATTGTCGCCCCAGGCCCGAGCCGGCTCCGGTAATTAACGCGACTTTGCCGTCGAGTTTGAAGAGATCCATGGCAGTCCTTTCTTAGGGTTAGCCGATTGGTACTTTGGACTGACGTTCCTGTCGCTTGTATGTTGCCGTGGCAGTCACACAAAGTCGATTGTATTCCGGGTCATACAGCCTGGCCTGGGCGAAAAATAGAAACCGGGTTGCGCGGATCAATTCGCCCTCTGCAATGACGACGTCGGCACGATGCGGTGACATGTAATTGCAATTTAGATTAATGGTTACAGACACCATTCTTTCAGATTCCCCGTAGCTGCCTGACACGGCACCCGCAATATCGAGCAAAGAGGCAATCACGCCGCCATGAAGATAACCCACCGTATTGCGGTGTTCAGGCCGCACCGGCATCTCCAACCTGGCGAAGCCCTCTTTCCATTCTGTTAGTTTGAATCCCAGGAACGCAAGATAGGTTCCTTCGTACATTGTCGGGTTGTCGAGAAAACGCTGCGGACTATCGTCATTCACTGTGCGACTGCTCCGCTTCGGCGCAGAATGGCCAGGAACACATCGGGTTCAGGTCGGACGCGGTAGTTGTCCGTCTGATCGGAAAAGACAATGGTGCCGTTGGCATTCGTGACCACCACGGTTGGCATTACGGTGCCTGGTTCGTAACCGCCCGGCACGCCCAATGGCACGCCGTTATCGATGGCAATGCCAAGAGATTCTGCGAACCGGTTGTCGGCATCGATCAGGAAATGGAACGGCACGTCATGCATGCCAGCCAGATTTTTGGTGTGGACGTCAGGTTGCGGGCTGATCAGCGCCACCTTTATCCCCATATCGTCCAGTTCCTGATAGCGGCTGACAATTTCCCGGATTTGCGCCATGCATAGCGGACACCAGTTGCCGCGATAGAACAACAAGACCGCTGGCGACCCACTCAGGTCGGCCGAACCGACCTCATTGCCGTCGGCGTCCTGCAAGCTGAATGCGGGGAGCTTGTTACCAACCGCGAGTTGCATGCTTTCGATGCGGCCGAATCGCGAATACCAGAATACGTAGAGCAGCATGATGCCGGCGTTGACCAGCGCAACGGATAGCGGCCCCCACCCGGCGACGCCCTCAATGAATAGCTCCCAGGCTGCCATCATCAGGCCAACAGTGGACAACAGCAGCAGAAGTGGCAGGTTCTCGCTGGTGCGCCCGACCGGTTTGATCATCAGTCGTAGCATCAGGGAAGGCAGGGGCAATGCGGAAATTACAGCACCCGCCCACGCGGTGCGATCATGGCCGCCGGCAATCAGTTGCCCCAGCGCCAGCAACAGCAGCAAACCGCTGACTAGCGTTGCGGGTAAAACGAAAAGCGATTTTATTTTTGCGTTAGTGGTCACGAATGGTCCCAGCATACGGTCTGTGGCGTCATCAAACTCTGCGACGTCATTGCCGAGTGTCACATGTTCCGCCGGTATTCACCCCCAACCTCGTACAGCGCCGCCGAAATCTGGCCCAGGGAATTGGATTTGACGGTATTCATTAGTTCCGCGAACACATTACCCCGATCGCGGGCGACGGTCTGCAATTTGGCGATCGCGGAGCGGGCCTCTTCATCGTGGGTCTTTTGAAATCCGCTGACGTGGTCGATCTGGTCCTGCTTCTCGGATTCGGTTGATCGAATCAATTCGAGATCGTGCACCTCGTCCTCCTGACCAACCTTCGGCAGGAATGTATTGACGCCGACGAGCGGGAATGAACCGTCGTGCTTCTGGGACTCGTAGTAAAGACTCTCTTCCTGAATCTTGCCACGCTGGTACATCGTATCCATCGCACCGAGCACGCCACCGCGCTCGGAAATCCGCTCGAATTCTCTGTACACAGCCTCTTCAACCAGGTCAGTCAATTCATCGATGATGAAGGATCCCTGCCACGGGTTTTCACAGTAATTCAGGCCGAGTTCTTTCGAAATAATCATCTGGATGGCCACGGCACGCCGCACCGACTGCTCGGTCGGGGTTGTGACGGCTTCATCAAATGCATTGGTGTGCAGGCTGTTGCAGTTATCGAACATCGCATACAACGCCTGCAGGGTTGTCCGGATGTCATTGAAACTGATTTCCTGTGCATGCAGGCTACGCCCCGAGGTTTGCACGTGATACTTGAGCATCTGGCTGCGCGCGCTCGCACCATAACGCTCGCGCATCGCGCGCGCCCAGATGCGCCTGGCCACACGGCCGATAACTGTATACTCCGGGTCCATGCCATTCGAGAAAAAGAAACTTAAGTTTGGGGCGAAGTCGTCGATGTGCATGCCGCGCGCAAGGTAATACTCGATGATCGTGAAGCCGTTCGACAGTGTGAATGCGAGCTGGCTGAGCGGGTTCGCGCCAGCTTCGGCGATGTGATAGCCGCTTATCGATACGCTGTAGTAGTTACGCACGTTGTTGTCGATAAAGTATTGCTGGACGTCGCCCATCATCTTCATCGCGAATTCGGTGGAGAATATGCAGGTGTTCTGCGCCTGGTCCTCCTTCAGAATATCCGCCTGCACCGTACCGCGTACTGCTGTCAGCGTACGTTGCCGAATTTGTTCATAGATTTCCGCGTCTACGAGCAGGTCGCCGGAAATGCCCAGCAAACCCAGACCCAATCCGTCGTTGCCCGGCGGCAGTTCGCCGACGTACTTCGGCCGTGCCTTACCCGAAAAATAAGCATCAATTCTTTTCTGTGCCGCTTCCCATTCGCCTGCTTCTTTCAGGTGCTTCTCGACCTGTTGATCGATCGCAGTATTCATGAAGAACGCAAGGATCATTGGCGCAGGCCCGTTAATCGTCATCGAGACCGAGGTTGCCGGGTTACACAAGTCAAAGCCGGAATACAGCTTCTTCATGTCATCGATAGAGGCGATGGAGACACCCGAGTTGCCAACCTTGCCGTAAATATCGGGCCGTTCGTGCGGGTCCTCCCCGTACAGGGTTACGGAATCGAATGCCGTGGACAGCCGCGCTGCGTCCTGGTCCTTTGACAGATAATGAAAACGGCGATTGGTCCGTTCGGGCGTACCTTCTCCGGCGAACATCCTTGTCGGGTCCTCGCCAAGCCGACGGTACGGGTAGACGCCGCCAGTGTACGGATAGGCGCCCGGCAGGTTTTCTTTCATCAGGAAGATCAGTAATTCGCCCCAGTCGCTGAAATTCGGCGCCGCGATCTTGGGTATCTTCTGATGACTGAGGCTTTCCTTGTAATTGGCGCCGGTGACTTCCTTGCCGCGCACTTCGTAACTATACGTTTCCGTCCTTATGCTTTCCTTACGGGCGGGCCATTCCCGCAGCAAGGTCATAGCCTCGGCGCTGATTTCGCCGATGGCCTCCTGATAACGCTGGCGCAAGACCAGGATTGACCGGTCCTGGTTATCTGCAAGGGCGTTTTTGTCGTAGGCATCGAACGGTTTTGGTAATTCGGGATCCTCCAACGCTTTCAGGGCTTCGTAGAGGTGTTGCAACTGACTCGCCGCGGCCGCTTGCGTCTGGATTGATGTGTTGATGTTGCGACCCTGTTCGCTGATTTCCGCCAGGTAATGAATCCGGCCACCCGGGATAATCGCCATCGCGCGCGGTTCCCGCTCAGACACATCCAGCTTTGGTGTCCATTTGTCCGTATCGAGATGCAGCTTGGCGGCCAGGCGCTGGCACAGCTGGTAAAACATCCAGCTGATTCCCGGATCGTTGAACTGGCTCGCAATCGTCGGGTAAACCGGAATGTCCTCATCCGGAGTCTCGAACTTCACGTGATTTCGTTTCCACTGCTTGCGAATGTCGCGCAGTGCATCTTCTGCGCCACGTTTGTCGTACTTGTTGAGCACGACCAGTTCCGCAAAATCCAGCATGTCGATTTTTTCCAGCTGGCTGGCCGCTCCGTATTCACTGGTCATGACGTACACCGAGAAATTCACCATGTCGACTATTTCGCTATCGCTTTGACCGATGCCGGCGGTCTCCACGATGACCAGATCGAAGCCGCGCGATTTCAGGAACAGAATGTGATCACCGAGCATTTCGCTGGTCGCAAGATTCTGACGTCGCGTTGCAATGGATCGCATGTAGATGCGATCCGAGCGCAGGGAATTCATACGAATGCGATCACCCAGCAATGCACCACCGGTTCGCCGGCGCGTCGGATCGACCGCCAGAACGGCTATTCGCATATCGGGGAAACAGGTCAGGAATCGATTTAGAATTTCATCGGTGACACTGCTTTTCCCAGCGCCACCGGTACCCGTAATGCCGATCACCGGAACGTTGCGAGCCTTGACCTGCCATTCCCTGCGCAAAGCCTTGAGCGTCGCTTTGTTGTACAGGCCTTCTTCGATCGCCGAGATGCTGACCGCAATATCCACAGCGCTATCGGACGAAGATTCTGCCGGCAGAATCGTTGCACGGCGGGCTGCCTCTGTTCGACGGACCAGGTCTTTGATCATTTCCTCAAGACCCATCTCCATGCCATCTTGCGGGTGATAGATGCGTTCCACGCCGTATGCCATCAAGCCGGCGATTTCCTCGGGCGTGATGGTGCCACCGCCGCCACCGAATACCTTGATATGCGCTGCGCCAGATTCGGCCAGGCGGTCAATCATGTAGCGGAAGAATTCGTTATGGCCACCCTGGTAGGAACTAACCGCAATAGCGTCTGCATCTTCATGAATAGCCGCCCGCACGATATCGTCGACGCTCCGGTTATGCCCGAGATGAATAACCTCCGCACCTTGCGCCTGGATTAAGCGGCGCATAATGTTGATCGCCGCGTCGTGGCCATCGAATAACGAGGCCGCGGTAACGAAGCGAAGTGGTGGTTTTACGGTCTTGCCCGATACCTCAGGCAAGTCGGTCGCGGCGGTACTCATGGACCGTTGTCCTCCGACAGCTCAGCGCCAGGAAATCCCATTATTGATGGGATATTTACTTCAAAATCAATGGCTTCAGTCATTGCAAAAGTTTTAATCTACATTAAAATAATCCACTCCGGCGGATAACTCAAGTACTGGCTGCCGATTTTGCACAATCATCCAATGCGAGCGGAGGCGATGGCAAGAGTCGCAGATGAAACCCGGTTCGAGGCGCAGCTGCATCGCATCCTGAAGGCTGCGGCGACCTGCTTTAATCAAAAGGGCTTCAGCGGCACTTCATTGAAAGATGTCTCGCGACACCTTGGGCTGACTGATGCAGCCCTCTATTACTACATCAAGAACAAAGAAGAGCTGGTCTATCAGTGTTATTTGCGCGCGGCTGAACTGGGGCATCACGCGATGGCGCAGGGCATCAGTGACGGTTCATGCGGATTTGAAAAGGCGCTTTTTTATATCACTTATCACGTCGAAATCATGGTCGGCGATCGGGGGCCGGTCGCAATAATGAGTGAGATCCCCTCACTCAAGCGGGCGCACCGTAATGAAATCCTGGAGATATCGCGCCGCCACAGCTTAGGCTTCGAGGAAATCCTGGCTTCCGGCATTGCCGATGGCAGCATCGCGCCTTGTGATGTCCGAATGACCGGCAACGCCATCATGGGCGCAATTAACTGGATACCTAAATGGTTTCACGGCAATCCGCAGATGGCGAAACAGTTACTGGCTGAATTTCCGCAGATTCTGACGAAGGGTCTTAGGCCGACAGAAACCAATTAACTAGCGTAGGAGCTCGGCCTACCGAGCGACAAACATTGAAGGGCATGTTTTCTAACATGCCCTTCAATGTTTGCTAAGCATGAACAAACCACTCGCGATGAAAGAACATCGCCCGCTGGGGCGGGCTCCTACGGCCGGTTCTACAGCAATGATAAGGCGGATTAGGGAATTTCCAGCGCCGCAAGTTCCGATTTGACCCGCTCCTCGTACCTGCGAAGCTCCTCGTCACCAGAATCGAGCGCGATATCGCTGACTTCAACTTTGGTTTCGAGGTAGCTCAGTCGTGCTGCAAGGCGCAAACGAATATTGCGATAAAAATTTGGATCTTCAATTATACCGGACGGCCTGATTATCACGGTCGATCCGCCTGAGGTTGCGCCGCGAATATGCGTCCCGGTTCGACCACTGAGCGTATTCATGTCTCGCCGAATCAGCTTCATGATCAGCCTTGTGTCGCCGATCTCCTGTAACAGATCCAGAAATATTCGATTGGACGCGTCAATTTCAGCCTGCGTCAGATCGGCTGCCAACGCATCCCGAGGTTGCTGCAGTACTTCATTTTCGCGTTCCGCAGCCAGGCGATACCAGGCCAACGCCGTGGCTTTGTCGTGAGGCATGCCAGGAGTATTGAGGTGCATGTAACCGACCATGTACTGCGCATATTTATCGCCACGTGGCGCAAGTTCTTTCTCGTAAATAAATAACGCGCGCTTATATTCGCCGGCGGCATGCAGCTCATCCACTCTTTTCTGTGTCTGGAGCGTTCGTTGATCTGCCGACTCGCCGGGAAAGGACCGGTACGATTGCGCCTGCAACGACGCGCAAAAAAATGCTGCGAGCAAGCTCGCTATGAGTGCCAACCTGATTTTCAACGTGTTCTCTTCCGCAGCGGAAAATTGCTGATTATGCTGGATTGGAGTCCCCCGAATGCCTGCAAGTTCCATCAGCAGTCTCGATTTTACTGTGTTGCCTGGCTGATTTCATGGTTCCGGATCCTTGAAATCGGGGGCTCTTTTTTCCGTATTGGAAGCAACGGCCTCCATCTGGTTCGCGCTGCCCATTACAGCCAGCTGCAGCTCGGCTTCGAGGCGCAATGACGCTGGGGCATCGGATTGCCAGGAATCGTTGATCAGCCTTTTGCAGGCACGGATTGCGTCAGGTGAGCGGCCGGCGATTTCGCGCGCCAATGATTGGGCCGCCTCCAGGGGATCGTCGGTCAATGATGTGACCAGCCCCACTTCCTTCGCGTCGCTGCCGCCCAGGATCCGCCCCGTGAATGCCAGTTCCTTGAATTTGTCGCCCGCCAATATGTGGCGCGCCGTGCTGCTAATTGCCATATCCGGGATGAGACCCCATTTGATTTCCATTATCGACATCCGGACATCGGGCGAGGCATAGCGGATGTCCGCCCCCAACGCGATTTGCAGGCCGGCACCGAAGACCACGCCCTGCAATGCGGCAATCACGGGGACGGGGACCTCCTGCCAGACCCAGGCTGCGCTCTGAAACAGGTTCGCCGGCGATCGTTCGCGCGGAACCATCAACTTGTCGCCGACTGCGCCAATGCCCTCACCACCGAACACCGATACATCAATGCCAGCACAGAAATTTTCGCCGGCACCGTGCAGGACAACCGCGCGTACAGACTTTGCGTCTTTTAGCGAATCGCCAGCTTCGATCAAGGCTTCAAACATCGCCATGTCGACCGCGTTGTGCTTGTCGGCACGATTCAGCATCACGGTGGCGACAGAATTTTCGATATCGACCTTGACCCGGTCACTCATGAACTGTTCCTCGGATAATGGATCCAAGTCTACCAGCGGTGCGAACACGCTGGTCCTAAATTATGAAATTTCGGGGCTACGGATTATTGCGCCCGAGTAGCATTCGTTTTATCCAACGAGTGTGCACTTGCCGTTATCAATGACCAGGGCGTCGCGCGCATTAACGCGGCAACGGAAAGAAACAATGTTCCGGTCTTGCCACATCGCGGTCGTGATTACATCCCCTGGATAGACCGGGGCAGAAAACCGCGCGTCAAAACCGGCAATCAGTGTGAAATCGTAGTCACAAATTGTCTTCAGTATGGCGTGACAGGCAATACCGTAGGTACATCGACCATGCAGAATCGGTGCGTCGAATCCGGCACGCCTGGCGTAGTCAGGATCGACATGCAGCGGATTGAAATCGCCTGACAATCGAAATATCAGTGCCTGGTCGGGTCGGGTCACCAGGTCGCAGCTCAAATCCGGTTCGCGCTTTGGCAATTTATGCGGTAATGGTCCTACATCCGGTGGCCCACCGAAATCACCGTCACCGCGCGCGATCAGTGTGCTACCCAGCGAAAACAGGACAGTATCATCCCGGGCCAGGCGAGCCTCGGATTCGATAAGAATTTTCGCGCCCCGATCTGCACCGAGATCGTAAACGGCAACCACACGATGATTGGCAAGCAATTTCGCCGCCGGCGGCAAAGGCCGGTAAAGATCGAGACGTTGTTCTCCATGCAATACCTTGCCGCGATCCCAGCCGCAGTCATCAAGCAGGTCGCCCGACAACAGCATGCTGGCCATCGAGGGCACGGTTCGCAGCGCCCTCATTTCAAACACAAACGGTAACTCACGATGATTACCAGGATCGCTGCCAAACCCGACGCCGATTGCATAGAGCATCGTGTCCTTTTCCGTGTATTCGAAAGTTAGGTCAGATACGGATGTCGCCAGCAGGGTGTCGTAATCTATGGTCATACTTTTTGAACAAATCGTCGCGGGCAGGAAACGCACAGCAGAGCAAAGGGGCCTGCATTCTAGCAGGGTGCTGAAAAACGCAGTTTTTCTGTAGCCTGCTAGACGGTGCAGGGATGTACCGTCATTTTTGATGGCTGCAAGCCATTGAAAATGGGAGCCATTCGAAAACCACGTTGCCAGACAGGACGTCTCAATGCCGCGGAGTGCAGGGATGCACAAGAGCGGCGTTCGGATGGCGATTTTGAAAAAGTCATGGACGGCTTTTTCAACAACCTGCTAGGGCCGTGACTAATCTCCGGCAAGTAGCCGGCATATAGCTTGACCTTGGCATTGCCAGCAGACCAAAATCGATCGCATGAACGTCGACGAATCGCTCATCTTGCGAGCCGCTCACATTTCCGAAGCACGCGCGATTGCGTCGATGTCACGACTGCTGGTGGAACATGGTCTGAACTGGCGCTGGACGCCGGCCCGTGTCAGATATTCCATCAAAGACAAGGAGACAATGGTGCTCGTAGCGAGTATCGATGGCCGGTTGAGCGGTTTTGCGATCATGAAGTTTCGCGACGCAGAGTCACACCTGTTCCTGCTGGCGGTTGCAGCTAAATTTCAACGCACGGGCATCGGCCGTGCGCTACTCGCGTGGCTCGAAAAATCGTGCCGTACGGCTGGCATGCGGCACATTCGGGTTGAGGTCAGGGCGAACAACCATCAAGCGCGAAAATTTTATGAGCGTTCGGGATATCGCTTTATCGGACAGGTGGCAGGCTACTACGACCAGCACGAACCGGCTGTCGTCATGGTCAAGACGCTGGCCGACGCTTTGGTGAAGTGACAGAGTGCAAGGAAGTCACGCGTTTTGCGCGTACTTCCAACCGAGTGCAGCAAGCGGCGCTACCGCGTTAGCTGCGCGCTCGGCGTGCACGCTTGCCGCGGTACCATCCCTGACACGGCCGGCGATACCCTGCAAGATCGCCGCAATGCGAAAAAAATTGTACGCGGAATAAAAATCGCGGTTTGCGATGCCATCGTCGCGCCCGATTTTTGCGCAATAACTGGCGACGTAGTCCTCTTCCGATGGTATTCCCAGTAGCTCAAGGTTTTTGCCTTGCAGGCCGGTGCTGCCGATGCCGATTTCAGGCATCTGCCAGGCCATCAGGTGATAGGTAAAATCTCCAAGTGGATGTCCAATGGTTGATAACTCCCAATCGAGAACTGCGATAATCCTTGGTTCCGCTGGATGAATAATCATGTTGTCGAGCCGGTAGTCACCGTGGACGACCGTCGCAGACTCATCCACCGGGATATTGCCCGGAAGCCATTCGATCAATTTATTCATCGCCGTGATTTCGCTGGTCTCGGAAGCGGCATATTGTTTCGACCACCGGGAAATCTGACGTGCGAAGTAATTGCCCGGCTTGCCGAAATCGGAAAGTCCGATTTTTTCATGGTCGAAGTTGTGCAGGTCAGCTATGGTCTGATTCGCGTGCTCGTAAATCGCTCTTCTTTCGCCAGGATCAGAATCCGGCAGATCAAGCTCCCAAAATATACGACCTTCGACAAATTCCATGATGAAAAACATCGTGCCGACGATTTCTTCGTCTTCGCAAAGTACATAAGGTCGCGGCACCGGGAAATCGGCGGCATAAAGAGCGCTGATCACCCGATATTCCCGATCCACTGCGTGTGCGGACTTCAATAACTTGCCGGGTGGCTTGCGGCGCATGACATATTCCCCGGACGGGGATGCAAGCAGGTAAGTCGGATTGGACTGGCCGCCCCGGAATTGACGTACCGTCAATGGGCCCTGGAATCCCTCCACGTGAGACAACATGAATGCCTGCAACGGTTCCGGATCGAACTTAAGCGCCTCAAGTACATCGCGGGTTCCAGAGAACTGTTCCTGCCTCGATTTCATCGAGGTTCAACAAAAAAATCCGGCATCAGATCAAGTGAGGGATCAACCGCGTATGACGCCAGGTCAGTCACTCCCGCGAGCTCCATGATTTCGTCATCAATACAGAAGTTGCCGGTGAATTCCCGACTGGGTTGGGTCACGATGAAGTGCGCCGCATCGGCCATGATTTCCGGTTTGCGTGAGCGCTTGACCATGTCATCGCCACCGAGCAGGTTTTTGATAGCGGCCGTCGCGATCGTTGTCCTCGGCCAAAGTGCGTTGACCGCAACGCCCTTCTCACGAAATTCCCCCGCCATGCCCAGCACACACATGCTCATGCCAAACTTCGCCATGGTGTACGCGACGTGGTTCTTGAACCACTTCTCTGCCATATCGAGCGGCGGGGAGAGGTTCAGGATATGTGGATTGTCGGACTCCAGCAGGTGCGGGAGGCAGGTCTTCGATACCAGGAACGTGCCACGAGTATTGATCTGATGCATCAGATCGAAACGGTGCATTGGTGTCTGCAGGGTCGGCGTCAGTGATATTGCGCTCGCATTGTTGACACAGATATCGATTCCGCCAAATTTTTCAACACCCGCAGCGACCGCCTCTTCGACATTCTTGTCGTCGCGGATATCGCAGATGACCGGCAACGCCCTGCCACCGGCCTCCTCGATTTCCGCCGCCGCCGAATAAATAGTGCCGGGCAACTTAGGGTGCGGTTCCGCGGTCTTGGCCGCGATTATTATGTTTGCGCCATCTTTCGCCGCGCGCTTCGCGATAGCCAGTCCAATGCCGCGGCTGCCGCCGCTCAGGAACATCGTTTTTCCTTTGAGATCACCCATGACATGCTCCACCTAATCGTTCTACGCATCATACCGAAATCACATCATAAGAATGATCGCCCGCTGGGGCGGGCTATTACGAACATTTTGCTTATTCGGGCGTCCAAAAATTGTAGAAAGGATCCGTAGGAGCCCGCCCCAGCGGGCGAATGAACACGCCCTAGCGGGCGATTACATTCTGAAGATACCGTGCAACGACTCCGAGTCGCGGGGATTATTCATCGAAACAGATATGCCCTGTCCGAGAATTTTTCGGGTGTCGACCGGATCTATTACACCATCGTCCCACAGTCGCGCACTCGAATAGTACGGATGACCCTGTTTCTCATACTGGCGTTGAATGCGCCGTTCGTAGTTGAGCTGGTCCTTGTCAGTCCACGACTCGCCCCTGGCCTCAAGTCCGTCGCGTTTAACGGTCGACAATACGAGCGACGCTTGTTCACCACCCATCACGGAAATTCTTGCGTTCGGCCACATCCACAGCATCCGTGGACTGTAGGCTCGTCCGCACATCGCATAGTTGCCCGCACCGAATGAGCCACCGATGATGACGGTGAATTTCGGCACGGACGCAGTCGCCACCGCATTGACAAATTTGGCGCCGTCCTTGGCGATGCCGCCGTGTTCATACTTTCTGCCAACCATGAAACCGGTAATGTTCTGCAGAAAGACCAGCGGTATGCCGCGGCGATCGCAGAGCTGCACAAAATGCGCGCCTTTTTGTGCAGATTCGGAAAACAGGATGCCATTGTTGGCGATAACGCCGACCGGATAGCCATACAGATGTGCGAAACCGCATACCAGTGTCGGGCCGTATAGCGTTTTGAATTCCTGGAATTCAGAACCATCGACTAATCTCGCGATAACTTCCCGAACATCATATGGGAAGCGGAATTCCCTGGACACGATTCCGTAAAGCTCATCCGCCGGGTAAATCGGTTCGGCAGGCTCGCGCAAATCCAGGTTGTTGTCCTTGCGCCAGTTCAAGTTAGATACAAGCTCGCGAATCCTGGCCAGCGCCTCACTGTCGTTGTCTGCAAGATAGTCGGTGACTCCCGAGATTCTCGAGTGCACGTCACCGCCGCCGAGCGTCTCGGCATCAACCACCTCGCCGGTGGCCGCCTTGACCAGCGGCGGCCCTCCGAGAAAAATTGTCCCCTGGTTCTTGACGATGACCGCTTCGTCGCACATCGCTGGAACATATGCACCACCGGCTGTGCACGAACCCAGAACAGCCGCCAATTGCGGAATTCCCTTAGCCGACAGGCGTGCCTGGTTGTAAAAAATTCGGCCGAAATGGTCGCGATCAGGAAAGACTTCGTCCTGCATCGGCAAATAGGCGCCACCCGAATCGACCAGGTAAATGCATGGCAGACGATTCTGCTCCGCAATTTCCTGGGCGCGAAGGTGCTTTTTGACGGTTAGCGGATAGTAGGTACCGCCTTTCACGGTCGCATCATTGGCGACGATCATGCAATCGATGTCACTGACCTGACCAATGCCCGTTATGATGCCGGCGCATGGTACTTCGTCGTCATAGAGGCCATGAGCCGCCATCTGTCCGACCTCGAGAAACGGTGCGCCGCGATCGACAACAGATCGAATGCGATCGCGCGGCAGTAATTTGCCTCGTGAGAGATGCCGATCGCGCGAGCGTTTGCTGCCGCCTGCCGAGATCTTCTTGCAGACCGCTTTGAGATCGGCCGCTAATTGGCGGTTCGCCGACTCATTCGCAGCAAACTCCTTGGAGTCGCTTTTTATTTTGCTTATCAATGCCGGCATTTGAGTAGCTGCGCGACCCGATCAGGCAGTCGCGTCGAATAACTCACGTCCGATGAGCATACGCCGAATTTCGCTCGTGCCTGCCCCGATTTCATAAAGCTTTGCATCACGCCAGAGGCGCCCCGCAGGATAGTCATTAATATAACCGTTTCCGCCGAGTGCACGTATCGTCTCGCCGGCCATCCAGGTCGCCTTTTCGGACGACACCAGGATACAGCCGGCGGCATCGAATCGCGTTGTCTGTTGCCGGTCACAGGCTCGGGCCACGGCATACACATAGGAGCGGCATGCGTTCATTTCCGTATACATGTCTGCAATCTTGCCCTGCATGAGCTGGAATGTGCCTATCGGCTGGCCGAATTGCTTGCGATCGTGCACGTATGGCATGACCAGGTCAAAACAGGCGCGCATGATGCCGAGTGGACCTGCCGCGAGCACCAGGCGTTCGTAATCGAGGCCACTCATCAGGATGCTTGCCCCCTTGCCTTCCGTGCCGAGCAAATTCTCAGCCGGAACCTGGCAGTTATCGAGGATTACCTCACTGGTGTCCGATCCCCGCATGCCAAGCTTGTCGAGTTTTTGCGCGACTGAATATCCCGGAAAATCCGGCTCAACGATAAACGCGCTGAGTTTGTTCGATTTAGCAGGATCAGACCCGGTAACGGCGTAAATAATTGAGGTATCCGCTTCCGGCGCATTCGTGATCCACATCTTGCTACCGTTCAGAACGTAGCAATCGCCATCGCGGATCGCAGTTGTGCGCATTGCCATCACATCCGAGCCGGCGCCCGACTCGCTCATCGCTAATGCACCGACGTGTTCGCCGGATATCAGTTTGGGAAGATATTTTTCCTTTTGTTCGGGAGACCCACACCGGCGCAGCTGATTAACGCAAAGATTTGAATGGGCACCATATGACAATCCGACTGATGCTGATCCGCGACTGATTTCTTCCATCGCAACGACGTGCGCCAGGTACCCAAGTCCTGCACCACCATCTGCTTCATCTACCGTGATACCAAGAAGTCCGAGTTCGCCAAGCTGCAGCCAAAGATCTCGTGGAAACTGATTTGAGGCGTCAATTTCCTGCGCGCGCGGCGCAATATGATCGCTCACGAAGTCGCTGACGGACTCGCGCAACATGTCGATCTCGTCGCCAAGACCAAAATCAAAATCAATCATTTCTGTCCCCAGGATGCCCGGACCCCGGGCCATAACAGGAATTCTCTACCGGCTGGATCAGAATTTGAATACCATTCGGGAGGTACTGATACCTGGTTGATTTTATTGACTAACTTACGGGTATCAGGCGCGGCCGAGATTATCGATCAGCATTGAAAACAGCTCATATTGCGAGCTGATGCCGAGTTTCCCGAACAGGTTTCGCTTGTGAACCATAACGGTGCCCGGCGCAATCCTGAGCTCACGCGCAATGGATTTCGACGAATGTCCGCGTAGCAAAAGTTGACTGATCTGACGCTCACGACGCGTCAGGATCGATTCCCCGAAATTCTCGAAACACTCAGTCAGGCGTTTGTGAACGTTGTCATCGCCACGCGGATTGCCTGCTTTCGCAACCCACTCGTCCCAGGTTTTCCTGATCGCGGACTGCACGATGGGCTCTATCATTCCCAGTCGATGCAATTCGGCTTTCGTAAACGTTCGATTTCGTCGCCCGATCACCAGTACGACAGTCGTCCGAGCTGAGACCTGCGTCAGAAAATCCATTTCATCCAGCAAGTGCGTGCGTTCGCAGTACTGCCGGTAATACTCACTTGAGCGAAAACGGTCAGGCAGTTCCTCGCGGAATCGGCACAAGGTCGGTTTCTTCTTGCGAATCGCAAGTTGATAAAGCGGATCGAGCAGGTAAGGCCCCGCCAGGTAACGTTCCAGGTAGTGCTTTCTTCCTGCAGGTTCCAGTGTGTGATGCAGGACGATCGGTCGAGCATCATTGTGGAATGCAATCAGGCAGGTTCCTTCGTGATCCACAACGGATTCAATCGCCGCAATCAACCCGGATGCCGTTGTGTCCGCCTTCGTTGCCGAAATAATGCCGGCAACAGCGTTGTGCCAATCAGGGGATTCGAATTTACTACGCACGATGTTTGGCCTTGCTCATGGACGCATCCTCCTGCTCGAGTTCGCGCCAGATGTCTCGCACCCACTCTCTGATCTGCAAGGCTTCTGCCCAGCGATCCGACAATTCCCGCCGATTGCGATCTGTCATCGCGTAGGGTGGCGGTCCAAGCTCACAGAGGAAAATCAATGTAGCATCATTTGCGTTGCGCCTGCGCCAGGCCCGCATTCCTGATTTCCACCACCCTTTGAAAATCCTCACCCACTCCTGGTGTTGCGGGAAATCGATCTGAACCTGTATTTGCTCGCGATTGGCGATCCGGCCCTGAAAACAGTCTGACTGCTGCAAGATCCGCTCAATGAAATTTGTGTCCGTTGCTGAAATTGGAGATCGCATTTCGCGATCAACAACGATATGCGACAGGTCAGCACACAGTCGTATATCCGGCGCCAGGTCCAGCAACTGCAGCGTGTAGTAAAGGTCGTTTAAAAGGCTATCGCGGTGCGTTTCGAACAGTAACGGCAAACCGGACTGCTCAGCATCATCCATCCAGCGCTCCACCACCGGTACCGCATCTGCCACCGCGATTGGCATGACGCCGCCGATGACGTTTACCATTGATGCATTGAAGTCCTTTGCCATTGCCAGCAGCGGTTGCATGTCATCAAGCTTGTAAGGAAAAGCATTAACCATGCAGCCCAGGCCGTGCTTATCGAACAAGGGCCGCAGTTCCTGAAATCGTTCGATTTCGTCCACGCCGGGATCGATGCACATGCCGTCATAGGCGGCATCGGCCACCATTTGAAAACTTTCTTCGAAAGAGCGTTCTGGCAAGTCCGGGCTACGTAACTCCATCGCCCAGAGTGACTGGTAGATTTCCAGGTTCTGCATGAGCCGTCGGCTACCTGTCAGAATGAGGTGAGAAAGGACGCGGCATTGCCGCCGTAGACTTCGGCCTTTTGTGCTGCGAGCAGGAATTCCGTGCCGGACGGCGAATCACTCTCGTGATTGTCCACGATTCTCCGCACACGCTGTTTGTGAAAAATTTTCAACTGGGCCGAGAACGGAATAACCGCAGCCGGATCATTACCGAATTTCTCGCGGTGTTTTTCCGGCAAGCGATACCACGGAACAGTCATGTCATCATGATGGGCGTTGTGGAATCCGAAATTGAGCGTAAGCCAGTTCACCCATTCATGATCCAGCGAGTGTGGATTGCTGTAAGTATGTTCCTGCTCCCAGGCGAAATCGCCCTTGCGGAGCGGTTTGTCGAAATCAAACAGCGCGAGGTTGTAAGGATAGTCATGTTGCAAGCTATCCATGAAACGCAGCACAGTCATCATCATCATCGTAGCTATAACATAGAGTAACGCCGCCATCGGCTGCAACAGGAGAACCGTCAGGAAAATACTGCCACGTAACAATATGACTGCGACATTCCGACGTCGCTGGTCTCTTCGCTGCGGAATGATGAATGACGTAAACACCGTGATGAAATGCATAATCATTTCGTGCGCCGGTATGTAAAACCATTCGAAGATACGGGTGACATACAGCACACGCGGGTGCCGGGAGAAAAACTTCTCGTAATCAAACCAGACGACATCATCGACATCGACGTGATGGCGAAAATGCTTGTAGCGCATGTCTTCATAAGTTCCATAGGCGGCGCCACACAACCAGCTAAAGAAACGGCCGAGATGCGCATTGTGCCGGATACTCTTGAAAACGAGATTGTGTCCGCACTCGTGAACCATGTACGCGGCGATCGTCATCGCGTGTGCAAGCAAAAACGTTGCCGCAATATTGACCAGCCAGCTACCATGAAATAGCCCGACGATTCCGGCGCCATATCCCAGCATCGAATACAGCACGGCGCCAGCGTGCCAGGCGAATCCGTCCGTTTGCTTCAATGCCGGCATATGTGAAGAGAAAACTGCCATTTTTCAGATAGTTGGAATTGCCCTGTTCGCTGCGGCCAGCCCGTCTCCAATGACCATAGCCGCCCGTTCATTGACTGGCAAGCCCCGGGCAACTTATTCACACATGACCGGTACGGATTGATAGCATAGCGGCCAGGATCGACCCACCGGACCCATTAATGAATTTCGAGAACAAAGTGGTCATTGTGACCGGGGCGGCACGCGGCCTCGGGCAGCAGTATGCGCGGCAATTCGCACGCCGGGGTGCCAACGTCGCGGTGAATGATGTTCGCGATTGCAGCAACACGCTGGAGATTATCGAGCAGGAAGGGGCCACCGGCATCAAGACCAAAACTGACGTAACGAGCGCCGCAAGTACTGCAGAAATGGCTGCGGCAGTGGTCGAAAAATTCGGCCGCATAGATGTCCTTGTAAACAATGCAGCCCTCTACGGTAGCTTAAAATTTGCCCCGTTCCACAAACTCGATGAGGCGGAATGGGATGCGGCGATGAACGTCAATGTCAAAGGAATATGGCAATGTTGCAAGGCTGTTTTGCCCTCGATGAAGGAGCAGAACAGCGGTTCAATCATCAATATCACATCGCTTGCGGCAGTGTACGGTATGCCAAATGGCCTGCATTATACGGCTTCGAAAGCGGCTGTCATTGGCGCGACGCGTGGACTTGCGCGTGAACTGGGTCGCTACAATATTCGCGTTAACGCGGTAGCGCCAAATGTCGTGAACACAGACGCAACCGGTGAGGTGTTCGGGGATAAACGCGAGAAAATCGTCGATGTGACGCTTTCGCAGCAGGCGATCAGGAAGCCGCTGGAGACGGAGGACATCGTCGGCACTGTTCTCTTTCTTGCCAGTGATCACAGCAAGCTGACGACCGGGCAGACGATGATGGTCGACGGTGGGACCGTTTTTCTGTAGCAGGCCAAAGATGATATCAACCATTAATTTGCGGGATCGAGAAGCATGAAGCTTGTAACAGCAATCGTGAAACCCTTTCGGCTGGATGACGTGCGAAATGCACTAAGTGAGGTCGGCGTGCAGGGCATGACCGTCAGCGAAGTCAAAGGATTCGGCCGGCAACGCGGGCATACGGAGCTTTACCGCGGCGCCGAATACATCGTCGATTTTCTGCCGAAAGCGAAAATTGAAGTTGCGGTCGCCGATGATCGCGTGGAAGAAGTCATCGAGGCGATTGTCAACAGCGCCAAAACCGGCAAGGTCGGCGATGGCAAGATATTCGTGACCAATATCGAGCAAGTCTGGCGTATCAGGACGGGCGAAACCGGAGACAGCGCGCTCTGATCTGGAATTACCCGGACTACAGTTCGCGCCACCCAAAACCGCTACCCCGCCGGTAGTAAACACCCATAGCGCGCCCGTAGATTTCGCTTTCCGAGACCGCCCCGAAATATCGACCGTCCACAGAATTTCCGCGATGATCACCGATCGCCAGAACCATGCCGTCGCCTATGGTGCCGGACATTGCCGGACCACCACCGTCTAGCAGATTCAACTCGACTATTTTTTCACCCATCAGCTCAATGGTGCGGTTGCCCGGGGATGCCAGCCACTCACCATTGATGGCGAGGTGGCCGTCTCGAATCAGGACTTCGTCGCCACTGATCGCCACGATGCGTTTGATCAGTCGTTTGCCATCTCGCGGTGAATCAAAAATAACGACATCGCCGCGTTGCACTGCATTGCCCGAGGTAATTTCAATATCGGTGAAAGGGACGCGAAAACCGTACGCGCGTTTGTCGACGAAAACTC
>SMVA01360279.1_pt1 | contig 27685 bp, 20 predicted proteins | sample 2456451 | NCBI WGS metagenome assembly SMVA01 (sample SAMN11095933, study PRJNA526329) | marine sediment metagenome | biome: Marine sediment; feature: Surficial sediment; material: Deep marine sediment; isolation source: Hadal surficial sediment | place: Pacific Ocean | collected 2014-05 | depth... | reverse complement strand
TGTTTCGTGCGTGATTATCATCGCGATGAGCGCCGATCAGATTCCCGGGGCCATTAATCTCATCATCAGTAATGCGTTTACCTCCCAGAGCGTCACCGGAGGAATGATTGGCGCGATAATTGTCGGCTTCCAGCGCGCGCTTTTTTCCAATGAAGGTGGCATCGGGTCTGCTTCCATCGCCCACTCTGCGGTGCGAACGAACGAGCCCGCATCCGAGGGTTTGGTGTCGCTGCTGGAGCCCTTTATCGACACGGTGGTTATTTGCACGCTGACTTCGCTGGTTATTGTCACCACCGCCTACCCCCATGGGCTCATGGATGACGGTTTGGCAGGCATCGCCCTGACTTCGGCGTCGTTTGCCCACCACATAAGTTGGGCACCGTATCCGCTAGCCGTAGCCGCGCTATTGTTCGCATTTTCAACCAGTATTTCCTGGTCGTATTATGGCTTGAAGGGCTGGACCTATTTATTTGGCGAGGCGAAATTTACCGAGATGATTTTCAAGGCGATATTTTGTGGTTTCATCGCGCTGGGGTGCATGATTCAGCTGACGGCGGTGCTGGAATTCTCGGATGCGATGGTCTTCCTGATCGCCATCCCGAATATTCTGGGGTTATACCTTTACGCCCCAGAGGTGAAGCGTGAGATCAATGATTACATCGCGCGTCTGCAGGCCAGGGAGACTCCCTAGTAGGGCTTGTCGCCATCGATGGTAATGCGTTGCAATCGACGGTGTGCGGGAAAATAATCGTTAATGGGTTTGTGCTGGGTGCTGCGGTTATCCCAAATGGCGATGCTGTGGACCTGCCAACTGAAACGGCAACTGTATTCCGGTGTCGTAATATGGTCGTATAAAAAAGACAGCAGCGCATCGCTCTCTTTTTTACGCATGCCCTCGATATGTGTGGTGAACAGAACGTTGACAAAAATAAGCTTCTTGCCCGTCTCCGGATGCGTGCGTATAACCGGATGCTTAACGGGAGGATTGGCGGCGACCGCATCGGCCAGGCGTTGCGTGCCTCCGGCCTCAGCCAGGCTTTCCCTGAAGCCATAGGCGAAATCGTGAACAGCGGTCAGCCTTTCCAGAAAATTCTGCATATGGAAAGACAGACCTTCATAGGCAGCGGTCATACTGGCCCACAAGGTGTCACCACCGCGCGCCGGCACGATCACTGATTTGAGCACGGTGGCCATAGGCGGGTGTTCGCGAAAGGTCATGTCGGAATGCCAGGCTTCAATTTTGGTTGGTTTTTCCGCAGTGCTTTCGAGTATGGTGATCTCGGGATAGCCCTCTACCGTGTCGTAGGCGGGGTGAGTTTGCAATGGTCCAAACGATGCCGCCAGGGCGTGTTGCCTGGCGGGGCTGATGTCCTGGTCACGGAAGAAAATCACTTCGTATTCATTGAGTAATTTACGGATTCGCAGCGCGTCCTCGCCGGCCAACTCGAGGGAGAGGTCAATGCCGACTATTTCAGCGCCCAGGGCGCCCGCCACAGGTTTTATTTCAAGCATGAGTTAAGAATCTATCTGCTGATAAGAGGTTGATTTTACCACTTGATGAATCAAAGACCACCCTTGTCCGCCGGTGTAACCGCACTAGAGCTCCTGCACCGTAAGCGAGAGTTCCTCAGCCAGTGCCGCAGTTTCCCTCGGCTGGCCATTGCTGCTTATCACTGCAGTGCTGGCCAATTCGGGTTGCAGATAGGTTTGCGTAACGCGCTGTAAATCTTCCAGTGAGACTGCCAGTATCCGTTGACGAAATAGCTGGCGCTGCTCATGACTACGGCCCGACAGAGCGTTGTGGAAGTGCTGTTTTGCCTCGCCTGCGGGGGAACTGGGCTTATCCAGGCCGCCGATTACGCCCAGGATAGCTTCTTCCAACACCCGGTACTCATGCTGAGTGTTCAGCATCCAGTCGATTGCCGCATCGAAATCGGTCAGCGTTTCGGCTAGCCTGGGGTCGCGGTAGGAGTAAAACCGGAAAGCGGCGATGCCGGAGTCCTGGGATGCACCACCGCCGTATGCGCCCCCTTGCTCTCGAATGACCCGGTGCAGAAAGCCGTTACGCAAAACGCCCCCCAATACCGTCAAAGCTGCCGCATCCGGGTGTTGTATGGGTACCGTGGGGTAGGCTCTGGCACAAAAATTTACCTGGGTGTTGGTCAGCCAGATTTCGCCCGTGCGCTCCCGCAGTGGTTGCAGGTGAAATGGTTCGCCGCTATCTACACTCTGATAGCCCTGCCAGAGGTCGGCGGTCTGGCGCGCGAGGTCGGCGGTTTTGTCCGACTCTGCCACTGTGAGTAACTGTATCGGCAGGGTGCGCATATGCGCGTGAACGGCCTCCAGTTGCCCGGCGAACGACGCAAGCGCCGCTTCATCACGCAGACTGTCGTCCAGTTCACGCAGCGCTTTAATGCCCGCCATTCCGGATATCTGATGGTTCAGATGTGCCAGTGGGCTCATGCCCGCGCAGGCAGCCGCCATAGCCAGGCCGTGACCGTTGCCAGTGACGGCTTGTTCGCGCCGCGCGCGCTGTTGGCTGATGAGGTCGCGTATGCGCGCCGTTTCATCAAAGCGTACGGTCTCCAGGGTATCGCGCATCAGGCGGGTTTGATCCTGTGCATTACGCAACAGCGCTTTGGAAGAGAGTACGAAGTTGCCGCTAATCTCCTGTTCGGAATCGACAGCGCCGCGCATCGACGTGAAAGCATTGATGGAGCCGACGGTTGCTGCCTGCTTGTGTTGGACCTCGAGATACGAAGCACCTTTGAGCCCAAGCTCGGTAATGAAATTGGCGTAGTAGGGCAGCACGCGTAGCTCGTCCCGGCTCAGTTGGGGGAGGGTACTTATCACCTGTTGATAGACGATGCCGTTAGTGCCCTGGCCGTAGCAACTTATTGCGATGCCGTTGTTATCAGTTTTTTCGAATTGCGGCTCGGGGAAATCGACCGCGACGTCTGCCAGTTCCACTTTGGGCAGAATACTCTCATCATCGCTTTGCTGTTGCCGCGCCACGAGATCTGCGGCCAGATCCACAATTGCCTGTTTTTCGTCTTCGCTCAGACGCGTTTTGACCTCAGCCAGCCGCGCTGCCTCCTCCGCGGATCGCTTGGTCGAGAGAGTCTTGTCCGGGGTCATTACCAGGGTAACGCGGTGTGGATTGTCCAGCAGCAGGGTTTTGGCCAATTGTCGAATATAGTCCGGGTCTTGAATTCGTTCGCGCATTCTCGCGATAACCGGCTCCAGATCGAGTACCGCAATCGGGTCGCTGTAATGGGTTGCTGAGCCCAGCGCCTGCAATATAAGTTGCAAACCATAGGGGAAGCTATCGCCGCTGACCTCGCGTTGATGCAGTTCCAATTGATGCAACACGGCCTCCACCCGCTCCTGCGGCACACCCTGTTCGGCAACCTGGGTCAATACGCCCAGCACCAATTCTTCCACTGCAGAGGCATGTTCCGCCTCGCTGCCCTCCACGCCGCAACAGAACACCAGTTCGCGCATGGAATCTTCCAGGCCACAGAGCGGGGAGGGGGCCTGTCCCAGCGCTGTGGTTTCCAGTGCGTGCAGCAATGGTGAGGCACTGTTGTCGGTCAATACGCTGCACAGCAGCTGCGTTTCCAGCAGCTGCTCCAGATCGGCGCTTTCGCCCAGCATCCAGCCGATTACAATATGGGTCTTGTTCTCAACCGAGGCGCTATCGTCGAAGGCATAGCTGTCGGTGACTCGAAGGGGAGCTGTTAGCCGTTGTTCGGGCAGCACCTCTATGCGCTGATCCAGTTTTTCAAATCGATGCAATGCCTTGTCTTCGAATACCCGCTGGTGTTCGCTTGCGCTCATCTCACCAAAGGTCATGAAGATGGCATTGCTGGGGTGATAATGACTCTTGTAAAAAGCCTTCAGCTGTTCATAGGTTAGATCGGGAATGCACTGCGGATCGCCGCCGCTGTTGTAGTGGTAGGTGCTCGTCGGGAACAGGTGTTCACACAGTTTTCCCCACAAGGTACTGGTCACGGAACTCATTGCGCCCTTCATTTCATTGAATACTACCCCTTTAAACACCAGGTCGCTCTCGGTGTTGCCGGGATCCGAGAACTCCACCCGATGGCCCTCCTGGGCGAAGTCCAGCACATCCAGACGAGAGAAGAACACGGCATCGAGATAGACTTCCAGCAGGTTATTGAAATCCTTGCGGTTTTGGCTGGCGAAGGGGTAGGCAGTCCAGTCGCTGCTGGTAAACGCGTTCATGAAAGTATTGAGTGAGCGCCGCAACATCATAAAAAAAGGATCACGCACCGGGTATTGTTCACTGCCGCACAGGGCCGTGTGCTCGAGAATGTGGGCAACGCCGGTAGAGTCCTGTGGCACCGTGCGCAACGCCACCAGGAACACGTTCTCGGTGTTGTCGGCAGCGAGGTGGTAGTGAGCTGCGCCCGTGCGGCGATGACGATATTCCTCCACCTGAATATTCAGGGAATCAATGGCCTGGTGGCGCACCAATTCGAAGGCGGGATGGGCGGTGGGTTGGGTGTTGCCGGCGTTGCTCATGGTTGGCTCTCGTGAGGATGTTGATTGGGGGGCGGGCGCTGGATCTCGATCTGATACAGCCATGGCCAGTATTTCCCGGTAACCCATATGGATCCATCCACTGGGTCTCGCGCGATGCCATTTAAGACATCGGTATTGGGGCGGCGCTCATTGTGGGGCAGTAGGCCCTGTAGATCAATACTGCCGGTGACGGTGCCATCTTGAGGATTAATCATCACTATCGTGTCGGAAGTCCAGATGTTGGCCCATATCTCACCCTCTACAAACTCCAGCTCATTTAGCCGATCAACGGGTTTGCCGTTTTCGGTCACCGAAATGGAATGGCTGGGGAGCAGGGTATCCGGCGACAAAAAATGGAGCTGGTCGCTACCATCGCTGTAGATGAGGTTCTCGCCGTCGTTGGTCATCCCCCACCCTTCGCCGGCAATACGAAACCACTTCAGTCCCTTCAGATCGGCCTTGTTATAGATCAGGGCAATGCGGCTTCTCCAGGTGAGCTGGTAGATCTTGTCATCCAGCACAGTCAGTCCTTCCCCAAACAAGCGGTTGTCCAATTTTTTTTCCGCATCCAGGGTGCCGTCCGCCATGCGATAACGCAGGAGGCGGGACTTGCCATACTGGCCCGTACTGACATAGAGATGGCCATCGACGATCTGCAAGCCCTGAACGAAGTTCTCGCGCGACTGGGCCATTTGCCCGATCACCTTGTAGTCGTAGATGGGCGCGGCAGACGCGGTACCGATCACCAGGCTGGCGCACAAGATGACTGTCTTGAGTGTTATCGCCCTCATCTCACGCACGTTTGCGACGCAGGTCGCGAATAATGAAGCGGGCAGGCGAGATCGCGCGATACAGTTCGCGTGACAGGGGCAGGGGTTCATCACAAATGTCACTGGCGAGAATTTCAGCTGCCAATGGAGTTGAGGTGAGCCCGCGCGAGCCGTGGCCGGTGGTCAGGTATAGACCGGGCATATATTCGCCTGCAATGGGTATGGTTTGACGGGCATTTTTGCTCAGGGCGGCATAGTTTTGCAAGAACGCTGCGCGCGCGGGTATCGGGCCCACCAGGGGTAGGTAGTCCGGAGTAGCACAGCGGTAGCCGACACGGCCCGTCATACTGTGTTCGTCCACGCCAGCCAGGGCTGATTTCCATTGTGGCACGGCTGCAGCCAGGGCATCCAGATTGCGCCGATGGTCACCGGTGCGGGTGGCGGATTCCGTGTCGTGTAAGTCAAAGGTAGCCCCTATGCAGTGGCTACCCTGACGGGCCGGTGATATATAACCCCGGTGACATAAAGCGGCCCGCAGCGCACCGAAATCATCAGTGGTTGGCAGCATACTGGTTTGCCCGCGAATCGCTTGTAGCGGCAACCAGTCCAGGCCGGAAAAATCTGCCGCTGCGGTACCAGCGGCAATTACCACACAGTCTGCTCGGGCCAGGGCCGCCCGGGTGAGGGGCGGGTTATCCGGTGAGGCGTCGTCGGACACCGCTGCCCACCCGGCACCAAGAGCCTCCAGGCGTATCGGCCCCGTGTTTTCCTTTAGCTGGATGTTACCGCTCTGCAATAGGGCATGGCAGATGGATGCGGGGCGCATCCAGCCGGAATTGGGAAACCAGTAGCCCGCCCTGGGTTGCTCGATGCCCAACAGGGCGCTCGCCTGTGTGGCACTCAAAACCCGGGCGAACTCGGGCACCGATTCAACCAACTGACAGATAGCAGCCATTTCCTGTTCGTCATTGCTCTGGTGGAAACACCCGCACAGCGCCCCGTCAACGCCCTCACGCAACGCGCCGGACGACAGCAGTTGCCGGTAAAATCGGTGGGCGAAACCATAACTTTGTAGCGAAAAATCGCTCAGGGACGAGTGCTTGCGGGACAGCCTGGTGTACAGCACACCCTGGTCGTTGCCCGAACCTGCGCAGGCCACCTGGCCCTGTTCCAGTACACATACCTGAATATTGCGCCTGGCCAGAGCGGCCGCTACGGTTGCGCCGGCGAGTCCCGCACCGATAACCAGTGCGGTGCGTGGCCGCGGCGCGCGCTGGTCACAAATATCCCAAGGGGTAGTGATTGTGCGCCGGGGAGGGACGCCTCCCGGCTTTATAGTGCCCCGCAGACACTCTCGCTTGCGCCCGAATCCCGGTGATTTTGACACCTCAAAGCCAGCCTCGCTCAGGCCTCTTCGCACCTGTCCTGCGGCAGTGAAGGTGGCGAAGCTGGCGTGTTCTTTACTGAGGGCGGCCATGGCGAGATAAATGTCATCCGTCCACATCGCCCGATTTCGATCGGGGGCAAACCCGTCTAAATACCAGGCATCCACTGTGCGATTGCCAAAACTGGCCAGATTCTCCAGCGCATCGCCGGCATCGCCCCACCACAAATCCAAGGTTACCGCCCCAGCCTCCAGCACCAACCTGTGCTGTCCCGGTATCACATCGGGATAGACTTGCAATAGTGCCGCACTGTGCTGGGCAAGCGCAGGCCAGGATGCCAACGCCCTGCGCATGTCCTCCTTGCGTAGCGGGTGTTTTTCAATTGACAGAAAGTGCAAATGCGGGCGCGGCTCGCCCTGGCTTTGCCACAGCTGCCAGGTAAGCAGAAAGTTCAGGCCAGTGCCAAACCCTGTTTCGACAATGCAAAAAGACGGCTCGGTGTGGTTTGCCCAGCGCTCGGGTAAATGGTTGCCCTGTAAGAATACATACTGACTCTCCGCGATGCTTTCGTGTGGCGAGTAGTAGATATCGTCGAAGGAGCGCGAGCGAGGAGCGTCATCGTCGGTCCAGTTTATCTGTGCAGTGCTGAGAGGGCGCCAGGGGGTGTTGCTGGGGATCATCCGGGCCCGGGTTTCAGTTCTATGTTGGACGGCAGCCAGGCCGGAATGTGGGGTTGGTCGTGAGCCAGCAAGTCAGAGACGGAAAATACGTGGAACTCGGGGTCCCCTCCAGGTGGAGCATACAAGGTTATGAGGTAGTCCTGGGCGCTTAAGTTTTGCGGCAGACGCACTTCCCAGCGCTCATTGCCGACGCGCAAGGTAGAGTCGCCCGGTTGCATCCGCACCTTGGCGATGTAGTGGTTTTTTCCAACTGGTCTGAGGCTGCGGTTCTCGCTCGCGATCAGTGTGCCGTAGAGGCGGGTTTTGATGGAGCAGATCAGCGCAATATCACGCCGACTTTCCGGGATTCTATTGTCGGTCAGCCGATGGGTCATCTGGGCGAGGGAGGTGCTGGCCTCGGATCCGTTGAGGAGAATCTTGCCCACACTAAAGGGAATTTTTGCCAGTGTTACCGCATCGCGCTGAGCCGCATGGCGCAGCGCCAACTCCTCGGCGCTGGGCAAAAGTCGCATTGATTCCTGTACCTCGGTGTAATGTTCCGAAATCAAGGTCAGCAATCTGGCCACATTCTCGGCTTCACGGGCAATGGAATAATCCCGGGTATGGGTGCGCAGAGGGCGGCTTTCGATCTCTCTTTGTTCCGGCGGTACCGGGGTGGCGGCCACTGCATTGGCGGCGATAATTTGCTCCTGCAAAAGAGTCACTTCGCGCTCTGTAATTGTGATGATACGCCCCTTGATTCTGACCATTTCAGTGACCAGGTTTCGCACGGCAGGATTGCTGCTTTCCTCCGGGCTGGTGCCATCCACCCCGAGAATATCCAGCGTTTTCTGGTATTGCTCCACTTCGTTGCTGAGCATCTCGCGCTCCGAGGTGAGCGCGTTAAGCTCCAGTTCAACTGTGGCGGACTGACCCAGGGATAAAGCGGAAAAAAGCAAGGCGCACGCGATCACCGCGAATAAAATCGCGTTTTTGAGGGGATGCAAGACACATTCCGGCGTCGATTTTGCCACCCCCTTGATGACCCATAACGGTGCATCCATGAGTAAAATCCACAGTAGTACAGCCCTAGATTGTACCAGATCCGCCCTCTGGCGGGTATGTGGCGTAATTGGACCACTGGAGTTTATTTAGGCCAGGTATTAGACTGTGCGTCACAGAATTGTCCGAGGTTTCCATGTCAACCGCTCACTCTCAGTCCATACCCAAGGAAAAGTTCCTGGTAATAGCCACCAATTTGCTGCACCGATTTTTGCTGGATGTGCCCAGGACTCGCGCTAAAAACCTCTACAAGGAAATGCACAAGGGCCAAGTGATTCATCTCACCACGGTAGAAAGGGAAGATAAATCCACCGTGCGATTCGATGTGGCGCTGGATCACAGTGAGTTCAAGGGCGCGATAAATTTCAGTGCATTTCGAACCAGCCTCGCGGTGCTGCTAGCCAATTTGGTGCAGGCCCTTAACGCCAAACGGGACATCACGGTGTTTTCCGCAGAAAATGATCCGAATGCGATGATTTTCGGCATTGCCGCAGTAACCCAGGAAGAGAATCATTCTAACGTTATGATGCTCAGTGCCGACTCGGGCAGCCGGCCGTCCACGGTTTTATTGCGGCTGATGTACCTCGATGACAACCAGTTCAACGTTGATCAAGCCCCATCGCCCCGGGAACAAACAGCCTAAGCGCCGCCTACAGAATCTCTATTTGCGGCAGGGCCGGCCGGTCTATGACCAGCTTCTCGCTGGGCGCCATGACTTCCGCCACGCCGCTGGCAACCAACTTGTCGTGCTGGTTGAAGGCCTTGCAATCCAGGGATACTAACCTCCTCTTGTCGCGCTTGTCGGTGACCTCCAGAACAATCGAAATTGTGTCGCCGATTTTAACCGGTAACCTGAATTTCAGAGACTGCCCCAGGTAGATAGTGCCCGGGCCCGGCAACTCCATCGCCAGCGCCGCAGAAAAAAGCGCCCCGGTTAACATGCCGTGGGCGATACGCTCTTCAAAGGGCGTGGTGGCGGCGAAATCGGCGTCCAGGTGAACCGGATTTACATCGCCTGAAGCGGCGGCAAATAATTGGATATCGCGAAAATTTATCGTTTTTGAATAGCGAGCGGTTTGCCCGATATGGATTTCATCGTAGGTGAAATTACTGAGTTGCGCCATGGTTTACCCCGGAGACCGACTTTGCAGGAACAAGGATGTTAACCTATTTTAATTATAAGAGTTACTTCCCCCACTAGCGGAGGAGGCCAGTGAGAGAATTGGTATGACAGACGCAATCAGTGCGCAACAAAAGGCCCTTTTTGAGGGGGTTCTCGCCGAGCTCGGTGTGGCCAGCAAAGTTGATGTGAACCGCTTTGCCAATCTGGTCGACATGGTAGAACATTCCTTTGACCAGTACGCATCCCTTCCCGCCTTTAGCAGCCTGGGTAAAACACTGACCTACGCCGATGTGGACAGGCTCTCGGGGCAATTTGCCTCATGGATTCAGCATCACACCAACATGGAGCCCGGTGACAGAATCGCAGTGCAGATGCCCAATTTGATTCAGTACCCGGTTGTTGTACTGGGTGCGCTGCGCGCGGGGATGGTCATCGTCAATACTAACCCGCTGTACAGTGCCCGTGAGCTCGAGCATCAATTCAATGATGCGGCGGTAAAAGTGCTGGTCGTGCAGGCCAATGTCGCACAAACCGTTGCCGGTGTGCTGCCGCGGACGCCGGTGGAACAGGTGGTGATAACCGAGTTGGCGGATTTGCATAGCCCTTTGCAACGGCTGCTGATAAACACTGTGGCGAAATACGTCAAGAAAATGGTGCCGCCGTTTGATATTCCAGCTGCCGGTAGCTTGAACGCCGCCTTGAAACTGGGGGCCCAGCAACCCTTCCAGCGAGTCGAATCCTCCAGGAACGAACTCGCGATGTTGCAATACACCGGCGGTACTACCGGCGTCTCCAAGGGTGCGATGCTCTCGCACGGGAATCTGGTATCCAATGTCCTGCAGGTGGATGCTCTTTTTGATACCCACGATCTGGATGACTCCGCGATGGTGGTTGTGCAGCCGCTGCCGGTCTATCACATCTACGCCTTCATGACCTCCATCTACTCGATGCTCAATGGGTCGCATATGGTGTTTATCCCCAATCCCAGGGATATCGCCTCTGTGGTGAGTGTGTTGCGTGACTACAAGCCGGCGATGTTCTGCGGTCTCAATACCTTGTTTGTGGCCCTGTGCCACAACGATGAGTTCAAGGCGCTGGATTTCTCCGCTCTCAAGGTGACCCTGTCTGGAGGTATGGCTTTATCCCATGCCGCAGCGGAGCATTGGCACGAGGTCACCGGCTGTCAGATCGCCGAGGGATATGGTTTGACCGAGACTTCTCCGGTGGTGTCCAGTAACCCGGGCAATCGTAGAATCATTGGCACCATAGGCCCCCCCATTCCCAATACCGAAGTCAAAGTCGTCGATGAGCAGGGCACGCTGCTGGGCGTAGGCGAGGCGGGGGAACTGTTGGTGCGGGGGCCCCAGGTTATGTTGGGGTATTGGCAGTGCCCCGAGGAGACCGCCAAGGTGATGGATGCCCAGGGCTGGTTTGCAACCGGGGATATCGCCATCATTCGCGAGGATGGTTTTTTACAAATCGTCGATCGCAAAAAAGATATGATTGTTGTGTCCGGCTTTAATGTCTACCCCAACGAACTGGAGGATGTTTTATACGAACACGATGACGTGCTGGAGTGTGCTGCGGTGGGTATTCCCCATGAGGTTTCCGGCGAAGTCATCAAAATGTTTGTGGTGAGCGAGTCGGGTGAACTCACCGCCGACGAGGTGCGCGAATTTTGCCGACGCAGCCTAACTGCCTATAAGGTACCTAAACTGGTTGAGTTTCGTGACGAGCTGCCGAAAACCAATGTTGGGAAAATCCTCAGGCGGGAGCTTAGGGATAACTAGTCCGTTCCGGTAGCCTAATTTACGGTATTAAGGAAGCTCCGATAAATAGCAGCCTCATTTTAAACCGTCAACAGCAGGGATGCTGTTGCCGAGCCTCCATGGATGGATTCACGGCATGTTTAAAATGAGGCTGCTATTTATCGGAGCTGGCTAATTACCCGGAAATCCCGCTTGCTTAAAATAGGCCCGCCAACTACCAGAGCGGACTAGTTATTCTAAATCTCACGGCCCTGTAGCGCCGCCAAGTATATCTCTCTTAGATTTTCTTCATTCAGCGGGATTGGATTGGTCGCGGCGGTCGGGTCGGCGGCGGCCATTTTACAGATAAGGTCCAGTTGGCTGTCGTCCAGCCCCATTTCAGAGAGGGTGTGGGGCATGTTCAGCTGGGAGCGCAGCGCCAGTATCCATTGCAAAAGGCTCTGGTAGGCCTCGTCTTCCGACTGGCTTGGCAGGTTCAGCCACGCTGCCAGGCGCGGCAGGCGTTCGCTGATGGCGGGCCGGTTGAAGGCGAAGACGTAGGGCATAAACACGGCATTGGTCAGGCCGTGATGACTGTCATAGAGGGCGCCAACAGGGTGGCTCAGGGCATGGATAGCCCCCAGTCCCTTTTGAAAGGCGGTGGCGCCCATGCTGGCCGCTATTTGCATCTGGCCGCGTGCTTCGAGATTGTCGCCATCGCGGTAGGTCACCGGCAGCCACGCCTTGATCAGGCGCATACCCTCCACCGCGATGCCATCTGCCATGGGGTGCAGTCCCGGGGCACAATAGGCCTCCAGGCAGTGGGCCAACGCGTCCATGCCGGTAGCTGCGGTGATATGAGAGGGGAGTCCGCGCACCATTTCCGGGTCCAGCACCACCAGTTGAGGCATCATGCGGGGGTGGAAGATAAGTACTTTGCGCTGTTCCTGTTCATTGACGATCACCGATACCCTGCCTACCTCGGCGCCGGTTCCCGCCGTCGTTGGTATGGCAATAATTGGCGCGATGCCGCCGGGGTCTGCGCGCGACCAGTTATCCGCGGCATCTTCAAATGCCCACAAGTCCAGCATCTGGCCGGACAGGAGGGCAATCGCCTTGCCCGCATCCAGCGCGCTGCCTCCGCCAACGGCGATTACACCGTCGTGATGGCCGGCGCGAAATGCGTGCACTCCGGCCTCTATATTGGCGCCCACTGGATTGGGTTTTATGGCGGAAAAGCAAGCCGCCTCAAGCCCGGCGGCGCGCAATACTGCCAGGGTGGCAATGACCGGCGGCAGATCGACCAGCCCGGGATCGGTGACCACCAGAGGGCGGCGGATTGCCGTCTGGCGACAGGCCTCGGGTAGTTCCTGCAATCGACCTGCGCCAAACCACAGGGTCGTTGGGTAGTTCCAATTGGCGGGTTGCATCGTGCTAGATAATTTCGAAATAACGCTGCATCTCCCAGTCTGTGATATGGCGGCGAAACTCCCGCTCCTCCCACTCCCGGGTTGCCGCGAAGTGTTCGACAAAGTCGGTGCCAAACCAATCGTGGGCGACGGTGCAGTTCCGCAGGGCCTGGGCCGCGTCCCACAGGGTGCTGGGCAGGGCCAGGGATTCGGGCAATTGCTGCTCGTAGGCATTGCCGGTCACCGCTTCGGTGGGGCTCAATTTTTGCTCGACTCCGCTCAAGCCAGAAGCGATCGCCGCGGCCAGGGCGATATAGGGGTTGGCGTCAGCCGCGGCCACTCGATACTCCACCCGTTGACTGGCGGGGCTCCCTGGGATCACCCGGAGGGCGCAGGTTCGATTGTCTATCCCCCAGGTTGCTTCAGTAGGCGCCCAAAAGCCCGGTATCAGTCGGCTATAAGAATTTATGGTGGGGGCCGCCATGGCCAGCATCTGCGGCATCAACTGTTGCTGGCCCGCGACGAAGGCACGCATGGTGGCGGATATATTACCCTGCTGCTCTGCATCGCCCCCCGCTTCGTGAAAGACGGAGTTACCGTCCCGATCACTCATAGAAATATGGATGTGGCCGCTTTGGCCCGGCCATTCCGACGACCAGCGCGCCATAAACGTGGCCATGCGCTGATGGTTCTGGGCATAGATTTTGGTGTAGGTTTTGAACAGTGCCGCCTTATCCGCCGCTTGCATGGCGCCGTCGGCGCACAGTGCCGCCTCCATCACACCGGGGCCGGTCTCCTCGTGCAAAGCCTCAATGGGCATGTCCATCTTGTCGCATAGCTGTAGCAAGCCCTGGTAAAAATCAGCGTGTACCGACATACGAAGCATGGAGTAACCGAAATGCCCCGGCGCCATGGTGTTTAAATTCCGGTAATGCTTTTCGCGCACCGACTCGGGCGTCTCGTCGAACACAAAAAACTCGTATTCAAAGCCGCAGCGCAATGTGAAGCCCATGGCGTCGGCGCGCTCCAGCACTCTGCCCAACAGTGCCCTGGGGCAGACGCGCGATGCGGGCTCGGCAAATTCACCCATAACAAGCAAAGTGTCCTGTTCCATGGGTAATTCGCGGCAGGTTTCCGGCAGCAGGCGTACCGGGGCGTCGCCGTAACCTGTATGCCAGCCCGTAAAAGTCGTGTTGTCGTAGAGTTGGTCATTACTGTCCCAACCCAGCACCACATCACAAAAGCCGAAGCCCTTGTCCAACGAGGCCAGGAATTTCTCCCGGGACATGTACTTGCCCCGCATTATGCCGTCAATATCGAACACGCCCACCTTGATATGGGGGAGCGTTCGTTGGCTTACCAATTTTCTCAGTTGGTGGGCGTTGGTTATTTGGCGTACATCCATACTTATTTCCCGCGGTGCTGTGAATGCTCGATGGCGAATTCCTCTTCCGGCGAATATACCAGGGTTCGGCGTCCGTAGACGGCAAAATAGACCAGGCCGCACAGAAACCAGATTACCACCCCTATGATTCCCGGACGAAAATCCGGGTTATCAAATAGTAACACCAGCACCACTGCCGCGATCAGCAGGGCGATCCAGGCGCCGAATTCCCCAAGGGGGCTTTGGTAGGGCCGCTGTATATGAGCGAATCGCCGTTTTAGCAAAATATACGCCACCATCTGCATCACATAGGCGATGACTGCGCCGAACACCGCCATATTCAAAATCACCCCGCCGAAGGTACCGCTGCCGTTGGGGTCGACCAGAAATAGCACCATCAATACGGCAAAGCCCAACAATGAGCCCCACAACAGGGCGATATGGGGTGTTTTGCGCTTGCCGTGGGTGACGGACAGCCAGTGTGGAAAATAGCCCGCCCGGCTCAGGGAATAGATATTGCGCCCGAAGGCAAAAATAATGGCGTGGAAACTGGCAATCAGGCCGGCTACGGCCACCAGTCCCAGAATTCTCGCGTTGTCCACTCCCAGGGTATGTTTGAAACCATCCAGTAGGGGCTCCTCTGTCTGGGAACCAAAAAACGCAGCGCCACCGCCAATGCCCATGTTCAAAAAGGTGATCAGAACGGCGGTGAGTACCAGGGTGGCCAGCCCCCACAGTAAACCCCGGGGCATGGCCCGGGTGACGTCGTGGGATTCCTCCGCTGCCAGTGGTAACTGCTCTATCGCCAGATACAGCCACATCGCAAAGGGCAGGGCGGCACCTACACCGGCCCAGCCCATGGGCAGAAACCGGCTGTGTCCCGGCTGGGGCTCAATATTCCACAGGGCAGGCCAGCTAAAGTGAGGCAGGGCGCTGATATAGAAGATGGCAAGAATAAGAAGCGCCAGAATAGTTATCACCACGATGAAACGAAAAGACTCCTCCACCCCGACTACATTCAGGCCGGCGAAGACCAGATACAGACCAAACCACCACAGCGGTTGCCAGGCATCCGGGGTGGCGAAAATACTCTGCAGATAACCTCCGGCGAAGTAGCAGACCACTGCGGTGGTGATGACATACTCCATATTTTCGGCGAGGCCGGTAATGTATCCTCCCCAGGGTCCCATCGTGGTGCGGCCAAAGGAATAGGCACCTCCCGCATGCGGCAGGGCGGCTGACATCTCGGCAATGGAAAAGCACAGGCCCGCGTACATCACCGTTACAATGCCCAATGCCAGCAGGAAGCCGCCAAATCCCGCTTGCCCTACTCCCAGGTTCCACCCTGAAAAATCGCCGGAAATCACCGCTCCCACACCCAGGGCCCACAGTGACCAGACGCCGGCGTAGCGTCGCAAGCTGCGTTTGTCGAAGTACTCCTGCCCCGCTTTGTGATACTCAACTGTGCCGATGACTCGCTTGTCAGCCTGGCTCATGCTGTGTGTCCCCGCTAGGTTTTCAGAAGGTTTTTCACCCGTGTGGAGGCAATGACCTCCTCCCCTGCACGGTAGGATTCGTGATTGTTATCGATGGTTTTCAGTTTGTACAGGTAATTAATCATCAGCCCGGCGGATTGTGATATGCCGCGTTGCGAGGTGTCCGCCAACCAGTCGATTTGTGCCACGATGGCTCCGTTGTTGAGGTGAAAGTGAGCCACCGAATTCAGCGCAGTTCCGCTGGCGTGTTTCTCGTTTATCAGATAGTGGGCACACAGTTTTAGCAGCGGATCTTTTACCGCCGCCGCCAGTGCCTCATCCTCAAACCAGCGGTCGCGGGAAAGAATTTCGTTGATTGCGGCCTCGGGGGAATTTTCCGATGAAGCGGCCAGGGCGGCAGCGGCGTCGAGCTCAGTTAGAACGTTCAGTGTGCCCTCCCTCACCCCGTGATCCAGCCAGCGCAGCAACCCGGGAATGGGCGAAAGGGTGGCAAAGGTGCTGAGCTTGGGCAGTTCGCGGGAGAGGTCATCAACCACGCGCTTGATCAGGAAGTTGCCGAAATTTATCGACGACAGTCCGTCCTGGGCGTTGGAGATGGAGTAGAAAATGGCACAGTCCGCCAGTTCGGGGTCACCTATTGGCGCATCCTGATCCAGCAGCACCTGCACATTGTCCGCTATGCCTTTCACCAGGGCCACCCAGACGAAAATCAGGGGCTCGTCTGGCATGCGTGGATGGAAGAACGCGAAGCAACGTCTGTCGTGGGCCAGACGGTTTTTCAAATCATCCCAGCCCTTGATTTCGTGTACCGCTTCGTAAATGAATAATTTTTCCAGCAGTGAGGCCGGTGCCTCCCAGGTGATTTGCCGCAGTTCCAGGAATCCCACATCAAACCAATTGGTCAGCAGGGATTTTAAATCGCTCTCCAGGCCCCGCAGTTGACTATCTTCTTTGGCCCAGGGAATGAGTTCTTCTCTCATGTCTACCAAAAATTTAACGCCTTCGGGTAGCGCATTAAACTGCGTGAGTAGCTGAATTCGCGGCGCCCGCAATGCCTGGCGCAGCGCCTGTTCCGCGTGGAAGCGCTGTTCGGCGTCGCCAGCCTGGGCCAGTTGTTCCGCCGCTGCGTTTACGATCTCAGCGCTGGTATCAAATTCGGTTGCCAGTATGGTCAAAAAACGTTGGCGACCGGATTCGTTGAGTGACAGATACACACGGCCCAGTGCCGCCGCACGTTTCCGAGCGGAGACCTCGCCGCCGCGACGGTCCAGACAGGCCTGCATGTGTTCAATCAAGTGTTCCCGGTCTTGATCATTCAGGCCCGGCGTTGCACTTATACTGGCGACGCTACCATTGTCGGAGGCAATTTTGTCCCAGGCGCCTTTGGCGTTGCGCAGGGCGCGATCCCAGAAACTGGATTTCTTATGAGCGTTCATATTGTGCTTTTCTTTTATTGTGTCGATTGTGGAACCCCAATTCTACTGGAAAAGAAGATTTCGACCACTACCCAATGGGGTAGCCCGGAAATGGCAGCGATGTGCTCCGGCTATAGATAGTTAGGGTATAGTCGCAGCACTCCCGTGCGGGACAATGGAGCAAACACACATGCACGACGGATCCCCGGTGGCGTCCCCGGACAGGCAGGTGCCTGTCATCAAATTCCCCCCAGAGTTGCCGGTGGTGGAGCAGCGGGAGCGTATCGCGCGGGCCATTGAGCGTCACCAGGTGATCATTATTGCCGGCGAGACCGGATCGGGCAAAACCACTCAGTTACCCAAGATATGCCTGGCCCTGGGTCGCGGCCGCAATGCCATGATTGCCCACACGCAACCACGGCGCTTGGCGGCGCGCACCGTGGCGCAGCGCATCGCCCAGGAACTGGGCTCTAGGGTGGGAGAGTTGGTCGGGTTTCAGGTGCGTTTCACCGACAAAGTGTCTGAGCACACCTGTATCAAATTGATGACCGACGGTATTTTGCTGGCTGAAATTCAGCGTGACAGGTTGTTGCGCAAGTACGATACCATCATCATAGACGAGGCCCATGAGCGCAGTCTCAATATCGATTTTCTGTTGGGCTATTTAAAACGGTTATTGCCCCAGAGGCCCGATCTCAAACTGATCATCACCTCCGCCACTATCGATGTCGACAGTTTTTCCCGGCATTTCGATGACGCCCCTGTCATTGAAGTTTCCGGTCGCACCTACCCGGTGGAAACCGTGTACCTGGATGCCGCCGAAGATCGCGACCAGGGGGTGCAGGATCAGATTGTCGCATTAGTGGCGGAGATTGACGCTGGCGTCTACGGCGTGCGCGGCGACATTTTGGTGTTTTTACCCGGCGAGAGAGATATTCGAGAACTGGCCAAAGTATTGCGCCATCAAAAACAATTGGAGGTGTTACCGCTGTACGCGCGCCTCAGTCATGCGGAACAGAACAGGGTGTTTGACCTCTCCGGGCGCCGCGGCACTCGTGTTGTCATCGCCACCAATGTGGCGGAAACGTCGCTCACCGTTCCCGGTATTCGCTACGTGATCGACCCCGGCGAGGCCCGTATCAGCCGCTATAGTTTTCGGACCAAGGTCCAGCGCCTGCCCATCGAACCCATTTCCCAGGCCAGTGCCAACCAGCGCAAGGGGCGCTGTGGTCGGATTGAATCGGGGGTGTGCCTGCGCCTCTATAGCGAGCAGGATTTTTCCAACCGGCCCGAATTTACCGACCCGGAGATAAAACGCACCAACCTTGCTGCGGTTATCCTGCAAATGCTACTGCTGCGATTGGGGCATATAGAGGCATTTCCCTTCCTGAACCCACCGGATCCGCGCATGGTGCGCGATGGCTATAAGTTGCTCGAAGAACTCGGTGCGGTGTCTCCCGAGGGCAGGCTCACCCATACGGGTAGGGCTATGGCCCGGCTGCCGGTGGATCCCCGACTGGGCCGCATGGTTCTGGCCGCTGCGGCGCAGGGCGTTCTGGAGGAAATCCTGGTTATTGCCAGTGCTCTCGCCGTACAGGATCCGCGCGAGCGACCCGCAGACAAGCAGCAGCAGTCCGATCAAATGCATGCGCGCTTCGCGCACGACAAATCCGACTTTATCGCGTGGCTGAATCTGTGGAAGTATTTCGAAGAGCAGCGGCAGAGCCTGAGTCAGAATAAACTGCGCAAACTGTGCAAAAAAGAATTTCTGTCCTTTATGCGAATGCGTGAATGGCGCGATATCCATTATCAACTGACACTGGCCTGCCGAGCGCAAAAGCTAAAGCCCCGCTCGGTGTTGCCCCAGGAGACGAGTTACGATGCGATTCACATCGCGTTGCTGCACGGTCTACTCACTAACATCGCCCAGTTTCAGGAGGGGCACGAATACCTGGGCAGCCGCAATCGCAAGCTGCAGATTTTTCCCGGTTCCTCTCAATTCAAGAAGAAACCCCGCTGGCTGGTGGCCGCTGAAATTGTCGAGACTTCAAAGGTCTACGCACGTTCGGTAGGCGCCATTGACCCCCAGTGGGTGCTGGGCATCAATCCGACTTTACTCAAACACCATTACTACCAGCCGCGCTGGCAGGCCCGGGGCGGGCGGGTGATGGCGTATGAGCGGATCACTTTGTTCGGATTGACGGTGGCGGATAAACGTTCCGTTCACTATGGCCCGATTAATCCGCTGGAATCCCGGGAATTACTTATCAGGGAGGGCTTGATAGCGTCGAATTTCCATCCGCACCCCGCTTTTTTGAAGCACAATCGGCGGCTGGTGCGCGAACTGGAAGACCTGGAGGCGCGTACCCGGCGGCGGGACATTCTGGCCGATGAACAGGTGCTGTTTGAGTTTTACAACGAGCGTCTGCCGGACGACGCCTATACCGCAGGTCGACTAAATTCCTGGTTGAAGGCCAACCCCAAAGCGGAGAGTGGTCTGCGCATCTCGCGCGAAACCCTACTGGCCAATAGCCCGGGCGGCCAGTTGGCAGACCAGTTTCCCGATCATCTGGAATGGCAGGATATGCGCTTTTCCCTGACCTACCAGTTCGAGCCGGGGCACATCGCCGATGGGGTGTCAGTGACTGTGCCGGTGGCGCTGCTCAATCGCGTGCCGCGCTTTTTGTTCGATTGGCTGGTGCCGGGGATGCTGCGGGAAAAATGCATCCAAATGGTAAAGGGTTTGCCCAAGGTCAAACGAAAACATCTGGTTCCCGCGCCCGACTTCGTCGATCGGGCACTGGCGCAATTGTCCGCCACCGATACAGATCTGGCGACGGCACTGGCCGCTCAACTGTCGGGCTTGGGTAGCGTGCCCCTGGAGGCCGGTGATTGGCAAATTGAAAAGCTCGATGACTATTATCGAATGAATGTGCGGGTAGTGGACGCCAGGGGCAAGCTGCTTGGCCAGGGCAGGAACCTGGCCCAATTGATAGAGCAATTTCGCAGTGATACGCGCCAGAGTATTGGCTCCGCCACGGGAGAGACCCCGGCCAGGGTGGGCATAACCCGTTGGAACATGGCTGACATTCCCCCGCAATGGCATTTTCGGCAAGCCGGTATCGACATTACGAGCTACCCTGGCTTGGTGGATAAGGGTCAGAGCGTCGATGTGGAGTTGTTCGACTACCGCTCGCAAGCACAGCTGCAACACAGGCTCGGGCTGCTGCGCCTCACCCGCCTTCACAACGCCCAACAGGCCAAATATCTGAGCAAACAACTGCTAAAGGGCAATAAATTTACCCTGGTGATTGCCGGGGCACAATTGGATCGCGCACAACTACTGGCCGACCTGATTGATGGGGCCTATGTCTGGGCCATGCAGGTTGATCACTGTATGCCCTACACCGAGCAGGACTTTAAGTCGATGTTGGATCGTGGCAAGAGTGAGGTTATTAACTGCGCCAACGAATTGGAAACAGTTCTTTTTAATACGCTCGATGGCCTTGCCCAGGTGCGGCGCGAGATGGCGTGCGCGGCTCCGGGCCACGCGCGAGACGATGCAAGTAGCCAACTTACCCGACTGTTGCGCGCGGGATTTGTACGCGACACGCCCCATGACTGGCTGGCCCAATACCCGCGGTATATGAAAGCCCTGCGAGTGCGCCTGCAACGTCTGAGTGGGCAGATCGCCAAGGATGAAAAGTACACGCTGTCGCTCGATGCGCTGGGATCACCCCTGTGGCAGGCGTGTGAGAGCCGGCCCGGGTTTTTGCAAATCTGTGCTGCGGCACAGCGTTACCGCTGGATGTTGGAAGAATTTAGGGTCTCATTGTTCGCCCAGAGCCTGGGCACGCGCCAGGCAATTTCACAGAAGCGTATAGAGGAGCAGTGGCTGGTGGTGGCGCAATGGTTGGCGGAGAACCCTCAGTAGCGGGAGGGAAACTGTTGATGGTTTTGTGAAAAATTACCAATGGAGCCCTGTCAATAATGAAACTTCACGCCATATACTGTGTCATAGGTATCACGAAAGCCGCCTTGTGGGCGCTTCGGCACTATCAACATCGGTGCAAAATATAACCAGTGTAATAAACATAGGAAACACATTATGGCTCATTCCATGAAACCAATAGCTGCAGCTCTGGGCGCGGCATTTTTGGCAAGTACATTTGCATCCGTAGCCTCTGCCGAGGTAAACCCATTTTCAGCGCAGCAGTTGAGCGGTGGTTATGATTTGGCTAACTTTGGCAAAGATGCCGAAGGCAAATGTGGCGATAAAAAAGGCGAGGGTAGCAGCGGCGACAAGAAGGCCGAGGGTAGCTGTGGCGACAAGAAGGCCGAAGGTAGCAGCGGCGACAAGAAGGCCGAAGGTAGCTGCGGCGACAAGAAGGCCGAAGGTAGCTGCGGCGACAAGAAAGCCGAGGGCAAGTGCGGCGAAGGTAAGTGTGGTGAAGGCAAAAAGGCCGCCAGCGAAGGTAGCTGCGGTGAAGGTAACAAGGCTGAAACCGAAGGTAAGTGCGGCGGCAAATAATGCCTGAAGACTACCGGGAGCTCCGCGGAGCGGGCCTCGGGTTGCGGCGAGCCCTACTGGGCTCGCTGTCAGCGCTGGACCAGGGAGCGGTCGATTTCTTGGAGGTGGCGCCGGAAAATTGGATTGGTGTCGGCGGCCGCCTGGGCAAGCAATTTCGAGCGCTGGCCGAACGCCACACCATCCTCTTTCACGGCCTGTCACTGGATATTGGTGGGCCGGATCCAATCGACACCGAATTGCTGCGCGCCGTGCGCAAACTCATGACCGAGATTGACGTGCCGATTTACAGTGAGCACCTCACTTACTGTGCGGCCGGCGGGCACCTGTACGACCTGTTACCCATCCCCTTTACCGAGGAAGCTGTCCATTACGTGGCGGGGCGAGTCCGTCAGGTACAGGACATCATCGAAATGCCGCTGGTGCTGGAAAATGCGTCTTACTACGCGCAAACATTTAACGACCTGACCGAGGCCCAGTTCATCACCGCCGTGCTGGAGGAATCCGGCTGCGACCTGCTATTGGACGTCAACAATATCTACGTAAACAGCATCAATCATCGCTATGATCCGCTGGCCTTTCTCCAGTCCCTACCGTTGGAGCGCGTGCAATACCTGCACGTTGCAGGGCACTTTGACGAGGCCGAAGACCTGAAAGTCGATACCCACGGCGCCGACGTAATCGACCCCGTGTGGCAGCTGTTGGAGCACGCCTATGCGCGGGTGGGGCCGCTGCCCACTCTGCTGGAACGCGATTTCAACTTGCCTCCAATGGCAGAGCTGTTGCAGGAGGTTGAGCAGATACGGCGCTTGCAAAAGGTCAGTGAGCCGCTGCTGTCGTCGGTGGGTGGCTAGGCTATGGCCAGTTCAGAACTCAGCAAAGCGCAGTTTGCCATGGCGGACTTTCTGCGCAGTCCGGATACAAAGCCCGCGCCGCTGGGTGTTGAGCGCAGACGGCTGAAGATCTACCAGGATCTGGTCTATAACAATATCGAAGGTTTTGTCAGCAATGGCTTTCCGGTGCTGCGGAGCCTGTATGGCGACGTCCCGTGGCATAAGTTAGTGCGCAGTTTTATTGACAGCCATCGCTGTCACACGCCCTATTTTTTGGAGATCAGTCAGGAGTTTTTGCGATTTCTGACTCAGGAGTATCAGCCAGCCGATACGGACCCTGCATTTATCGCGGAATTGGCCCACTACGAGTGGGTTGAATTGGCATTGGATGTGTCTGAGGAGAACTTTGATGGGCTGGCGGTATTGCAAGACCCCCTGGCCGATATTCCGCTGCTCTCCCCGCTGGCGTGGCTACTGAGTTACCAGTACCCCGTCCAACTCATCGGCGAGACGTTTCAACCCACCCAGGCGGATCAGCCGACTTTTTTGGTGGTGTACCGCAACCGCGAGGACAGGGTGCGCTTTATGGAGCTCAACCCGGCGACCGCGCGATTACTCGAGCTTGTCAGGGATAATGTCGAAGCCACGGGTGCGGAGCTTTTACACCGGTTGGCCAAGGAGTTGGCATTGTCAGAGGACGCGGTGGCCGGTTTTGGCGGTGAACTATTGGCCCAAATGGCGGAGCAGTCGGTGATATGTGTCCAGAGTTAGCGTCCAGGGCGTCAGTTGCAACGGTTGCCAGCCGCGCCCCGCACGCGTAACATCCCTTTCTCCGGTTAGTTAGCCTATTTCATGATCCTGATTCGACTCATATTGCTAGCCCTGTTGAGCTTGCCGCTGTCTCTTGCACAGGCACAAGTGCTGGCCGACGAACAAAATATTGATCCGCTTGAGACGGTCAACCGATTGATGTTTGCCCTGAACGATGGCTTTGACCGGTTTTTGCTGCGCCCGGTGGCCCAGACTTATCACATTCTGATGCCCAACATCGCCGAGCGCGGGGTGGGAAACTTCTTTGCCAACCTGTACGACGCCAATGCGGCATTCAACGCCATTCTGCAGGGGCGGTTTGACGGCGCTGCCCAGAGTGGCGGACGTTTTTTGGTGAACTCCACCGCCGGCTTTCTCGGTTTGATTGACGTTGCCACCCCCATCGGAATACGGCCCTATAGGACAGATTTTGGCCATACCCTCGCCATCTGGGGGGTCGAGTCCGGCCCCTATCTGATGGTGCCGTTTTTTGGGCCGCGCACAATGCGCAGCGGAATCGGTACCATTGTCGATGTCTACGCCGCGCCAACCGCTTTTATCGACGATGTACGTCTGCGCAACACCCTGTATGGGCTGGAATTGATCGATGGCAGGGCCAGGTTGCTCCGGGCGGAGGCATTGATGTCCGGCGATCGTTATATATTTGTGCGCGATGCCTATTTGCAGCAGCGGGAATTTTTTGTCAACGATGGCGTGGTAGAGGATAATTTTTCTGATTTTGAGGACGGCGGCTGGGACGACGAATTTTAGCGCTTCTCAAAAGCCAATTAGTGCACAAAACTGTGAATTCCTGCCCAAAGCGTGAGTATCGTTGTTGCCTGCAACACCCGAAGGGCGTACTGTCACGCCGAATCCCCCATCGAACGCTGACAAGATGGCTTTAACCGGAAATGTACTGGTAATTGACGATGACGTCTCCCGCGCCGAGGCGTTGGCGGAGCTTGTCTCGGCAGCCGGCTACCACACTGAAATTATCACCGATATTGTCAATTCCAACTACTCCCTTTCCGAGAACAGCGAACTGGATGTTATTCTGTGCGAATTGGATCTCAAAGGGGTGTCGTGGGGAGACGCCCGGCGCACCTTGCGCGAGATGAACGTACAGGTTCCCGCAATTATGTTCAGTGACAAAGCGGAAATTGATACCATGATGACCGCCCTGCGCCTGGGGGCTAATGATTTTTTTGTACGCCCAGTGGAAGACACAGAGGCCCTGATAAAGTCCATCGATCGCTGTGTTCGCCAGCGGCAAATGCGACGGGATTTACAGAAGTCTCGCCAGCGCCTGGAAGCCGCCAACGCCGAGTTGCGTGGCACGGTGAAGATGTTGGAGCAAGACCAACAGGCCGGACGCCTGGTACAGATGCGTATGCTGCCAGCGACTCCGCTGGTGCTGAACGATTACGTATTCAGCCACACCGTTATTCCCTCGTTATATCTCAGCGGAGACTTTACCGACTACTTTACAGTGGGTGAGGATTGTGTGGCTTTTTTTATGGCCGATGTCTCAGGTCACGGCAGTTCATCGGCATTTGCCACGGTGCTGTTGAAGAATTTGTTCGCCAGAAAACGCTCGGATTATTTGCGCCGTGACGATGATTCGATTCTCAGCCCGGTTGCCATGCTGAAAATGGCCAATAAAGAGTTGCTCGATTTGGGGGTGGGCAAGTTTGCCACCATGGTGGTGGGTTTGCTCAATATGGGAAACAATTCTCTGCGCTACAGCGTGGCGGGTCATTTACCGCAACCCGTATTAGTGTCGGGGGACGGTGCACGCTATCTCAGAGGGGAGGGCTCGGCAGTTGGTATTATGGAGGATACGCATTTTGAGGAGCACATGATCGATCTTCCCGACCGGTTTATGCTCGCGCTCTTTTCCGATGGCATACTGGAAATTCTACCGCCCAAGAATCTCATTGAAAAAGAGAAGTACTTTTTGGAGGTATTTGAACAAACCGCCAATACCCCGGGAGAACTGGTTACCCGACTGGGGCTCGATAAGGTGGAAACAGCTCCCGATGACATCGCCGCGTTATTCCTGAGTAAGCGGGGCTGATATGGCAGACGGAAAAATTCTCGCAGCCCGCCAAAATGGCGCTTATGTGATACGCCTGACCGGGGACGTGCGGCTTACCCTGTGCACTACCATTGACGAATATTTTCAATCGATGTATGAAGACCCCGAGTTTGTCAGTGTTTGGGTGGATTTGTGTGAGGCCGAGGGGATTGATAGCACCACCCTGGGCTTGCTGGCAAAGCTGGCACTTGATGTGAAGAAGAAATTTGGTTTCATCCCGGCGATCTATTCCTGTAATTCCGGCATTAATCGGCTGTTAAAAAGCATGGGCTTTCAACGCTTGTTTAATCTTCATGAAGAGCTGTGCGCCACGCCTGAGTACGGCATGGAAATTTCGAGTGTGCTTGGCAGCGAGCAGGCGGTGAAGGAGAAAGTGGTTGAAGCCCACCGGATACTGATGGACCTCAGTGACGAAAACAGAGCTCGCTTCAAGGACTTGATGGCAATCCTGGAAGCTGATTAACGGGCAGGGGCTGCACTACCTGTTCGAATAAATAAATCTGTCCCGAATTAAATAAATCTGTCCCCAATTAGTTGCTCCAACTTGATTTGGTCGGCGACGAAATTTCGGATACCCTGGGCGAGTTTTTCGGTCGCCATGGCATCGTCATTAAGCTGGTAGCGAAACTCCATTTCGTCCGGACCAGACTTGGGGTCTTCGGAGCGAGCCTCACTCGCTGACAACTGTTGTGGCAATTCACCCTCGTCCGCCGCCAGGGCTTCCAGCAGGGCCGGGCTGATAGTCAGGCGATCGCAACCCGCGAGCGCTTCAATTTCACCGGTATTGCGAAAGCTCGCTCCCATGACCACGGTATGGTAGTCGTGTTGCTTGTAGTAATTGTAGATTCGGGCGACGGACTGCACGCCGGGGTCATCCTGGGGAGTTTCAATAACCAACTCGGTATTGGCTTTATACCAGTCTAGAATTCGCCCGACGAAGGGCGAGATAAGAAAGACGCCGGCATCGGCGCAGGCGGCGGCCTGGGCGAAACCGAAAAGCAGGGTGAGGTTACAGTTAATGCCTTCTTTTTCCAGTTGTTCTGCGGCGCGAATTCCCTCCCAGGTGGCGGCGACCTTGATCAAAATACGACTCTTGTCGATGCCCGCTGCGCCATACATCCCGATAAGTTTGTGGGCGCGCTCTATTGAGCCCTGGGTATCGAACGACAATCGTGCGTCGACCTCGGTGGAGATGCGCCCGGGTATGACCTCCAAAATTTCGCGGCCCACATCCACTGCGAATCGATCACAGCAATTGGCCAATTGTTCAGCATCGGTGCCCCCGAGCTCAATGGACCAGCGTTTGGCCTGGTCCAGTAGAGCCGCGTAGTGGGGCAGAGACGCCGCCTTCAGTAATAGCGATGGGTTGGTGGTCGCATCGAGGGGTTGGAAGCGCTTAATCTCTTCAATATCGCCGGTGTCGGCAACGACATCGGTCATCGCCTTGAGTTGATCCAGTTTGTTGCTCATAAACCTGTCCCGTTATTCATTACCAACTTATAGGCTTCGGATAATACTTCAATCCCGGCCTCTGGTTTGTAGGCGTTCTCACTGATGTGGCGCCTGAATTTTCTGGCCCCCGGTTCACCCTGGTAAAGGCCGAGTAGGTGTCGGGTGATATGATTTAGTCGTGCGCCACTCGCGATTTGCCTGCCGATATATGGGAGGATCGCCTCAATCACCTCATCGCGGCTCCCCACCCGGTGGTCCGCACCGAACAGCTGCTGATCCACCTGCGCCAGCATCCACGGATTGTGGTAAGCCTCCCGCCCCACCATGACGCCATCGACATTTTGCAGGTGGTGCTGGCACTCGGCAATGGATTGTATGCCGCCGTTGATAATAACAGTGAGGTGCGGGTAGTCCTGTTTAAGCTGGTATACCCATGGGTAATTAAGTGGCGGAATGTCCCGATTCTCCTTGGGAGATAGGCCCTGCAGCCAGGCCTTGCGGGCGTGCACGATAAATACCGAACAACCCGCCTCGGCAACGGGCTCAATAAAGTCCGTCAGCTGCTGGTAGGATTCCATGTCATCAATGCCGATGCGATGCTTGACGGTTATCGGGATATCGCAGGCGTCGCGCATGGCTTTCACGCCCGCGGCCACCAGTTGGGGATGGGCCATCAGGCAGGCGCCAAACATTCCCGACTGCACTCGATCCGAAGGGCAGCCGCAGTTGAGATTGACCTCATCGTAACCCCACTGCTGGGCCCACTGTGCACATTGGGCCAACTCGCCGGCATTGCTGCCCCCTAGCTGTAATGCCACCGGGTGTTCGTTGGCATTGAAATGTAAAAACCGCTCCCTGTTGCCGTGAATCAGGGCGCCGGTGGTCACCATTTCGGTGTACAGCAACGACTCCCTGGTCAGCAACCGCCAAAAATACCGGCAATGGTGATCCGACCAATCCATCAT
>SMVA01468203.1_pt1 | contig 27690 bp, 29 predicted proteins | sample 2456451 | NCBI WGS metagenome assembly SMVA01 (sample SAMN11095933, study PRJNA526329) | marine sediment metagenome | biome: Marine sediment; feature: Surficial sediment; material: Deep marine sediment; isolation source: Hadal surficial sediment | place: Pacific Ocean | collected 2014-05 | depth... | reverse complement strand
GGGGCCGTTGTAGCTGTCCTGGCCCACACGATCATGCGCCCTGTCAAAGTGCACCGGGTCGATCTGAGTCGACGCAATCTACTCCGAGGAGCGGCTCTACTCGGCTTGGCCGGAACCGCCTACCTGGCCCTGAACCGGGTCTGGGATCTTCTCGACGCCCCTGGGGCCAAACGGAGATTCACCGGCTCGCACGAGGTGGGGTCGGAGGACCCGATGCGGTTTCCTACCACACAGTGGCTCAACGACCGGGTGCCGCTTCTCGATCCCGACTCATTCCAGGTAAGAGTGCTCGACGGTGATTACACGAGTCGAGAGATAGCCGCTTTCGGCGATTCGATAAATGCGACCCTCGACTGCACAGGTGGCTGGTTCACCACCCAGAACTGGCAGGGTGCGAGTCTTGACCGTTTCATCAAAGATGGTGTGGGTAGAAGCATCCTGGTTCGATCGGTCACCGGGTATTGGCGCCGCTTCCCGATCGATCAAGCCGAACGGCTTCTGCTGGCAACGCACATTGCCGGTGAGCCGCTGACCCGAGGCCATGGATCCCCGGTCCGGCTAGTGGCACCGGGCCGACGGGGTTTCTGGTGGGTCAAATGGGTCGACACAGTCACCATCGACGAGGTGCCGCCATGGTGGCAGCCACCACTACCCACGGCTTGACCAAGACCTCATCACCTTTCATGGCGCCCGGGCAGGGGAATTCTCCCGACGACCTAACCGAGCACTGCCTCGATCGAGGCTTCATGAAGCACCCGCCGCTCTAGGTCGAGTCTGGGTGATCGTGAGATTGGGTCGTCGCTATGGGTTTTCCACGAGTCGCCATTGGCCTGGGCAACCGTCGCAGTCAGCCCAAATCTGTTCCGGCGTCCGCCCCGACAACAACTGCTCCGCTTCTTGTCGGATCAGGACGCCGATGAGGTGTCCTTGGGGGGTGGTGACGGTGACCGTCTCGGTATTCCGTTTCTGCATTCGCTCGACCAGCGGGGCAAGGAGACTGTCTGCTCGCACAGTCGTCGGTCCGAATTCCATGACGTCTCCGGCGAGCAGTTCCCGGTTCTTGGTCCAAGCTTCTCCCCGTAGTCGTCCGACGACGAGTCCGTCGCATTCAATTACAAGACACTCATCCCAGCCTGCGGTCTCAGTTCGAATCCAGACGGACTCGATCGACTCGCCGGGATCACATGTCGGGACGTCTGGTCGGGTCGCCTCGGCTACCCGCTGAACTGAGGTCTCGGTCCCATCGGTAGGTCGGCCTGCGGCCTTCCAATCGGCGAGACCGAGCACATAATCGTAAACCTGGGTGAATCCGAGTTGTTCGAGCTGGCACGCAGCTCGTGGGGACATGTCTCACAACCCGTCGTGTCAGTAGACCACCACAGGCTTGGCTCGGGTGAGTGTCGAAGTGGCTTCGGAATTGAGATTTTTTAGAGGGATGTTGATGGCACCCGGGATGTGGGATGCCATGAACTCTCCTTCTGGGAGAACGTCCACGACCTGTGCCCCCTGCTCAATAAGTGTGAGCAGCGTTTCTCGATTGATGTCGGTGATCAATTCAGGCCTCCTAGTAGCTGGAAGGAAAACGGATTTTGAAGTCGATGAGGCTGACCCAGTCGGGTGTGACGGTGATTCGGGCCATGTTCGTCATGGTGCTGTTGGCGTGGTCTCGAAAGCGTGCTCCCTGGGTGGGTCCCATGTAGCGGAGTCCGGCCTCGGCGTATTCGGGAACGGCGCCGGGGACGATCTCGACGTTGGCCTCGCCTCGGATGGTGAGGATCTCGTACGGGTTGTCATTGGTGTCGATGGTGACGGCCACGCGTGGATTAGCTCGAAGTGCTTTGACCTTGGGTGACTTGCCGGCGGCTCCGAAGACCAGTTGGTCTCCGTTCCATGCGAACCACATTGGGGTGACTCGGGGTGTGCCGTCGATGGCGATGTATCCGACTCTGGCTGGTATGGCCGATTCGAGCAGTTGTAGGGCGGTGGGATGTTCGAGGAGACGGAGGTCTCCTTGGGGGATGGTGTCGGTGGTCACCGGTGAGCTCCACTGCTCTGGGTTATGGCTCCGGCGATCTGGTCGATGGTGGGTGATCCAGCAAGACCGTCGGGTGTGGCGTAGACCCGGCATGAGAGACCCACTGGTGCGTCGGCGTCGGCGAATGGGTCGGAACCGTCAATGAGGACAGTGGGTGAACCCCGGAAACTGTGAGCCTCGGCGGCCTCGGGGGTGGTGATCAATTGGAGTCGTACGGTGGCGTTGGTGCCGGTCTGTTCGACTACCTGTTCGATGCGTTCGATGGTGGTGAGCCAGTTGGGGCAGTCGTTGAAATGTTGAACGGTGATATCCATGGGTGTCCTTTCAAACGGTGGCGGTCGCCCGATCGCGGAAGTTGGCGATAGCGTCGGTCAGGTGTCCGAGCCGAGTGGGGTTGAGTGAGTAGTAGTTCCACTTGCTGCGTTTCTCACGATCGATCACACCGGCATCCAACAACGTCTTCAGGTGGTAGCTGACTGTGGACTGGCTAACGGGGAAATGCCGTTCCACATCAACCACGCACACGGCCTCGCCGGTGGCGGCGATCAGATGGACAATTGCCATCCGATAGGGGTCACCCAAAGCGTGGAACGCTTCCGCCAGATCCTCGGCCTGGACGATGTCGATTGGCTCGGTGTTGAGAGCTGTACAGCAGGCGACCTCGGTGTCGCACTCACAAGTGATCGGCCTCAACTTTGACATTTGGACTCCTTCAAGGAATACATCGAATTTTCTCGATGTATTATACCATCGAATATCTTCGATGTAAGGAGTATCAAATGCCTATCGCCACCGGCACCACCGACCAGCTTTTGAACTGCTGCGTCCCGACAGCCACCGAACCAGCGGCAGCAGTCGTCGAGGCTGATGATTCAGAGGTGTCAGCACAAGAAGACGATTACCTCTCTGCCTCGTGCTGCACCGTCCCCACAGTTCAGACCGACGCCACCGCTGCCCTCGACGACGTAAAAGCCCATGAAGTCGCACCTGAAGTAGCTGCTCTGCGCACGGCCGGCTTCAGGCTTCTCCTCGATCGCGGCACCCCGGTCGGGTTGGACGATTGGGCTGAGGCTGCCGATATCGACCAGGAGACGATCAGCGAAGTGCTCAACAGGAACGCGGGCCGGGTCCAACTCGACGAACAAGGTCGACTACTCGGAATCGCCGGACTCACCATCGAGCCCAGCGGCCACGAGCTAGACATCAGAGGGCAGAAGCGTTGGACATGGTGCGCTCTCGACGCCGTGGGCATCCTCGGAGCCTTGGAAGCAACCGGAACAATCCGCTCTACTGACCCACGCACCGGCGCAACAGTCACTATCGAATTCATTGATGGACAACCCCAAGGAGGGGGCACCATCTTCATCCTCGGTGGCTACGACGGAGGCAACATGCGGGAAGAATGGTGCCCACTCGTCAACTTCTTCAACAACCGCAGCGACGCCGAAACCTGGGTCGAAGACAACCAACTCACCGGTGACATCCTCACCGTCCACCAAATCACCGGAGAAGCCACCGAAATTTGGCAGGCCGTCACCGGTCCAACCGATCACCCCACCTGCTAGGCAAAACGGCAAGATGGACGAGCGGATCAGTGAACGTGGAAGTGCTTGACCCTGGTCTCTCGGTCGATGAGGTATCTGTCGTCCTCGGGATAGAAGACAGCCTGGTCGATGTCTTCTCCCGCAAAGGCGACGATCGCATCGTGGCTGTCCCAGAAGCTGATCGTAAGGAATTCGGTGCGGTCACCGTCTGGTCGGCTGATCAGGTACGCACCCTGGTTGCCCGACCTTTTTTTGTACTCGGCGATGCCGGTGCCGAGAATGTATTCGGCGTAAGCCTCGGTGTCCTCAGGGCGAGTCCAACCTCGCCAGGTTCTTACAATCATTGACTCTTTCCAAGGTCTGGAGGAAGAGGGACCTTACCGGTGACGGCCCACCGAGTGGATACACGCAGAAGAGACGGGGACGGTGGCGATTTTCCAAGATTTCGCTTGACCTCAAGTTGACTCTAGGTCGTAGAGTTGTCTCCATGATCAAAACGCACGACCCAATTGCTTGCTCGCTGACGACGAAAGATGCCGCCCGACAAGGTTTGGAGTGGACAGATCTACAGCGTCACGCTCTCACCGCCACAAGGATCGACGGTGGCGCCGCGATGACCTTCGATGTTGAATGGGCTGACAGCGTCGAGGACCTTGCAGCACGGGAAAGGTCATGCTGCGGCTTCCTGTCTATCACGACGTTGCGCTCCGACGACGAGGTGCGCTTGGAGATGACGGCGGACAATCCTGCGGCTCGCCCGGTGATCGAAGCCATGGCCGGTCTGGGCAATCAATGAGCGCCGTGGCCCTTCTGCCAATCGGCGAAGTCGCCGACAGCACTGGCGTCACCGTGTCGGCGGTCCGCTACTACGACGAGATCGGTGTGATCACCGCGACCGCCCGGGTTGGCGGAAAGCGACGCTTCGATCCCGACACGGTGGGCCGAGTGAGCTTTATCCGTCGAGCACAAGAGGCCGGTTTCTCCCTGGATGAGATTCGCACGCTCCTCGACGACACACAAGGTGGCTGGCGGGATCTCGTAGAGGACAAGCTGGCCGAGCTGTCAGAACGCCGGGAGCGGCTCGATGTGATGATCTCCATACTGGGTGACATGCGAGACTGCGGATGCGAAGTTGTGGCTTCGTGTCCCCGTGCAACACCATGCTGACCGTCTTCGGCGTTGTTGCCGGCACAATCATGGTCGTGTCCTATGGCTTGGAATCCAGAGGTGCTGTCTGGGTCGCTGCCTTTGCTGTTGGTTGCCTGGGGGCCGCCGTGTACGGCGCGCTGACCGGTGCATGGCTGTTCGTGGTGCTGGAGTTGGTCTGGGCGGGCCTTGCCGCACGCCGATTCACTCTCCTACAGGCAAACCAAGTTTGAGAAAGTGGAGACTGTGGGTGGGGGTCATCGGAGCGGAGTGCGACGCAGAATTGGTCGTGACGCCATGATTGCCAGTGCAGGTATCGGCGCCTTCCTTGGCATCAACGGAGAAATGCCGAGGAGGTCAGGCTAGGACTCGCCGCTTGGCCCGGTCTTCGATGAAGTCGGCCAGTTGAACAAACGGGTCGAAACCGACCACATTGGGCGCATCCGCCACGAAGTTGGATAGGGCGTTGATGTCGTAGAAGTAGGCATCGCCATCGAGGTCGTTCACCAGGTATTCCACGCCACCGAGATCAGCGCTGGTTGCTTCGAGGATGCGGGCCGCTTCGTCGATGAGGTGATCAGGAGGGGTGTAACCCTTGACGAGGTCGCTGGCATCGGTGATACCTTGCGCCGGGTCGCAGTAGTCGGCGGGACAGAGGTTGAACGACCCAGGTTGCAGTTGAAGCCGGATCGCGTATAGGAACTTTCCACCGAGGATCTCAATTCTCACGATCGAGTTCCCCCGGGCCGCGAGCTTCTCCTGTACCAGACCTGTGCCGTCGGGCCCGAGATCGTCCAGCAACCCTGCGTCGACCGCAGCGGCTAGCTCTGTCGGTGTCTGATACTCGGTGATCCCAGCCCCGCTGCCACCGATGTTGGGCTTCACCAACACAGGGAAGGTCAGATCGATCGCCGCCCCGAGAATCTCACCGGCGTTCAAGATTGGACGCCCCTCGGGATGACGGACCCGCTCCCGTCTGAGCAAGTCCAACTGCTTCCTCTTGGACAACTCAAACTCATATGACGCCGAGCCGTTGATAACGGGTACTCCGGCCGACTCGACGTTACGGAGGAATTCGGGGGTCAGGAGCATCGCAGTCATGTGACCCCTGGTCCACGCCGAAGGACTCATCCGGTTGACCAAGACGTCCCAGCTGCCAACGAACGTCGGATCGAATTCGGGAATGGAAGCGTCGATAGAGGACCATTCGAGACCCCGCCGATCCAACTCGCCAAACAGGGGCGCATTCCATTGGGGGTGTTCATGGAGGACAGCAATCGACACAAGGGGCCTTTCCGGCTCGGTCATCGAATTAACCCTGTACCGGTAGTGATAATTCCATCAACCACCAACTCGGCGAAATGTTGCCACGACCACTCGAGCAGGCAAGCGAGATGGGTGGCTCGACATCTACCGGACCGGGCCGATCGTCGCCCCGCCTGGGGAAGCCGGGCTTAGGGGAAGATCCCTCTCACCAACTTGGCGTCGGCCACGCGTTGGATCCCCTTCATGAGGGCCGCCGTCCTCATGTCCACCTTCTCTCTGACGGCGATCCCGTGGACCTCTTCGTAACCGGTGAGCATGATCTCCCTGAGACGCGCCACTATTTCATTCTCGGTCCAGAAGTACTTCTGCACGTCCTGCACCCACTCGAAGTAGGAGACCGTAACGCCACCGGCATTAGCCAAGATGTCGGGCACGATAAAGACGTCTCGCTCGCGGAGGATGTCGTCGGCCTCGAGGGTTGTCGGGTTGTTGGCGCCCTCGATGATGACTTTCGCGGTGATGTCACTCGCGTTGTCTTTGTTGATGACTCCCTGGATGGCGGCCGGGACGAGGATATCGACATCGAGCGTGAAGATCGAGTCCCCGTCGATGGAGTCGGCATCGGGGTATCCCTCGAGGAAGCGGTTCTCATCGACCCACTTGGCCACAGCCTCTACGTCCAGCCCATCGTGGTTGTAAATCCCGCCCGAGATGTCGGACACCGCCACAATCTTGGCCTCCATCTGCTGGCCGGCAATCGCCGCATACCGACCGACGTTCCCGAACCCGTGAATCGCCACCGAGACTCCCACAGGATCCAGATCGACCGCCGAGGCAGCCCGAGGAAGCAGGAACATCAGCCCGCGACCGGTCGCCTCGCGTCGGGCGATGCTCCCCCCCAGGGCGGGGGGCTTTCCGGTGACTACGGCGGGAACCGAATGCCCGACATGCTGGGAGTAGGTGTCCATCATCCATGCCATCACCTGCTCGTTGGTCCCCAGATCAGGGGCTGGAATGTCTTGTTCTGGGCCGATCACATTGATGATCTCCATCGTGTATCGACGGGTCACACGTTGCAGTTCGGCCCGGGACAGTTCAAGCGGGTTGATCCGGACCCCACCCTTGGCGCCTCCGAATGGAACGCCCACGATGGAGCACTTCCAGGTCATCAACATGGCCAGTGCCGAAATCTCGCCAAGATCGACGTCGGGAGCAAAACGAATCCCACCCTTTGTGGGCCCCATCGTCGTCAGATGCTGAACTCGATATCCGAAGATCGTCTCGACCTCGGTGTAGTCGTCATGCCGAAAGGGAAAACTCACAATCATGGACCTCTGCGGACTGCGAAGCCGTCCGGTGACGTTGTCGTCTAGTCCCATCAGGGTCGCCGCCCGGTCGAACTGGGCGACCGCCTCGTGATACATCGGTGAGTCGAATTCGCGTCCGGCTTCCAATCAGGCCTCCGTTGAATGCTGCGCCGGAGCATCCTATGCCGTCGGCTCCCCAGGGGTAAGGACTCCTCCGAATCTGTCACACCAAGGTCGTACGTTGTCGGTATGAGCACATCGACATCAACGCAGGCGATCGATCCTGCGACACAGTCCGCTTCCGAGGCCATCTTTGCCGACCCGGTTTCCTACTTGCGCACGTACGGCATCGAAGCCGTGTTGGTGGTTGAGTCCGAGACCTCACTCCCAGCTGCCGCCTAGCTCTACGATCGTCACGTGGACGTAAGGGAGATTCGAGTCGAGCCTGGGGCGTGGGACCATGCTGTCCATGACATAGACGGTCACCAGATCGTCGTGGCGGGGCCGGGAACGGGAAAGACCGAGTTCCTGGTCCGCCGGGCAAAACACCTGGTGACCAAGGGTCACGCCCGACGGGACGAGATCGTCGTGCTGTGTTTCTCCAGAAGGGCCTCGGCCGACCTGGGTAGACGAATCGAATCGGCGCTGGGTGCTACGGGCGTGCCCGTTGACACCACGACCTTCCACAGTCTTGCTCTTCGACTTCTGGAGAGGGGATCCGAAGGTGATCGCCCGAAACCACTCACCACGCCAGAACAGGTCGCTGTTGTCGCCCGAATACTCAGAGGGGAGGACCCGGCAGATTGGCCGATCACGTACCGCGGCATCCTCGCAACGGCGGCCTTCGCCGCGGAAGCGGCCGACTTCCTCATGCGGTGCTCCGAGCGTCTTCTGACGCCCGACGATCTCGCTGACCGATCCAGGGAACGAGCCGATTGGCGCGGGCTCCCCGGGTTGTACGAGCGCTACCTCGCCCATCTACGCGAGACAGGCCGTACCGACTACGGAGTGCTGCTGGTGGCGGCGGTCGACTTGCTGAAATCCGAAACCGGCCAAAACCTGGCTGAGCAGTACCGATATGTCCTGGTAGACGAGTACCAGGACACCAGCCCGGTGCAGGCGGAAATCGCCAGACTCCTCGCCCGATCAAGCGGCAATCTCACGGTGACCGGTGACCCCTACCAGTCGATCTACTCGTTCCGGGGGGCGGAGCTCCGCAACATCGCCGATTTCTCGTCGGCTCATCCGGACTCGACGCGTTACGTCCTATCGCAGAGCTTCCGAGTGCCTGAAGCCATTCTCGAGTCGGCGTTGCGCGTTGTCTCGAAGGGGCGACTTCCAGGGGCCGCGGGACCGGTCGATCCAGCACCACACGAGGGACGGTCAGAGGCATTCATCTTTGACCAGGAGACGGCCGAGGCAGAGTGGATAGCCCGAGAGGTCGAGAATTCCATGAGGGTCGAGGGGATTCGACCCTCGTCGATCGCCGTCCTGGCCAGATCGAAGAGGGAGCTGATCAACGAGCTGTCCCGCGCCCTGAGCCGGAGAGGAATACCCCACGATCCGCCCGATAGCCGTCTCGTGGATCATCCGGCCGTTCGTCTGTTTCGTGACCTGGTCACCGTGGCCCTCTCGGGCGGAAGCCTACCGACGACGTCTGCGCTCGAGGCAGCCGATGCCGACCGGGCGATGCGGCGTGTTCTTCTGGGTCCCCTTCTGGGACTTGGCCTCGGCCAGGAGCGTGAGCTTCTACGGGAGCGCCGCCGAACCTGGGCTCCCTGGGCCCAGGTCATCCGTCAGAACCTGGCTGATTGGCCTGGACTCGCCGATCTCGTCGGGAATGCCGATTGGGCGACCACAGGCACGGCCGCCAACGGTTTCTGGCACGTCTGGACAACCCTGGAGAGGATTGCCGATCTCGTCAACGATCCGAGCCGGAAAGAATGGCGTCGTGCCTGGTCCGCCTTCGCACAGGTGCTTTCGAGACAGGCCGACCGCGATTCGGATCTGAGCCTGGCCCGCTTCTTCGAGTTGACCGAGGAAGAGGATTTCGAGGCGACCCCACTTCTCTCGCACAGGCTCTCCGAGGACCGGGTGACGCTTACCACGTTGCATCAGGCGAAGGGCCTCGAATTCGACGTCGTCTTTATCGCAAATGCCGTCGAAGGCGTCTTTCCGGACCTTCGACGAAGCAGGAGGATGCTCCGACCCGAATTGCTCTCCCCCGAGCGAACGGCCGACCCGGGCGCCCAGCACCTATTCCAACTGCAGGAGGAGATGCGTCTCGCCTACACCGCCATGACCAGGGCCCGTCTCCGAGTGGTATGGACTGCGACCGACGCCGGTGTTGACCAGGGAGAACACCGGCCGTCTCGTTTCCTGATCGCGGCGTCAGGTGCTGGACTCGCCCAGCTAGGGCCCCCGAGAGAGGTTGTCAGAGACCCGGTAACCCTCAGCGAGGCAGAGACCGCCCTTCGCCGAGACCTCTTGGACCCGACGGCGCCTGCGGCTCGTCGTCTCGCGGCGGCTCGCGTCCTCGCCCAGTCAGATAACCGATGGTGGGATCCTTCCTCGTTCCCCGGCGTCCCGGTGCCCGGTCCCGATTCTCCCATCCTCGGCGACACGATCCACCTCTCCCCCAGTCAGGCCGACAGCTACAAGCGATGCCCCCGCCAGTACGCACTCGAACGCCGACTCCGTCTTGGAAACGCCTCGTCTCCCTACGCACAATTCGGCTCCCTGATTCATTCGGCACTGGAGAAGGCAGAGAGATCCATCATCGGGACGGGGCTTCTCCATGCCGACATCGAGCACGCCATCGAGTGTCTCGAGGAGGTATGGGTCGATGCTGACTTCGGCACTCCAGAGTTGAATCGGGCGTGGCTTGGCAAGGGCGCCGAGGCCATCACCAAGCTGTATGAGAGATGGCCTGCCAAGGATGGGGTTCTCATCGACCTCGAAAAGAAGGTCGAAGCCGTCATCGAGGACGTGCCGTGGGTCGGCGTCATCGACCGGATCGAATCCATCGCAGAAGGCCTGAGAATCGTCGACTACAAGACGTCGACCACTGCGATGAGCATCGACGACGCAGCCGAATCTCTTCAACTTGGTTTCTACAGCACCGCTCTCGAGGCCGGGGGCGACCATGTGGCGGAGGCGCAATTCTGGTACCCGAGAACCGGTACAAAGTCCGTCTCGACCCGCTCGCTCGATGTCGACGGTCTCGAAAACGTGCGAAAGGAAATGGAACGGGTCACCACATCCATCCGATCTGAGAATTGGGCGCCCACCGTCGGAGCAGCATGTGAGAGGTGCGCATTTCGGATGTCATGTCCGGCCTGGCCGGAAGGGAGCGGTGCCTTTCTGCCATGAGCCGAGTGACACCCTCCTCGGAGCAGCAAGAGATCCTCGACCTGGGCCTCACCACCATCCGGGTCAGGGCCGGGGCGGGGACCGGCAAGACCACAACCGTGGCCATGGTGATTGCCAACCTGATCGAGGATCATGACATTCAGCCGGAACAGATCCTCGGGATCACCTTCACCAACAAAGCCGCCGCCGAGTTGGCGGATCGGGTCCGTCAGGCTCTCTCGCAAGACCTCGACCCCAGTCGCCAGATCGAAGTTCATACCTATCACGGATTTGCCGCACAAATCTTGTCAGAGTTCGGCGCACTCGCCGGCGTCGACAACCGGTCCAAGATCATCGCCCCCACGTTTGCGAGGCAACTGATGAGCGAGACCTTCCATCATCGGACCTACAAGACCCTCGACATCACTCAGCCCCGAACCCTTGACAGAGTCCGCCGGTTTGGCGACCGACTCGGCGACCATCTGCTCGAAGCCACCGATGTTTTGGATGCCGCCGAGGACCACGACGACGAGATTTGGGAGTCGCGCCGGGAGATGGCCGAAACACTCGTCCAATTCGCCGCCGACAAACTGCGGCTTCGAGTGGTGGATTACTCCGATCTGGTGACCCTCTCCACCCGAGTCGTCCACGACTATCCCGAACTGGCCGACACCATCAAGGAGAGATATCGGGCTGTGATACTCGACGAATACCAGGACACCAACCCGGCCCAACGCGTGCTCTTGATGAGCATCTTCGATTCCGGCTTCCCCGTCATAGCCGTAGGCGACGAGGACCAGACGATCTACGAGTGGCGGGGGGCATCCGCTCAGAACTTCGAGCTCTTCACCGAACACTTCACCAAAGCGAACGGCGAGGCTGCCAGTGAGAAGGGACTCACTCTCAACAGACGATCAACTCAGGCGATCCTCGATGTCGCCAATGAGATCAGGCTCGAAGCCAATGCCGAGGCCGACGCCCTTCGGGCTGTCGATGGTGACTCTGAGGGCGAAGTCGTCACTTATTGGGCAGAAGACGCCCTCGAGGAGGCGGAGTGGATCGCCCGTACCTTTGAAGAACTCCAGCAAAGCGGCAGTCGGTGGTCTGACATGGCCGTCCTCTTCAGAAAGAACAAGGACTTCGCTGTCGTGGTCGACGCGATGAGCCGTCACGACATTCCGCTCGAAGTGGCAAACATCGGGGGGCTGTTTTCTGTCGCAGAAGTCTCCGACCTCAGGGCATGGCTAACCACCCTGGAATATCCCGAGGACTCCCCTGCCCTGATCCAGATCCTCTTCGGCAGCCGATATCGGTTGGGCATGGCCGACCTTGCGCCGCTGACCCGCTGGGTCGCCGGTGCCGGGGACCATGACGATGCCGAAGAGCCCGCTCCCATCACCCTGATGGAGGCCGTCGAGAACTTTGCCGACATTTCTGGGCTCCGCGACGAAGCTCGCTCCGCGCTTCTGCGCTTTCTGCGTGTCTACAGGGACGTGCTCACCGAGAGCCAGGGGCTAACGCTCGTGGAGACCTGTCGAACGATCCTCGACCGAACTCGGGCGTGGCAAGACATCGAGGCTTTGCCGCCAAACGCGCGACTCACTGCACGACTCAACATCTACCGCCTTCTCGACCTGGCCGAAGAATGGAGTCCTCTCAGAGGCAGACCTTCGGTTGGAGCCTTTCTCGACTATCTCACAGTGATGGAAGAGGAACCCGCGGAGGAGCTTGACGCGGCCCATCTGTCGGGCGAGGACGCGGTGACTCTCGTCACCGTGCATCGTGCCAAAGGACTCGAGTGGGAGAACGTCGCGATCCCTGCGGTGACCAAAGGCAATTTCCCCACCCGCTCCCAGCAGTATCCGGACCCCCTCCGTTTCGCGGAGCATGTCCCGGTCTCCATGCGGATCGACACGATCATGGATGACCTGCCAGACGATAAGGATGAGCGGGCCGTCTATCTCCGTGTGCGGCACATGAGACAGGAATGGAGGGTCGCCTACGTGGCCGTCACCAGGGCCAAGAGACGTCTCTTCGTCTCAGGAGCACACTGGTACGGACTGCCGGAGCCGTCCAAGAGGCCCAAGGAGCCGTCGGAGTTGTTCGAGATAGTCGAGAATCACGTCGTGAGCCGGAGCGCCGGGCACGCCGAACTTGGTGAGCGGCCTGGCATGCTCCGATCCGTTGCGCGAGAAGCCAGCCCCGACCCCGTCTTCCCAGACGGATGGGAGGCGGGACTTCGTGCCGCAATCGACGACCCCGCAGCAATCGCAGAAATCGCCGGAGCCCACGGCATCGGAGACGAATATGAGCGGATCGTGGCTGACATCAACCAACGACTCTTCAATCTCGCCGAGCCCGCGCCGGAGGAGACCGTCGACGATCCACATACCGTCTCGGTCACCGGTCTGGTGACATACGCGCAATGTCCGAAGAGGTTCTTCTGGACCAATATCGACCCTCTCCCCCGACGACTCAACCCGGCGGCCAGTCGGGGGACGGAGGTGCACCGTCGCATCGAGCTCCACCAGAAAGGCCAGGTTCCGTTCGAGGAAATGACGGACGATCTGTATGACGTCGTAGAGGGGGACCGCTCGTCCGGGCCCGGTGCGTTCGACACCTATTTGACATCCAGATTCGCCGAGAAGACGGCAACGATGACCGAGACACCGTTCTCGTTGGAACTCGACACTGGATACCTCGTCCGGGGAAGAATCGACGCCGTCTATTGCGACGACAGCAGATGGGAGGTGGTCGACTTCAAAAGCGGCCGTCCACGCACCGACCCGGCGCTTGTCGTCCAATTGCAGGCCTATGCGGTAGCGGCCACCGAGGTCGACTTTGGCCTGACCAAACCCAAGGTCCTCGATGTCACTTTCGCCTACCTTGGTGGGGGTCTCACCGAGGTCACCCACTCAGCGGATGAACAATGGGTGGCAGAGGCCCGCAAATCACTCAATGCCCTCACCGGTCGAATTTCCACTTCAGATTTTGAGGAGAACCCGGGGTCGTGGTGCAACTCGTGTGACTTCTTGCAGTTCTGCGGTCCGGGGCAGGCAGAGGTTGAAGGTTGAGCGTTGCGGCAGCCATTGGGGCCACCATCGTCGGCTACCTGATTGGTTCATCACCCACGGCCGAGTGGCTGGGAAGACTGGCTGGAGTCGATCTTCGTAAAGAGGGTTCGATGAACCCGGGAACAAACAACGCACTCCGAGTCGGCGGACCACCTCTGGCCGCCGCCGTCCTGGCAATGGAGATGGCCAAAGGTGCCATCGCAGTCATCGCGGGCGCCGCCCTGGCCGGTGACCTTGGCGCGGTGTTGGCAGGGGTCGGTGCAACCACCGGAAACGTATTCAACATGTACTACCAATTCCAGGGAGGGAAGGGTCTCGGGATCTCCGCCGGGATCCTGACCGCAATTTGGCCCACTGTCCTGGCACCGGTGATAGCCGTGATTCTGATCACGGTCCTGATCACCCGGTCAGCGGGTGCGGCGGCCATAGTCACCATTGTCGCTTTCAACCTCATGGCCATTCTCTGGGCCACCCTCGAATGGCCGATGGCCTGGGGGATAGAGGCGACGAGCCAGCTCCTTGTGCTGTCACTAGGAATGGGAGCCGTCCTGTGGAACAGCCACTGGTCCGCCTCACCATTCAGCCGACGACACCGTCGTTCACTTCAAGAATCAGCGTGACGGGACCGTCGTTCGTCAGCTCGACATCCATCGTCGCCCCGAAAACACCGTGGGCCGTGACAACGTCACGCTCCCGAAAGGAATGAATCATCCGATCGATCAGGGGCCGGGCATGTTCAGGCCGGGCAGCGTCAGTGAACGACGGGCGACGCCCTCGTTTCACATCCCCGAGCAGGGTGAACTGGCTCACGACCAGAACCTGGCCATCGACATCTACCAGTGAGAGATTCATCTTCCCTTCGTCATCGTTGAAGACTCTCAGGCCAGAGATCTTGTCGACTGCCGCATCGACATCGTGGTAGCCATCACCAGGTGCCACGCCGACGAGAAGACACAGCCCGCTCCCGATGCTCCCGACAACGCTGCCGTCGACACGCACCAGAGCGGAAGAAACTCGTTGCAAAACTATCCGCACCAACGTGATTCTGGCAGCGAAACCTGTTGGAAAATAGAGTGTCGCCGTGACCCGAGACAAGGAACCGAATCTCAGCCTGCTTGGTGGCCCCGACAAGGGCCCGGTCGTCTATCTGCTCGATGTGGCTACCGATCTCGAGGTGCGTTTGCTCGAGAAGTGGATTCGAAGCCAGACAGGACCCCAAATGGAGACCATTCGGGTCTCGTCCTCCCGACGTGGTCGAGGAGGCGATCCGGTCGAGTTGTCAAACCGGGTATCGGCGGAGGACAACGTCTTTCTCATACCGGTACGAGTCGTCTGGATGGCACCCGAGAAGAAGGGGCAAAGATCGGTCACGTGGTCGGATGCCTTCAGACCGGGCGATCCGAGAGATCCGAAAGGTCTGCGCGCCCACTGGATTCGGACCTTCCGACCCGGCAGACTCAAGCTGATTGCGGCACGGGGAGCCCTCTCGTCGGATCTGACAGCCGACTATGAGTCCTCAGGTGAGATCGACGGCATCGCGGCTTTTGTAACACGGCGCGTTTGGAGAGTCCTCGACCAGGCTGAACGGAAGCTTCTCGGAAACCGGTACAAGATTCCCCGGTTCGTACCGGAAGCGATTCTGTCACGGAGGGACTTCGTCGAGCAGGTGGAAAGTCATGCCCGCGAAGCGGAAGTCGACTTCGACGTCGCGCTCACCGACGCCGAGCGGTATTTGCGGGAGATAGCGGCGACCCACAGCCCCTATGTCATCGATCTGATGGCCAATGCGATCCATGCTCTCTACCGGCAGGGATACGGCGAGATCAAGTACGACAAGACCCAGATCGCCAAGGTGGCCGAGCTGGGCCGTTCGAATCCGGTGATCTTCCTCCCATCGCACCGGTCCAATCTGGATCGGCTCACCTTCCAATTCATGCTCTGGGAGAACGATCTGCCACCCAATCACACGGCTGGTGGCATCAACCTGGACTTTTTTCCTGTCGGCCCACTCCTCCGTCGGACAGGGGTGTTCTTCATCCGGCGATCGTTCCGGGACAACCACCTCTACAAGATCGTCCTGCGGGCCTATGTCGATTTCCTGATCGAGAAGCGCTTCCCGATGGAGTGGTACATGGAAGGTGGGAGATCCCGTTCCGGAAAGCTGGGACCTCCCCGGTTCGGGCTCCTTCACTACGTCGTCGACTCTTTGCGGAGCGGGAAAGCCGACGACGTGCAGTTGATCCCAGTCTCGATCGTTTATGACCAGATCCAGGACGTGCCCGACTACACCCGAGAAGCTCAGGGTCGCGGCAAAGAAAAGGAGTCCATCGGATGGTTGTTCCGCGCGGTTCGCTCGCTCCGTCGGCGCTATGGCGACATCCACATCCGATTGGCCGAGCCCGTATCGGTCGCGTCGGTAGTGGGTTCGATCGACGAAGGCGAGGAGGTGTCGATCGGACTCCAGAAGCTGGCATTCGAGGTGATGTATCGCATTGGAAGCGTGACCCCCATCACTCCGACCGCCGTCGTCAGCATCGCTCTCCTGGCAGCAAGGGGAGCCGCCCGAACAGCAGACGATCTTGCCGATAAAAGCGCCCGCATGATGGACTTCATAACGGCACGCGACCTGCCCCTTACCGATAGGCCTGATCTCTCGGACTCGGAGACTGTCACCGCGATCCTCGACTCCCTTTCGGAACACGGGAATGTGTCCAGTCACGAGGCGGTGGGAAGAGTTGTCTATTGGCTTGACGACCAACAGATGATCCGACTCTCCTACTACCGCAATGTCATCGTTCACTTCTTCCTGAACAGGGCCATCGCCGAGATGGCCCTCACTTCGCTGATCGACGACGGCGAACGGGACGCCGAAGTGGCCCAAAGGCGAATGCTGTCCCTGAGGGACCTCCTCAAGTACGAGTTCTTCTTCCCGGACAAGGAGCAATTTCTCGGAGACGTCTCGAACGATATTGCATACGACGTCCCAAATTGGGCAACGATTCTGCCGGCGACGGGTGCTCTGGGAGTCATCGCAAAGATGGGAGATCCGGTCGCCTACTGGGCCGTTCTCCCGTTTCTCGATGCCTATCAAATCGTTGGTGACGAACTCGAGGCGCTCACAGGATCGTTCGGCGAGAAGAAGTTCCTCAAAGCATGTCTTGCCCGGGCCCGGATGTACCGCATCGAGGAGCGACTCTTCTCCGGGGAAAGCGCCAGTCAGGTTTTGTTCAAATCGGCTTTGGACCTGGCAAGAAACCGGGATCTGATAGAAGACGACCCCGAGGTTGGTGAACGAAGGTCGAGTTTCGCCGCCGAAGTCAGAGAAGCGAGATCACTGGCTGCCTCGGGTCTCTAACCGTCAGTCATCGTTCTCGTTGCGGCGATGGGCGTCGGCGATCATCTCCGCCGAGGTCTTCGGCCCTTCGACTTCGACATCTGGCAAGCTCGGTGTCTCTTCCGAGGCGTCAAATCCGATTGCCTCCGCCAGCTCATCCATGTCCACCGGTGCAGGGTCGACCGGTGCAGGCTTGATCACCGGCGGAGGAGGAGCCGGTCTGCTTGGCGCCGGACGCGGTGCCGGAGGTGGCGTCGACTGGCTCTCCGGCTTTGACCCCAGGGCGTCCTCCACGCTGGTGCGACGACTGCGTCTCAGAATGGAGCGGCCGGCGAACAGCAGCAGGATCGGTACGAAAAAGGTCGACCCGAAGCTCTCCAGGATGTCGCCAAGTGGGCTGCCCCCGAAGTCGAAGAAGCGAGCGATGAAGTAGAGGGCGATCCAGACGGACCCCACCGTCGAGAGGATCCGCCCCAAACGATTCCTGGTATCAGTTGAGGCCATGACCCCATTCAACCATCAAGGGCGGGTGATGGCTACGCGAAGTCGCCAGGCGGCAAGAATCAGCAGCGCTACGGCATGAGGGACAGAACACCGAGTTCGGGAAGGATGTCGACTGTGGTCCCACCGTGTCTCACCAACTCGGCAAAGCCGTCGAGGGCCCGGGTATGGGGAGTCAGGTGTCGCTCGCGCCGACACTACCGGCGCCGGATTGAGCCGAATTCACCAGTACGCTTTGAGCGTGGGAGCCTACATCCAGACGTCTGCCGGGCCTCTTCATTGGCGGGACTACGGGGGCAGAGGCAAGGTCATAGTGCTCATCCACGGTCTTGGAGGATCGGTCGCCAATTGGGATGCCGTCGGCTCGAGGCTGGCCGACCTGGGTCGAACCGTCGCCTTAGACCTTCCCGGGTTCGGGCTTTCTCCCCCGGCCCGAGACTGGGAACTGCATACTCACGCCAGCGCCGTGCACTCCTTCATGTCCGAGTTTGCCCCGTCAGCAACTCTGATCGGCAATTCGATGGGGGGTCTCCTTGCTGAAATGGTTGCCTCTCGAGCTCCCGAGACCGTCGACTCTCTCCTACTCGTTGCACCTGCCACTCCTCCGAGGTTTCCAGATCCGAGGATTCACTGGCCCACCGCAAGACGTCTGGCCCTGCAGGCGACGCCGGGAGTTGGCCGGGCGATGTCGTGGTACTTCCTCAACCGACTCTCTCCCCAAGAGCTTGTGAAGCTGAGTCTCGAAACGATCACACACAAACCCAGCCGGGTCCCTATGCCGCTCGTCGAGGAGTTCGTCAGGCTTGCCACCGTGAGGATGAAGCTCCCATGGGCAGAGGAGGCGGTGCCGAGCACCGGAAGATCCATTGCCAGGATGTTTCGCAGGCCGTCCTCGTTTGTCGCAATGATACGGGAGATCAAGGCGCCCACTCTTGTAGTCCACGGTCTTGAAGACCACATCGTGTCTCCGACAGCAGTCGCGTGGCTGTGCTCGCTGAGACCAGATTGGCAACTGGTTCAGATGGAGGACACGGGCCACACTCCACAACTGGATGCGCCGATCCGGTTTCTGGCCACGATCCTCCCCTGGCTCCAGGCTTCGCTGAAACGTGAAATCACGGCCTAACTAACCTTAAGCTCATGGCAGAAAAACTCGACGAAGCCATCGGCGGCGAATTCGTTGACCAATTGCCGGACATCGACCCGGTCGAAACCAGAGAATGGATCGAGTCACTCGATGCGGTGGCCGAAGAGCATGGGCCGGTCCGCGCCCGGTTTCTCCTCGCCAAGCTGTTGGGGCGAGCCCACAAAAAGGGGCTCGGGGTCCCCGTAGTTGTCACCACTCCGTACATCAACACCATTCCACCCGAAGAGCAGCCCGAGTTCCCCGGCGATGAGCATCTGGAGCGTCGGATCCGAAGATTCATCCGCTGGAACGCCGCAGTCATGGTGGTCAAGGCGAACCACCGGGAAAAGGGAATCGGCGGGCATCTCTCCACCTTTGCGTCCTCAGCCACTCTCTACGAGATCGGCTTCAACCACTTCTTCCGGGGCAGGAACGCCCCCGGAGGCGGTGACCACATCTACATGCAAGGCCACGCCGCCCCGGGGATATACGCGAGGGCATATCTCGAGGGCCGGTTTGACGAGAAGCATCTCGACAACTTCCGCTTCGAGATCAACGGCGACGGTCTTTCCTCATATCCGCACCCGCGTCTCATGCCCGAGTTCTGGGAGTACCCGACTGTGTCAATGGGTCTCGGCCCGATCAACTCCATCTATCAGGCTCGATTCAACAAGTACCTGCATAATCGGGGGATTGATGACACTTCGCAGTCCCGGGTCTGGTGTTTCATAGGGGACGGAGAGACCGATGAGCCCGAGACGCTCGGAGCAATCTCGCTGGCTACTCGAGAGGGTCTCGATAATCTCGTCTGGGTCGTCAACTGCAACCTGCAGCGACTCGACGGTCCGGTCCGAGGCAACGGCTCGATCATCAGTGAGTTGGAGGCCGTGTTCCGCGGGGCCGGGTGGAATGTCATCAAGGTCATTTGGGGAAGTGGATGGGACTCGCTGCTGGCTCAGGACACCGAGGGCGCTCTGGTAGACGTCATGGGCTCCACGGTCGACGGCGAGTACCAGAGGTACAAGGTCGAGGATGGCGGGTATGTCCGCGACCACTTCTTCGGCAAAGACCCCCGCACCAAGGAATTGGTCAGCGACTGGACCGATGATGAGATCTGGGCTCTGCGTCGGGGCGGGCTCGACTTCCGCAAGGTCTACGGCGCCTACAAGGTGGCCACCGAACTCAACAACGGCAAGCCGACCGTCATCCTCGCCAAGACGATCAAAGGCTGGGCTCTCGGTCCGGATGTCGAGGGCCGTAACGCGACCCACTCCATCAAGGAATTGACCAACAAACAGCTCTTGGAGCTGCGGGCAACGCTTCATCTCGAGAAAGAGATCCCGGTTGAGTCCCTCGACGGCGACAAAGAGCCACCTTATTTCCGGCCTGGCCCCGGGACCCCCGAACATGAGTACCTGCACGCCCGCCGCGAGGAGCTCGGCGGGTCCATTCCGCATCGTGTCGTCACCCAAGACGTCCCGTTGAGTCTCCCGGGAGCTGAGATTTATGAAGATGTCTACGCCGGCTCGGGCAAGGTCGAGGCGTCGACCACATCGGCCTTCACGCGTCTATTGCGAAATCTCTCGCGGTCTGCGGAATTTGGGCCACATGTCGTCCCCATCGTCCCCGATGAGGCCAGGACCTTTGGAATGGACTCGCTTTTCCGCGAGATGAAGATCTATGCCTCCCAAGGTCAGCTGTACGACCCCGTCGACGCCGCCATGCTTCTCTCGTACAGCGAGGCTCAGGACGGCCAGATCCTCGAGGAGGGCATTACTGAGTCAGGGTCAATGGCATCGTGGACCGCGGCCGCCACTTCGTATGCCACCAGGGGCATCCCAATGGTCCCCTTCTTCATCTTCTACTCGATGTTCGGCTTCCAGCGAGTCGGCGACCTGATCTGGAGCGCGAGTGATGCTCGAGCGCGGGGTTTCCTTCTGGGAGCGACCGCCGGACGCACCACTCTTCAGGGTGAGGGACTCCAGCACCAAGACGGGCACAGCCTGATCCTGGCCTCCACCGTCCCTGTCTGTCAGGCCTACGACCCCGCATTCGCCTATGAAGTGGGCACCATCATCGAACACGGCCTGGAGCGCATGTACGGCGCCGATCCCGAAGACGTCTTCTATTACCTCACCCTCTACAACGAGATCTACGCCCAGCCAAAGAAGCCGGAAGGCGTGGATCGTGGCATCGTCGACGGACTCTATCGGTGGGCACCTGCCCCGGACGAGGTTGACGCCGATCTGAAGATCCTGTTTTCGGGATCAGCCAATCTGGCTGCCAGGGAAGCTGCCACCGACTTGGCCGAGCATTACGGAGTCGGGGCAGAACTCTGGTCGGCAACCTCATACAAGAACCTTCGCGAGGAGGCTCTGGCAGTGGAGCGTTGGAACCGGCTTCACCCAAGCGACGAGCCAAAGGTGCCTTTGGCGACACGTCTTCTTTCTCACACCGGTGGACCTACCCTTGCCGTCAGCGACTTCATGACACTCGTCCCAGATCAGATTGCCCGATGGGTGCCGGATGATTTCTCGATACTCGGGACGGACGGCTACGGCCGCTCCGATTCGCGACTTGCACTGCGTCGGTTCTTCGAGATCGACGCCGGGCACATCGTGGCAGCTGCACTCTCGGCACTAGCGAAACAGGGCCGTGTCCCGGCCTCAACAATCCGCGATGCCTTCGATCGATACCACATCGATCCGGATGCAGACGACCCGGCTCAGGCTTACTGATGGCGACCTACCGTGAGATAGTCGAGGCGGCCCGGGGCGAGATTGAGGAGATAACCCCCGCTCAGGTCATGAAACGTCTCGACAAGATAGTCGTCATAGACGTCCGCGAAGCCGACGAGCATCAGCAGGGAGCAATTCCCGAAGCCCGGTTTCTCGCCCGCGGCGTCTTGGAGCGCGACATCGCCACTGTCGTCATCGACAGGAAAGACGAACTGGTTCTCTACTGCTCGGGCGGCTCGCGATCGGCGTTGGCTGCCGCGGCTTTGAAGCAGATGGGCTACGAGCGGGTCGTCTCAATGGCCGGTGGGTTTGACCGATGGAAGGCGGAGGGGCTGCCCTGGGGCGACCCGACCGGTCTCACCGCCGATCAGCGGACCAGATATGCCCGTCATGTCCGATTACCCGAAATTGGCGAAACCGGCCAACTCAAATTGCTCGGCGCCCGGGTCCTGCTGGTGGGAGCGGGAGGGTTGGGCTCGCCGGCCGCTCTATATCTTGCGGCCGCCGGGGTGGGGACGATCGGCATCGTTGATGATGACGTCGTCGACCCCTCCAACCTGCAACGTCAGGTGCTTCACAACATCGATCGGGTCGGCATGCCGAAAGTGGAGTCGGCTCGTGAAACCCTCCTGGCCCTCAACCCCGACGTCAAGGTGGAGACGCACCGGCAGCGTCTCAAGGCTGCAAACGCCCTGACGATCATGGCCAACTACGACGTGGTGGTCGATGCAGGTGACAACTTCCCGACTCGGTACCTGGTCAACGACACCTCGCTCCATCTGCGAGTCCCGGTTGTCCACGGCTCGATCTTCCGCTTCGAAGGCCAGGCAGCCGTCTTCACGCCATACCAAGGCCCGTGCTATCGGTGTCTCCATCCCGAGCCACCGCCACCCGAGCTCGCCCCATCATGCGCCGAGGCCGGTGTCCTGGGAGTGCTGCCCGGGGTCATAGGCTCGATCCAGGCCATGGAGACAATCAAGGTGCTGCTCGGGATCGGCGACATCCTCTCGGGCCGTCTCCTCGTCTACGACGCTCTAGAACAGGACTTCATGAGCGTGACCGTCAAGCAGGATCCGAGTTGCCCGGCCTGCTCCGATCCTGACCGCCCACCCGCGCTCGTCGACTACGACGAGCTCTGTCGCCCTGCAGGCAACGTTGAGCGAGACGCTCCACCTGTCTGAACCGCTGCGGCGGCTGATCATCGATCACTGTGCTCAGACCCTTCCCAACGAGGGCTGCGGTCTGATTGCATCTGACAAGGGTGGGAATTTGGTTGGCGTCTACCCGACGGCAAACCTCGACGACTCACCGACGGGATATACGGTGCCTCCGCAGGAGCATTTCGCCGCGTTGAGCGATGCCGAGTCGAAGGGTTGGGAGTTGTCCGGCGTGTTCCACTCCCATCCGGATGGATCAGCCGAACCGTCGATGGATGATGTGGCTGCTGCCCTCGATCCGGAGTGGGTGTATCTGGTGGTTGGGCTTTCGGGCGAACCGGTGATCCGGGCCTGGCGGATCCGGCAGAAAGAAATCAAAGAAATTTCTCTGATCTGACCCAAATCAGACCTTTCTTGTCACACCCGGTCTGTACAAGTCGGGTATGGGAAAGGGAGACGCTCTCAAGCTGGCGATTCGGGCGTTGGAGACCGAAGACCTCGAGTCTTTGTCACCCGAGGACTTGGGTGAAGATCTGATTCGGCTTGAGGACATTTCGAGAAGTTTCGAGGCTGAGCGGGTCCGACGTCTGGGAGTATTTGACGAACGGAAGGGGTATGTGCTCTTCGACCACCCTTCGACCGTTTCGTTTCTGAGACATCACGCACGGATGAGCGGTTCACGTGCGAACCGGCTCGTTTCGATAGCCCGGATGGCGCGAAAGCTCAGATCCACATATCTCTCATGGAAGCACGGGCAGATCTCCACCGACCAGGCCCATCAACTGTTCCGGGCGGCCGAGCAGATGCCGGACAAGTATCCCGACGCCGAACCCGTCCTTCTGGAGATCGTCGGTGACACCCCCGAGGAGACCCGTCAGATCCTCGACTATTGGAGACACTCCGTCGACAAGGCGGGTGTGGTCATCGCCGAAGAGCTCCAGTTGGAGCGTCGCCGTCTCGATGTCTCCCGGAAGGCCAACGGGATGGTGAGCGGAAGCTTCGAAATGACCACCCTGGCCGGTGAGACATTGATGACCGCCCTCGACGCTCTGCTATCGCCGCCCGGAGAAGATGACAACCGAACGCCCTCCCGACGTCGTCACGACGCAATGGAAGACCTGACTCGCAGCTATCTGGAAGACACCAAAACCTCTGACGTCGGTGGGGAGAAGCCACATCTCAACATCCATGTCGACCTAGACGCTCTACAAGGCTTGGCCGGTGGCCTCCATGAGACAGAGACCGGTCAGGTTCTAACCGTCGACGCTGTCCGCCAACTCGCCTGCGATTCCTCCCTCCATCGAATTGTTCTGGAAGGAGAGTCTGAGGTCCTCGACGTGGGTCGCAAGACGAGGGTCATCCCCACCGCCCTGAGACGAGCCGTCATCGCCAGGGACCGCCACTGCACCCACCAGGGATGCGATCGTCCCGCCCGGTGGTGCGACGTCCACCACAAGATCCACTGGGCCGACGGTGGCGAAACTTGTTTGGAAAACCTCCGTCTTCTCTGCCGTTTTCATCACAGCCTCACCCATCAGGACACCGAGGAACTGGTCGAGGCTCGAAGTATCTAGGGCTATAGGCCCCGTCTTCCGTCTAAATCACAGCAAACCAGCCCCTCCCGACCAGACCTCCTCGAGAAGCTCCCGGGCGAGACACCGTCCTTAATGACAGGTCATTCGTCTCGCTTGCCAAAAAGGCTCTTGAACCATGCCCAGAGGGACGCAAAGAGCAGCGACACCCCTTTTACCTCTGCGGCCTCAATCGCCTCTGCCTCCTCTTCCGTGCCCGCTTCGAGCTTGGCTTCCAGGCATGACACGAAGCCCTCAATAAGACGTCGAGACATCTCGTTGATCAGACCGGTGCGACCAAATTGTGCCGCCGGACCGGAAAGTTGAATGTTGGCGTCGACCGACACTCTGGAGCCGGCGTCATCGGGTTTCACCGCATATTCGACCTTGACCTGACCGCGGGAGCCACCCTTCTTGTCTACCCCTTTGCCTTCGATAGTGGCCGATCTGGACGCCTCGTCCGTCAACACGGTCACCTTGCCCTCAAATTTGGCTGTCATCGGGCCTAGCTTCGAAGAGAGGGTTCCCTCATAGGCTCCGTCCTCGGTTTGACCGGTGAGCTCGGCACCGGGGAGACACTGCGCAACCGATGGCACATCCTGGAAAAACTGCCAGACCACGTCGGGTGAGCGTGCTACGACAAATTCCTGCAAGATTCTCATGATCCTCCTGGAGATGAGCAACGAAACGTTTCAACCGTAGCGATTCGAGCGCCTCTATCTCAATGTGGACCGGAGTCGATCAGTGGTGCTGGGTGTCACCGGAGAGGAGTTGGATAGCATGAGGAATCACTTCCAGCACTGCTTCGAGACTCTCGGTGGCGCCACGCGGGGAACCTGGCACGTTGATAACGAGCGTCTCCCCTATCGAACCTGCCCGAGCCCTGGTCAATGCCGCCATGGGCGTCTTCTCCAGACCGCCGGCCAGCATGGCGTGCACGAGGCCAGGTGCTTCCTTCTCGAGCACGGACGCTGTTGCCTCCGGTGTCACGTCTCGATGGCTGAATCCCGTTCCTCCCGTGGTGACCACGAGTTGGGCAGACGATGAGGCATCCTTGATCGCGCCAGCGATTTCGTCGACCTCGTCGGCGACAACCACCCTGTCAACGCTGAATCCCTTATCGACAAGAAGACTCTCGAGTACAGAGCCCGAGATATCCTCGCGCACGCCCGCCGCCACACCGTCACTGACAGTGATGACGATCGCCCGTGTGACCGCTAGCCCCACAGCCTCGGGTCGAGGGAGACGCCCCCTTGCAGAACCGTCAGGTAGAAGAGCAAGATCACGATCAGTGTGATTCCGAGACCGTAAGGCCAGGTGGTGGTTCGCTCGTCCTCGGGACCTTGAACGGTGGTGGTGCCTGGGGCAGCAGCGAGTGTTGCCAGGAACATCACTGCTGTCAGTGGCAGTGACCGGATCACGAGACTTTCCGAGTCAGGAAGAAAAAATGGAATCGCCATAAACACCGAGGCGGAAGCGGGAATCAGGGCGATCCAAAGAACAAATGCGAGTCTTTTCCGCGCACTCGAAATCAGTTTGCGATGAGACGTGAACGCGAGGAAGGCAGACGCCGCGGCAAGGGCAACCAAAAGCAGCCCTACACCTCCACCGGCGGCGATAACCACATCCAGCCCCGGTGGAGCGTCAAGAGTCGCATATGCGAGCGCGAGCTGGCTATCACCGTCAAAGGGCAACATGACAGCCTGAACCAGGGCCTGCCGAAGGAGGTGGACGACCATCCACAAGAAGGTCAAACGGGGGATGCCGTGGCCTCGCTGGGTTGGGTAAGCGAAAAGGGCTATGAGCCCTACGATCAAACAGAGAAGGAATCCCCCCGCCCACACAATATCTGTGGCCCCTGTGATTTCGACCCGGTTGTTGTAGAGGACCGCATCTCCTCCCAGGATCTCGGCGAGCAGACCGTCGCCAAAATCGTCAAGGAGTTGAGCGATGATGATGCCGAGCGTCGAGCCGAGGGCAGCGGCGATCACAAGTGCTGACCCGATTCGCATCACCGGCCGGGGCGCAGCTGTCTCCGCGGTTGACGTCTCACCGGTCACGAAGTGTGATGCTAAACGAGAATCCCCGCGTGACTAGGTCTCAGTTACGGTTCGCGGATCTGATGAACCAGGATTACGGGACGTATACCTGCACCCCGACGACCCCAACACCTATGAGTCGACACCCGCGGCGAGCGCCGGCTCCCTATAGGACGAGGAAGCGTGGGTCTACCGATCGGCCCAGACCCTGTTCCTCGACAGCACTTGAATTAGTCGGTTCGGCGACCAACTTGGCAACAGTTGGGAATCGGATGACCTTCCATGTTTGTTCCCCTATTTGTGAAACGTCGGACAGCCATCCTGATAGCAACTGCTATTGCACTCGCCGCGTGTGGGGGCGCGAGCGTGGCGGGACCATCCGACTCCGAGTCACCCGCATCCGATATCACGGCCGACGATGATTCCCAAGTGACAATCCCCATCCACCTCGAGTCAATGGCCGCAATCTGGGAAACCGACTTCTCAAACAGCATCATCGACCTCGAAGAGCTTCTCGTTGGCATACCACTCTCAGATCCACGCGACGCCATCCCACCCATCGACAACCCGCAGTTCGAAGCAGTGTCCGAAAGCGACTGGATTCAGGGCCAGGAGCCCGGCGTGCTCATCGAGATCGAAGAGGACGCGCGCTTCTATCCGCTGTCGGTGATGACTCGCCATGAGATCGTCAACGACGAGGTGGGTGGAATCCCGGTCGCCGTCACCTACTGCCCATTGTGCAACACGGCCCTGGTGTTCGATCGGCGTTTCGAGGGCGAGACGTTGCGACTGGGAGTCTCGGGGCTTCTCCGAAACTCCGACTTGGTGATGTGGGACGACGTCACTCAGACCCTTTGGCAACAGGTGACCGGCGAGGCGATCGTGGGCAGGCACGCCGGTAAGTCTCTGACACCCCTCGCTTCGGCGATTGTGCGATGGGCCGACTTCCGTGACACCCACCCCGACGGCCAGGCTCTCAGCTCCGACCAAGGCTTTGGTTTGGTGTACGGCTCCAACCCATATGAGTTCTACTCGTCACGTAGCCGGCCTTACAGCTTCTACAGCGGTGAGATAGACGATCGTTTTCCGGCCCTGGAGCGAGTCGTCGGAATCAGCGTCAACGGCATTGACAAGGCCTACCCCTTCTCCCTCATCAACAAGGTTCGGGTTGTCCACGACAATCTCGCCGGCCAGGAGTTGGTTGTTTTCTGGGGAGCCAGCGACACCGCCGACGCCCTGGACAGCGGACTCATCGCCGACGCAATCGGGATCGGGACCGGAATCGTCTACAACCCGTTCGTCGACGGTGAGCGCCTCACATTCGTGGCGTCTGGTGACACCGAGTTCGTCGACAACGAAACGGGAACCACCTGGTCGATTCTGGGCAAGGCGACAAGCGGCGAGTTGGCCGGCGAGGAGTTGGAGCTTCTACCCCACCGCAATGAATTCTGGTTCGCATGGCAGGCATTCTTCCCGGACGCGGAAGTCTGGACCGGCTAGG
>SMVA01261049.1_pt1 | contig 27710 bp, 32 predicted proteins | sample 2456451 | NCBI WGS metagenome assembly SMVA01 (sample SAMN11095933, study PRJNA526329) | marine sediment metagenome | biome: Marine sediment; feature: Surficial sediment; material: Deep marine sediment; isolation source: Hadal surficial sediment | place: Pacific Ocean | collected 2014-05 | depth... | reverse complement strand
GGAACTGAATTAATAATTTGGGGCGGCCTTGGAGATAGGGCCAATGATGGAGATCCAAATATTGCTCTAAGTGATGGGGGCGCCTATAACCCGCTCTCTAATATTTGGAGAACTATTAGTTCCGAGGGAGCTCCCTCGGCGCGGGCCAATACCACGGCCGCTCTTTGGACCGGCTCTCACTTTGTGGTTTTTGGGGGAATGGTGCCTGATGGTAGTGGTGGTTATACCTTTTTAAACGATGGTGGGATGTATGATCCGGTTAGTGATACCTGGGTTCGTATTCCTTCCACGGGTCTTTTACCATCTAGCGGAATTGGCAAGCAGCAGATGGTTTTTACCGGAGACTCCATTTTAATTTGGAGTGGTTGGAATGGGAGTTCTACTTATCCCGTTCAAGGAGCTAAGTTTACTCTAAATCCTCTTTACTATCGTTAACCGATCAATTTTTTGACTCATTCTTGGTTTATCGTGTTAAGCTGAATCTCAATTTTTGACGTATAGTGTAAAGAAGGTTCATGTGTCTTTAGAGGGAAAAACTATTCTTGTGGCCGGAGCAGCAGGTTTTGTTCCAAGTCATTTAAGCGAGTACTACCTAAGCTTAGGTGCCAAAGTTATTGGGCTGGATAATTTTATTACCGGAAGTCCGGGAAATATCGAAAAACTTAAGGAAAATAACAATTTTAAATTCTTTGAATGCAATATCTACGAATCTATCCCAGAGTTAACAGAAAAAATAGATTATGTTTTTTCCCTGGCCTCACCGGCATCTCCCATTGATTTCTCCGAAATTCCACTTGAAATCATGCGAGTTAACTCCGAAGGAACTCTTAAGCTTTTAAATCTTTCCCTTGAGAAAGGGGCCAGATTTTTAGAGGCCTCAACCTCTGAAGTATATGGTGATCCCAAAGAGCATCCTCAAAAAGAGTCTTATCTTGGTCATGTAAATCCCATTGGACCTCGTTCTTGTTACGATGAATCCAAAAGGTTTGCAGAAGCACTAACCATGAGCTTTCACCGAAAATTTGCTTTGGATACCAGAATCGTTAGAATTTTTAATACCTATGGCCCAGGCATGCGGCCAAATGATGGGAGAGTTATCCCAAACTTTATAAACCAGGCACTAAAAGGAGAAGACCTCACCGTTTATGGTGACGGATCTCAAACTAGGTCCTTTTGTTATGTAAGCGATCTTGTGCAGGCCATACACCTTGTCATGTTTGGCGATGATCCAACTCCTTTTAATTGTGGAAATCCGGGTGAGGTCACAATCCTTGAATGCGCCCAGCAAATTATTAAAGTGTTAAATAGCTCTTCAAAGATTTCTTTTAGGGATCTCCCTGAAGATGATCCCAAAAAGAGAAGACCTGATCTAACCAAACTTAAGAACATGAGTGGGTATGCACCCAAAGTGCCTTTTGCGGAGGGCATAATTAAAACTGCTGAATTTTTTAAAAATTTATGAAAATAGCTTTAACCATTGACCATTTAATAGCAAGGGAGCACTCAACTGCCATCTTTGAAGAGATCATGGGACTTTATAAAGATGCAGAGATCTGGACAATTGTTCATAAACAGGGCGGAGTCTTAGGGCCTATAGAAATGAGGAAAATTCATTCTTCTTTTCTCTCTCACAAAGTAAAAAATATAAACACATTTAAAAAACTATCATTTTTGGGCCCCTCAGCGGCAAAAAAACTTTTTATCCCTTGTTCCTATGATTTGATCATTAATATTTCCACCGGTCTTTCCCATGGAATTAAAAAGTGTAAAGAAACCAAACAAGTAACTTACCTTTATGATTTTTCCCCGAGTGATAGCGGTACTTTTATGCAAAAGATTTTCAAAGGCCACTTGAAAAAATGGTCTCTTGAGCATATTAAGCAAAGTGATTTTTTACTCACTAGTTCAAAATATTTAAATAAGTCTCTGGGATTAAATGGAAAAGTTCTCTATCCTTTTTTCAAGCTGGAAGATTTTCCCTTAATACCTTCATCACACTGGAAACATGATTTTTTTGTTATTAACTCTGAAGGAATGACCTTAAAAGAGGCCAATCTCCTCATCAGTTATTTTAAAGATCAAAAATATTGCTTTATTGGCAATATTCCTAAGGGGCTCGATATTTCCGTTGAAGTTAACATGGGTAATAAGTGTAACGGAGAACTTGCCCCACTTATGGCCAGTTCTAAGGGACTTATTCATTTTGGGGAAAACTCCTTCCCGCAAATTGCTTTAAAAAACCTTGCTGTGGGCCGACCGCTATTGGTTAAGGATTCGGCATTAAATAGAGAGTTTTTTGAGGGCCGTCCGGGAGTAACTTTTTTCACTCTAGATAACCTTTTAGATAAAATAGAAAATTTTGATACCTCTGCCCCACCAGAAAAAATTCGAGCAACGGCCATGAAATATCACCCCGTAGGATTTAAGGGACAATTTAAGAGACAGGTAGAGCAATTTTTGCAGAAGTAAGCGTGGCATTATTGTCATATGGCACTGTTCTGTGGAGAATCAACGAACTTTGGGAGAAATCACATGAAAATACTTATGATTACAGCGCTTTTAGCGACTAGTACTGCTTTTGCAGAGTCGAAGTCTTCCACCCTAAATACCATTAAAGAACGTAAAGTTTTAAAATGTGGAGTGAGCTCAGGACTTGCAGGATTTTCTGCTCCTAACTCTAAGGGTAAATGGCAAGGGTTTGATGTTGATATTTGTCGCGCTATTGCTGCCGCTGTATTTGGTGATCCGGATAAAGTTCAATACACTGCTTTAAGTGCTCAACAAAGATTTGTGGCCTTACAATCTGGTGAAATAGATGTGCTCTCTAGAAACTCCACTTTTACTCTTACTCGTGATACCTCTTTAGGGCTAAACTTTGCTCCTGTGGTTTATTATGATGGCCAAGGGTTTATGGTAAGGAAAAAAGATGGTGTGAGTAAAATTGCTGATTTAAATGGTGCGAGTATTTGTACCCAGCAGGGAACCACAACGGAGTTAAACCTTGCTGACTACTTTCGTACCAATAATTTAAAATTTAAACCAGTCGTTTTTGAAAGTAATGATGAAGTTCATCAGTCTTTTGTAAAAGGTCGTTGTGACGCTGTCACAACTGATATCTCAGGCCTTGCTGCTCAGAAATCAAAATTAAAAAATCCCGATGATTACATTATTCTTTCGGAGATTATTTCAAAAGAACCACTAGCGCCAGCAGTAAGGCATGGAGATGATGTTTGGTTTGATGTGGTTAAATACTCTATCTACGCTTTAATGACAGCTGAAGAATTTGGTATTACTTCTGACAATGTTGATAAATTCTTAAAGACTAAAAACCCCAAAATAAAAAGATTCCTTGGAATTACCAAAGGAAATGGTAAGGCCTTAGGCCTTGATGAAAAATGGGCCTATAATATTATAAAAATGGTTGGTAACTACCATGAAATTTTTGAGAGAAATGTAGGAAAACAAAGTCCGTTGAAATTAGAAAGAGGAATAAATGCGCTGTGGAAAAATGGTGGACTTCACTATTCCCCACCATTTAAATAAAATATGCGATTTTGGAATGATAGAAAAAATCGGGCAATAATTTATCAACTTCTGTCCCTTATAGCAGTAATGGCCCTAGGGCTATTTTTCTATTCAAATACTAAGGCCAACTTAGAAAAACAAAATATCGCGACGGGTTTTCATTTCTTTAACCGAGTGGCCGGCTTTGAGATCAGTGAATCTTTAATTGAATACAACTCAGAAGATAGTTATCTGCGCGCCCTTAAAGTAGGTGTTTTAAATACCCTAAAAGTTTCCATCATCGGCAATATCCTGGCGGTGATTTTGGGAGTTTTTATCGGAGTTTGTAGGCTTTCTAAAAACTGGCCTTTGGCCAAACTGGCCCAAGGTTATATAGAGACCATTAGAAATATTCCCCTGCTACTGCAACTTTTTTTCTGGTATGCCCTTTTCACTGAAATCCTACCTGGTGTTAGGCAGGCGCTAAATCCCATGCCTGGGGTCTATCTTTCTAATCGGGGAGTGATGCTTCCCTCCTTAGAGTACAACCCCGTCTTTTTTTATATGGGAGTCTCAGTAATATTCACCATAATTTTGGGATATTTCTTAAAGAGATATGCCAAAAAAGTACAGGATCAATCAGGGAAACAGTTCCCGCATGTGCTCTATACGGTTTTAGTTTTGCTTTTTCTTCCACTTCTAATTTGGCTTGTTGGTGGAATGCCGCTTGAATTTAATCTACCAAAGCTTCAGGGGTTTAATTTCTCTGGAGGTGTCAGCATATCACCTGAATTTATCTCGCTTTTATTGGGACTTGTTCTCTATACTTCGGCGTTTATAGCAGAAATTGTTCGTTCAGGAATTCAATCGGTTAAAAAAGGACAAGAAGAAGCGGCCAAGGCCTTAGGACTTAAGTCTTATTTGGTTTTAACTTTGGTCATATTACCCCAGGCCCTAAGAGTGATTATTCCGCCTCTTACCAGTCAGCTATTAAATCTAACCAAAAATTCATCTCTAGCAGTGGCCATTGCCTATCCTGATTTTGTAAATATTGCCAATACCACCATGAATCAAACCGGACAGGCGATAGAACTTATCTCTCTTATTATTTTAGTCTATCTATCCTTTAGTTTATTAACCTCTCTTTTTATGAATTGGTTTAATAAAAAAATGGCACTGGTGGAAAGATGAAAGCGAAAATAAGGTGGGCCAAAGACAATCTTTTTAAGGGGTATTTTAACAGTGCCCTTTCCATCTTTTTAATCACCTTTTTCGCTTGGGCCTTTTATAACTTTTTTAACTGGCTGGTTATCGACAGTGTCCTTTTAGGGGATGCTGATGCTTGTCGACAAGCTTCAGGTGCTTGCTTGGCCTTTATCGTAGATAAGACACGCTTTATATTTTTTGGTTTTTATCCGGAAACTGAAATTTGGCGACCGATTATTGCCATCTTTATCTTTTTTATCATCACCTTCTACTCTCGTCTTAAAAGTAGGTGGAATAGAAGGCTCCTTTATAACTGGATGTATTGTGGATTAGTTATCTGGCTGCTCATGAGGGGTGGATATTTTGGGCTTGTTAAAGTTGAAACTCATAACTGGGGAGGACTTCCGCTCACCTTAATGCTGGCAGTAGTGGGAATGATCTTTTCCTATCCCATTGGTATTTTTTTAGCACTGGGAAGGCAGTCAAAACTGCCACTGATTAAATATCTCTGTGTCGCCTATATTGAGTTGATTAGAGGGGTTCCTCTTATTTCGATGCTTTTTATGTCTTCAGTAATGATGCCTCTTTTTCTTCCGGAAGGATATTCTCCTGATAAATTGATGCGAGCTCAAGTCGCCATTATTATGTTTATCTCTGCCTATATGGCCGAAGTTGTAAGGGGAGGACTGCAAGCAATTCCCAGAGGCCAATATGAGGCCGCCGATGCCATGGGACTGACTTACTGGCAAAAGATGAGGCTGGTAATTTTACCCCAGGCCTTGAAGATAGTTATTCCTCCCACGGTAAATACGGCCATTGGGATGTTTAAAGATACATCTCTGGTTATTATCATCGCTCTATTTGATTTAATGTATACCACTAAGGCCTCCATGCAAGATTCCAATTGGCTTGGATTTTCTGTAGAGGCATATCTTTTTGTGGCCTTAATATATTTTGTTTTTTGTAATATGATTTCTCGTATGGGAAGACTTTTTGAAAAAGAGTTTAGGTAAGCTTATGGAACCAATAATTAAAATGAATCAGGTCAGTAAATTCTTTGGCGAATTTCAGGCCTTAAATAAGATAGACCTCAACGTAAATCTTAAGGAAAAAATTGTAATTTGCGGCCCATCTGGTTCTGGCAAATCTACCCTGATTCGCTGTTTAAATCGTCTGGAAGAGCATGAAGAGGGGACTATAACAATTGATGGGATGGAACTTAAAGATGATGTAGAAAACCTGGAAAAGATTCGCGCCGAAGTGGGAATGGTTTTTCAACATTTCAATCTTTTTCCTCATCTAAGCATTTTAGAAAATTTAACTCTCGCTCCTATTTGGGCCCGTAAAATTAAAAAGCATGATGCCGTTGACCTCGCTTTTCATTATCTAAAAAGGGTGCAAATAGCAGATCAGGCCCATAAATATCCCGGACAACTCTCTGGTGGGCAACAACAAAGAGTGGCCATCGCCAGATCTCTTTGTATGAAACCAAAAATTATGCTTTTTGATGAACCTACCTCGGCGCTCGACCCTGAAATGGTAAAAGAAGTTCTCGATGTAATGGTTCAACTAGCAGATGAAGGCATGACCATGCTTTGTGTGACCCATGAAATGGGCTTTGCTAAAAAAGTTGCAGATCGGGTGATTTTCATGGATGAGGGCAAGATTATTGAAGAGAATAATCCAGATGACTTTTTCGACAACCCTCAACACGAAAGATCAAAACTGTTTTTAAGCCAAATACTGTACTAAGGTACTCCACCAAAATTTGCATTTTTTACAAGTGGCATTAAAATATTAGGTAAGAGGAGTTTACCGTGGCAGTTACATTTAAAAATATTGAAAAGGCCAAAAAGGCAAAACCAAATCTACCAGTTACTGAAGAGGCAAATCAAAAAGAGCGAGTCCTTAGACCTTGGGAGTCATATGAAAGAGGGCCTGATTTGATGGAGCTTATCACCAAGTGCAAAAGTGAAAAAAAAGTGGTAAAAAATAGCTTTAGAAAGAACCCTCCAAAGAAGGCCGGAAAAGCAGAGACCCCCAAAGTTAATGAAGTAGAGGATCTCCAGGCCAAATTAGAAAGGGCCAAGCAAAAATATTTTGGTGATCTTATTTAACTACTAAGGCCGCTATTTCTTCAGCGAGGATAACGTTCCCATCAATTTCTAGTGAGTCAATTTCAGATACCAATGAGGCCCCAGTAAATTCGCCTTTAAAGTTAATTTTATCCACTTCTTTTTTAAGGATCGCCTCTTGTTCAGTTACAAAAACTTCTACAATATCTATTTCAACTTCCCGGCCGGCGCCAGTAAATTCACCAAGAATAATTTGATGATTACTCCCTAGAGCAAAATTGCTTTTTTCAAGTACTCCGCCAATATCAAAAAGTTGGTTGGAGAAAAGATTTGCACTAAATAACATAAATAAAATAATTAATTTTTTCATTGTTAACCCTCCAAGTCTAAGTTTAATGTGTCCATGAGACTGATAGAAAAATAGGGAATGTCGCCTTCAAAATAAGGTGACCTCATTACATTATAAATTTTTTTAACGGCCTCTTTTTGTATTTCTTTAACCTTTTTGATGCCATCTTCATTTAATGATTCTGATAAGGTGTAAAAAAGATTCTGACCTTTATCTAAAGCGTCAGGCTTATAAAATTCAAGCAGGTTAGGCAGATGTTTTAGAGAAACTTTAATATCAAGGCTGAAGTTTTTCTCTTTGGCATGAACCACCTCTCCCTCCATAAAAACGAGTCCTCGCTTAAAAAGCTCCTCTAAATGCTTAAGTCCAATTCTGCCAAGCACACTTTCAATATCCTTTTTAAATACCCCTTTTTTATTAGAGGCCAGTTTATAGATCATATATTTAGGCCATTCACCTAGTTCTTTGTTTAAGTCAGTATTATAATTGTGAGGGAGATTCTCTTCTACAAAATGGCCAAAGGATGAGTTTAATAACTTACCGACAGGACCTCCCGTAGTTTTTAAAAGTACAGCTAGTTTTCGTTCTTTGGTGGATGCACTAACCAAATTTAAAACCGTACTAGGAGAAGGATTTCCCTTCAGGGAACCATTAATAATCCGCCTTAGAGTAGATGCCCCCACTCCTGATTTTTTTGCCAGAGCATTGATGCTCATATGGGGATACTTTTCAAAGTAGGTATCAAGGAGAATTTTTAATTGTTCAGTTAATGTCATGAATACTCCTAGTTGCATTCATAACTCCTTTTTATAAAAAAAATCTGTTTTTATCCATACCCACCAACTCTAAGCCCTAGATTTTCCATTAGAAGTAATACTTTTTAAATATATGACCCCTTTTTGGGGGCCACATTGGCACTAATGTTTTCTTCGAGATCCATACCTTCGACCATAGTATCTTCTTCTTGAAGGCACATATTGTCTTCTAGAGGGAACGTATCTTCGACCGCTTGAAAAATTATTGGTTCGGCATTTAGCGGTTTTAATTTTCATTTTTAGGGTTCCGGTAAAATCACCAGAGTCCATCGCCGCTAAGGCGAAAGCTGTCTCAAGTGGCCTTCTCCCAAGGAGTCTGGCCGAAAGAGTGGTATGAATGATTACCTTAAATTTTCGATCCCCTCTTTTAGAACAGGGGCCATTTACTGGAATCTTTACGGTTTTAGTTAAGGCCCAATCATCATCTTGTCCGGCCTTCCAAATTTTATTGGCAAATACCTGCTTTGGGTTTTTTCTTGATCTCCCCGGCCCATTCCAGTTCATTAGACGGCCTTTGAACTGGGCCATGGCACCCTCTTCCACCTGGGTAAATCCTCGAAAATCCATGGTCAACTCTATGTGGGTTACCTTTTCTTCGCTGGAAAGATTTGAATTTAATATAATGTTACAGGTTTTATGATCAAGCTTTTCATTAAAGCGAGACCTAGGAGATGGGTTATCCATATCTCTTTTATCATTATCATTCTCACCACTTAAGTTGGGAACTTCTACACTATACTCGTCAAAAAGAATTGAAACTACCTGCTGATCAGGTGATTTTATCACTTGAGCAGTTCCTCTTTTGCAACCACTACCTTTTAAAGTGATATCTCCAAAAGTGAAAGTTTCACTAGCTATTGTATTTGTTGTGATTAAAAAAAGTATTAGGGTTAATTTGTTCATAAGATCCTCCTGCAACTCTTTAGGTATCACGATCTTTAAATATTTCAGCTAAAAAAAATAGGGTGTGTAAAATATGTGAACCACCTGGCGCACTTCCCTTAAGGTTTAAACCACGTGGACTAGTTTTAAGACTTAAAAGCAAATAACTCTTTTAAAAGAAACTCCAGCGAAATACTTTAGTTTTGTAATTAAAACTGACCAACAGGTTGGTTTTAAGAAAACCCAAACAAAAGGAGATTACAAATGAAAAAGATTTTAAGTTTACTTGGTATTTTGATGGTTTTAGGAGGAACCGCCCAGGCAGGCATCTATTTAGGCCACCCAGGATATGGTGGTAATGGTTGTCCATCCGGGTCTGCAACCACAACTCTAAGCCCTGATGGCAAGTCACTTAGTATTTTATTTGATGAATTTTTTGTTGAGGCCGGTGGACGAAAGCGTATCGCTCGAAAGTCTTGTAACATTGCTATTCCAGTCCATGTTCCCCAAGGAATGAGTATTTCAATTGTTGACGTAGACTACAGAGGATATGTATCTCTTCCACGTGGTGGAAGGGCCAAGTTTAGAGCGGAATACTTTTTTGCTGGTAGACGAGGGCCTACCTTCCAAAAAATGTTTAGAGGTGGATTTGATGATGACTACACTTTAAGTAGTCCTCTAATGCTTTCTGCTCTAGTTTGGTCACGTTGTGGCGCTGATGTTAACTTAAGGGTTAATACTTCTATGATGGTTAGATCTAACAGGCATAAAGATGAGGCACTTGCTATTGTTGACTCTGCCGATTTCAATGCTGGACTTGTGTACCACCTGAAATGGAAAAGATGTCACTAAAATCATCTTAAAAAGGGGCCTAAATTAGGCCCCTTTTTTATATGGGGCAAATTTTTCCCCCATATAAACACCTCATCCGCAAAACTTTTTTCCCCTGATATAATTTGCCTATAGACCTAAGTGGAGAAGTTTATGGGAAAAATTTATAAGAGCTTTAACGATTTAATTGAGCGAAACAAGCATGTATTCAAATTTCTTGGAAAAGGCAATGGCGGAGGATTGGCCAAGGCAGTCTGGGATAGCCGGGATGAAGAAATACGACAGCTTAGAAATAATATTAACGAGCTTAAGGTCGGCCAGCAAAAACTGGAATATGATAATCAATCAATTCCCAAGATTGTTGATAAACTTAAGATGTTAGAGTCAGATGAAGAAATCTCCATAAACATTATAGAAGGTTTAAAAGAAAAAACGTTTGCTTTAGAAGATGAATTAAATCATTTGGCCCTTGAGAAAAACATAATTGAAAATGATTTTCATGATAAAGAGACCACCATTATCAAACTAAAAATCCAACTTTCCGATGCCCTGTCAAATGTAAAAGAGCTGACGACAGATCTGCATAAGTCACAAAATAGTGAAGTGAATATTATTAAGCTAATGAGACGAAAGGAAAGAGGGGTTAAGGATACCCTTCAGGACTATGAAGGAAAGGTACGGGCGGTGCTAAGAGATAAGGACCGAATTACTAGTGCTCTTACTAAGGAGATCAGAGAGATAACCAGTGTCTTTAAAATCGAAGTGGTAAAGGTTCAAGATCTTAGAGAGAAAAATAACAAAATAAAATTAGAACTTAGAAAAACCAGGCAATTTGTTGAAAACCTAAAGGAAGAAGTTCGCAAGATTCGTGCGAATACTAAAAAGTATCAGATTTTAAACCACAAGATGGAATCAGAACTCTACAGGTTAAATTACGACCTTGAGGGATTAGATACAACGCGGGCCGATTAGACCGCCCCGCGTTCTCATGTTACTTTTGGCCTCATGGCCAACCTAAAAATAAAAGTCAAAGAAAATATCTCAGGTAAATTTTTTGTAGACTCAACTTGTATAAATTGCGATGCCTGTAGAAAGTTTGCTCCCGGCACTTTTTCAGATCAGGGTGATTATTCTTTCGTTTCCAAACAACCGGGTAGCGATCAGGAAGAGCTAGAGGCCAAGCAGGCATTACTCGCCTGCCCGGTTAATTGCATTGGAATTGAAGGGGATAAGGATTTAAAAGCTGCTAGAGATTCCTTCCCTAAACATATTGATGGGCCCGTTTATATAAATGGGTTTAATAATGAAAGCACCTTTGGGGCAGACAGCTATTTTGTCACCTCAAGTAAAGGCAACTGGCTCATTGATTCCCCCAGGTTTGTTAAAGATTTAGTTAACAAATTTGAGGAGATGGGGGGAATTAAATATATTTGGATATCCCACAAAGATGACATTGGAGATTCAAAAAAATACGCTGAGCACTTTGGGGCCAAAAGAATAATCAATCAATTTGATGTTACTGATAAAATTAAAGATGCAGAGATAGTTTTAACGGAAGAAGAAACGAGCATTGATGATGGCATCATCTTTCATACACCTGGGCATACCAAGGGTTCCCAAGTACTAGTATTTGAAGATAAATATCTATTTACTGGTGATCACTTCGCCTTTATTAAAAAACTCGATATGTTCGCTTCTTTTAGAAGGGCCTGCTGGTATTCGTGGGAAAAGCAGATCACTTCGGTAGATAAGATGAAGAAATTTAAAGATATCGAATGGATTCTTCCAGGACATGGGAGAATGGGGCAAATAAAAAGAGGTGATTTTCACCATATTGTTCAGAAGTCTGTTCTTTGGATGTATGAGGTAGATTAACTACGGATTATATCGTTATAATGAACGCCAGTCATTTTAGTAATGCCTTTTAATAAATACCACATGGAAAAAACCAGAATTATCATTGAGGGAACCATAATTACGGGAAAAGAGAGAGCAGTCATTTTTCCTAGCTCAGCATTAAATTCAGGTGTTCCCGCAGGCGATTTTAAGATCACGATGGCCAAGACAAAGTTCAAAACCGCACTAACGACAAAAGAAAAAACAAAAAAGTAAGTAGTGCGAACCACTAACTTTTCAAATTTAACCTCTGCGTGATTTTCTTTAATTATTTCATCGAGGACTTCGACTTTTATCAGTTTGGGATTTAAAATCAGCATGCGCACTAGGTTGTATTTACTTCTTGCTGTAAATAGAACGCCAAGTCCTATAATTGAGGGAATGGCCGCTTCTTTTACCGCAAACCAAAATCCATCCAATTTTAAAAGGGCAAGTCCGCCAGTTAAAAGAACGCTAACGACTCCGAGAATGGAAACAAAATTCCATTTCTTTTTAGACATTAAATCCCAAGTTCCGTAGGCCACAGGAAAGGCGAGGGCAATGATTAACCCCCCTACCGGGCCTAGATGGGCCTGGTCACTCCATTTGCTAAGAATTAAAACGGGAATAATAATATTAAAAAGTAGATTAAGTAGTGCATCTTTAGGTGAGTCCTGCTCACCTAAGTGACCTTTGCCTTGTTCCATCAAATTAAAATGGCATATTTTCCCTTCTTTAGAAAGTTAAAAACCTTTTAATTTAATCGCCTTTGAGATTTAATAAACCTATGTCTACTGAGAGAAAAAGATTATACCCAGAAAAAGAATTCCCCCCCTATGCCTTCGTACCAGGAAAAAATACTCATCCTGGGAAACCAGGTGGGCACATGGAGCAGGAAGGGGATCCTGTGGTGGCACCTATGGATCCCAAAAAATTTTGGGAATCTGAGGCCTTTTTATATGCCATAGACCTTTATAATTATGGTTACTATTGGGAAGGCCATGTTTGGCTTGAGGCACTATGGCATGAAGCACATAAAGAAGGTCTTATGGGAGACTTTTTAAAGGGACTCATAAAGCTTTGTGCTGCAGGAGTTAAGGCCAAGACTGGCCAGGCAGAACCAGTTAAAGGGCATGCCAAAAGGGCCAGAGAACTTTTTATCAATGTGGGGTCAAAGACCCACGACCAATACTTTGCCGGGTTTTCCCTGCTGAATTTGGTCTCTCATGCAGAAGATATTATGGAAAATGCCGAAAGCTTATCTCAGGATGCCTCAATAGAAGGACCTATCTTTTCTTTGCCAATTTATCCTCAAAATAGGGCCTAAATGACCAACAGGTGCCAATCTGACACCAATAAGACCCCTTTATCTTAAAATTTCTGGCCTAAACTTTGGCCTGGTTTATGCAAGTTAGGACTTTGGAGGATGGGGAGGTTCAAATGAGAATTGCGGACATATTAGGTATTGTATTGATAATATCCTTTGCCGTTTTTTTTATTTACCTAACAATCAACATTGCTTGATTAGAAGCTGTGCCAAGGCGGTTTGTCTGCCTTGTTTGGCATCATTTTTTATGGCCATGGCCAGGGCCCTTCGGGAGCCTACAAAGATGGCCAATTTTTTTGCTCTGGTTAGAGCAGTGTAGATCAAGTTTTTAAAAAGCATGGTGAAATGACTTGTAGTTATCGGAATGATCACTACCGGAAATTCACTCCCCTGCGATTTGTGAATGGTTATTGCATAGGCCAGATCAAGTTCGTCGAAATTCTCTCTACCGTATTCCACAACGGTACCTTCTAGGCCCTCACCATAAGTAACTTCAAGGGCCTGGGAGGTTACTTTTGCTATATATCCAATATCTCCATTAAAGACATTTAAATCATAGTTGTTCTTTCTTTGGATAACCCGGTCACCTTCACGAAATATTTTTCCTAGAAAATTAATTTCACCTTTATAAGGAGCGGCCGGATTAAGCGAATTTTGCATTAAAAGATTTAAATTTGCTGTTCCTAGAGGCCCTTTAATCATGGGGGAGAGGATTTGCACCTCAGTTTTTCCAAGGTATTTGGGAATAGTTTCTGCCACTAACTTTTTAATCATTTCTGTGGCGGTTAAATTATATTTTAGCGTGGAAAAGGGATGTAGCTTTTTACTTAAGATCTTTAAATCATCAGCTGTAGTGGTGCTGCTTGCCAAATCAGCAAGATTTACATGTTCAAATTTAGCAGGGACGGAAAAGTTAGATCCATTTTTTACTTTTTGAATAAAGGTCATCTGCTCTCTAGTGGGCTCGTCCGAGTCAATAAATAGGCAATCCTCTCTGGTTTTATCGATCCATAAATGAGGGTGCTCAAGTGGAGTCTTGATCTTGGGTATTTGTTCCTGGTTAATATCGTGAGCAAAAGAAATAATTTGTGATTTCTGGGCCTGGCGAAATACTTGGGTTAATTTAAAGCAGGGTATGGATTTTGATTTTATCAAATCATCTAAAAAACTTCCTGGGCCTACGGATGGAAGTTGGTCTGGATCTCCGATAAATAAAACTTGGGTGTGTTCCCTTATGGCCTTAAATAAGGAGGCTGTCAGTTTTACATCCAGCATGGAGGCCTCATCGATAATTAAGAAATCTGTCCAAAGTGGATTCTCTTCATTTTTTTGAAATCCTTTTTTTCGTGGATCCCAGATTAAAAGGCGATGGATGGTTTGCGATTTAAAACCGATAACCTCACTCATCCTCTGCGCCGCACGACCTGTAGGGGCGGCCAAGGTGATATTTTTTTTCATCGCTTCCAATAATTTAAACAAAACCCTGGTGGTGGTAGTTTTTCCCACCCCAGGCCCTCCGGTTAGCAGGGAAATAGGAGAGGTGACAATGCCTTGAATACTGTCAAATTGTTCCTCGCTCAAGCTAATATCATGGCGCTCTAGGTAGAGCTTGCACCACTTTGAGGTTAGCTCTTTGTTATCTTCAACTACAGACTTTTTAAGCGAGTTAATTCTTTGGGCGATATATTCCTCGGCCCAAAAAAGATCATCAGAGAAATAACCGGTTCCAAGCGGCGTGTCCCGAGATTTTAGTCCTTCATGTTCTAAAAAAGAGTCAATGCTTTGTTTTAAATCAATTTCCAGTAGTTCCTCTGCCTGGTTTAATATTTGCTCCCTGGTTAAAAAACAATGCCCATCACTGCGCGCTTCCGTGAGCAGATATTTAATCCCCCCCATAATTCTTTTTTCGCTGTCTTTTGAAAAACCAAGCTTAAAGGCCATCGCGTCAGCTGTTAAAAACCCTATGCCCCAAATTTCGTGTGAGAGTTTATAAGGATCTTCTTTTAGAAATTTAACGGTATTATTTCCGTAGGCCTTTACAATTTTAGAGGCCAGAGATCCTCTAATGTCATGGCCGGCCAAAAAGATCATGATTTCTCGCAGATTTCTTTGATTGCTTAAAGATTTTTTGATCACTTCTAGTTTTTTCTTTGAGATGCCAGAGATCTCAATTAATTTATCTGGATTGTTATCTAGTATATCAAGGGTGTCTTCACCAAATCTTCTGACAATTCTTTTGGCAATAGAGGGGCCAATTCCTTTAAGCGATCCTGAGCCAAGAAAACTAGTGATTCCATCAATGGTATCTGGTTTTAAAGGGAGTGCCTTTTTTGCTTTGAACTGTTTGCCAAATTTGGGGTGATCATTCCAATCTCCTTCAAATTCAAGGATTGAGCCGGGGGCCAGACCTAACTGCTGCACAATAACGGTTAATGTTAAAGCAGGTTTCTCTTTGGGTTTTACTTTTATTACCGACCAGCCATTGTCATTATTTTGGTAGGTGATACGAATAATGGTACCTTCAAATTTGGTCTTATTTAAAAAATGGGTTGATTTTGGTCTTAACACAGACACAATTTAGCAATTAATTCAAAAAGTAGCAATTATGCTCGATGTCTTTTTCCACTTGTGAAATAAAAGAATTAAACAAAGTTTCTTCGAATTTACAGGCAATTTTTTTAAAAGGTAGAAGACGAGGTTCTTTATCAATCCTCTTCTCTATGTCTTTTAGATGATTTTCCTCTTCTTTAATAACCGAAATTAAAGAAATCGGAATATTATTATCTTTAAGCGTCTTTTCATATAAACCAAATAAACTATCGGCCCTTAGTTCAATGGCATAGGTAGTTAAGAGATAGGAAAAATAATATAAATCCTCTTTTTTAAGCTCCATTTGATCTTTGAGGGATTTCATGATTTTTACATCTAATCTATGTAAAAAGTTCTTGGCCTTGGTTCCACCGAGTAACTTAACTTTTCTGTCGGGGTCGTGGCCTATTTTTTCTATTTGTTTTCTAAAAAAGTAGGCATGTCTGGCCTCCTCAGCGGTATGTTTTAAAATTTCTAGATCGAAGTTAGAAAAGGGCTGGAACTTCATGATTTTTTTTGCGCCAGAATTTTCCAGGTAACTAATAGTGTAGAGCCACTGGTAGTGAATAATAGGACTCTTAACAACTGTTTCTAAAATATTTTCTAAACTAAGCATTTAATTCCTCGCTAAAATCCCAAATGGCCTCATAGGCCAGTTTTAAATCGGCCTGGGTAGAACAATATGGTGGAATAATATAGATAACATTTCCCAGGGGCCTAAGAAGAACATTTCTTTTTCCAAAGAACTTCTTCATCTTTGGTCCTAGTTCGTTAAAATATCCCCCACCATCGGTTCTATATTCCAGAGCAATAATGGTTCCCATTACCCGTATATCTTTAAATAAATTGCTCATGGATTCCATCTCTTTTGCAAAATCCCTGTGGTAATAATTTATTTGTTCAATATTACTTATGGTTTCTTCTCTTTCTAAAAGATCAAGGCTAGCATGAGCGGCAGCACACCCAAGAGCGTTTCCGGCAAAAGAGTGGCCATAAAGCAGGGCCTTGGAGGGGTCGTCACTATAGAAGGCGTGGTGTACTTTTTCATTACAAACCGTGAGCGCCAAAGGAAGGGTTCCACCAGTTAGCGCCTTGGCCAGGCAGACGATATCGGGTTTGTTTTCCAGATAATCTATGGCAAACATTTTTCCTGTCCGGCCAAAACCGGTCATGACTTCATCTGCAATACACAGAACTTCTTTTTCTTGACACAATTTTATCATTTCATCAAGCGTGTTTATATCTTGCATGACCATACCTCTTACTCCCTGAATAAGAGGTTCAAAAATAAAGGCAGCATAATCATTTTTCGCTAATTTCTCTTCCAACTGTTTTAAAGATGAATCTTTACCTACCGGGGCCTCGATGAAGTCAATTTGAAATACACCAGAGCACAACTCACTAATATTTTCCAGGCAGTTACCCACCGCCCGAGCACCAAAGGTCTCCCCGTGAAAACCGTGGTTAAAGGCCAATATCTTTTGTCTTTTTATCCCCTGATTTTTCCAAAACTGCAGGGCCATTTTCAAGGCGCATTCAACAGAGGTGGAACCATTATCGCTGAAAAAAACTTTATGAAATTTATCTCCCAACTTTTCCAGTATTCTTTTAGAGAGATTTATTGCTGGTTCATGAGTATGACCGGCAAAAATTATTTGCTCCATCTTAGAGAGCTGATCGGTCAATTTCTTATTTATGTAGGGGTGAGAGTGGCCATGAATATTTACCCACCAGGAAGAGATAGCATCAAAGACTTTATCTTTTCCCTTGGGGTAAAGATAAGCTCCCAGCGCCTTTTCAATTATTATTGGATCCTCTGCCAGCTTTTCTTGGGTATAGGGATACCAAATGGGCGACTTTTTTATATCCATTTTTCTAACCTTGGTTTTAAAAGAGTGCTATATTTTTCAACGATAGATTCATCGATTATTTCTTCATGGTTAACATTTAAGAGCTTTTTTACGCCACTTCTTTTTACCAGAAAGTCTTCACTCGCTTGATTTGGTTGTCCATTAAAGATCAAACCCAAGATTTTAATCCCTCTTTCATTTAAGGCCTCAATCGCCAAAAGTGTGTGATTTAAACTTCCTAAATAATTTTTGCAAACTAGAATAACTGGCAGGTTTAATTTTTTTGGAATATCAATGATGTATTCTTTATCGTTTAGGGGAACTAGAAGTCCTCCGGCCCCTTCGATGACCAAATGGTTTTTAGTCACGGGAATTTTAATATCCTCCAAACGGATTCGCTGATTTTCTAAACTAGCTGCTAGATGAGGACTTTGGGGAGTTTTAAGCCTAAAGGTTTCAGGGTGAGTGAAGGCCTTGGCCCATTTATAAACCTTATGGGAGTCAGAGTTTTCCAAATCCCCACATTGGATGGGTTTGAAGTAATCAGCATTAAGTGCCTTAGTAAGTATTGCTGATATAAATGTTTTACCAATACCTGTATCAATTCCAGTTACAAATACTTTCATAAAAACCTTTTGATTTCCTGGGCCAGTTTATCAATATCTTTATCTTCATTAAATGAATGAAGACAAACCCTTAACCTTTCAGTTCCCTTTTTTACCGTTGGGGAAAAAATGGGTGATACCAAAAGAGAATGGTCTTTTAAATTTTGTGCCATCTCCCTTAAAAGTGAGGTGGATGGGACAGGAATAGCAAAAATAGGCCCTTGCTGAAAAGGTCTATTGAGAGCGTTTTTTAATCTCTCTATTTTATCAAAAAGAATTTGTCTGTTTATATGGGATTCTTGGCAAAGTCTAACGGATTCTCTAATAGTAATTAAAGAATGCGCTGGCATGGCGGTGGTATAGATTAGTGGAGTGGCGAAATTAATTAAAAACTTTTTATAAAGGTTATCAATTAAAACCACTGCCCCATGTGCCCCAAAGGCCTTGCCAAAAGTGACTATGCGGGCAAAGACCTGGCCTTCAAGCCCTAAATCACTTACAAAACCTCTTCCCTTTGGGCCAAAAACTCCCGCACCATGGGCCTCATCTACAATTAAATAGGCCCCATATCTCTCTGCTAGTTCGGCCATACCGATTAGAGGTGCAATATCGCCATCCATAGAATAAACCGATTCAACCACAATAAAAATATTTTGCTTGGCAGCAATCTTCCTACGATAAAATTTTAACCGGTCTTTTAAATGTTCAAGATCGTTATGACGAAAATAATTTCTTGAAGCGCTACTTAGTTTAGCTCCCATTCTTAAGGAGGCGTGAATATTTTGATCAAGTAGGATGATATCATTATCTTGAGGAATGCTGGAAAGTAATCCTATATTTAAATCAAAGCCACTATTAAATAAAAGTGCACTTGGAGCATTAAATCTGATTGCAAGTTCATCCTCTAAATCCATTACTAACTTTGAATTACCACTTAAAAGTCGGGAACCACTAGAACCAAGTGGATGATCTTCTAAGGCGGCCTTAACTGTTTCTTTTAAATCAAAAGCACCAGCATGACCTAAATAATCATTAGAATGAAAATCAGCTCCCCCTTTTATTTTAGGAAGGTCTCTTATTATTCCTTGATCGAAGCGTTCAAGAAGTTTTTTTTGAACCTGGTCTTTAAGATAATCCATGATAATTTTCAAAACTCTCTGTAGGGGTTAAACCTAAAGTACTAAATAGGATTTGATCTTCGTCTATCGATGGATTAGGCGTGGTTAGGAGTTTATTGCCAGCAAAAATGGAGTTGGCCCCGGCCATAAAACATAAGGCCTGATCACTCATAGATCTGCCTTCACGTCCGGCCGATAACCTAATCACTGATTTAGGCATAAGGATTCTAGCGGTGGCAATCATTCTCACTAGCTCCCAAATAGGAACAGGTTTTTGCTGTTCGAGGGGGGTTCCCTTAATTGCTACCAGAGTATTTATGGGAACACTCTCTGGATGGGGGTTCATACTTGAAAGGGACCTAAGCATTTGAAAACGGTCTTCTTCATTTTCTCCCAGGCCTATAATTCCCCCACAACAAACAGTGAGCTTGGCCTTTCTCACATTGTGAAGGGTATCCATTCGATCATCATAAGATCTGGTGGTGATAATTTTTTTATAATTGTCTTCACTGGTATCAATATTGTGGTTGTAGGCATAAAGGCCCGCATCTTTTAGTTTTTGTGCTTGTGTTTCACTTAACATCCCAAGAGTGCAACACACTTCCATATCCATGGAAGTGACTTCTTTAACCATAGTTAAAACTCGGTCAAAATCACTATCATCTTTTACTTCTCTCCAGGCGGCGCCAAGACACACTCTTGATGATCCTTGGGCCTTCGCTTCTTTGGCAATACTGACAACCTCATCTACATTCATGAGAGCATTTTTTTCAATATCTGTTTGATACCTTGCCGCCTGTGGACAGTAGCTGCAATCTTCCGGACACCCTCCGGTTTTAATAGAAATGAGTCTGCTCACTTGGACTTTTCCGGCGCTAAAGTTTTGTCGATGAACTGTAGAAGCTTTATAAATCAATTCCAAAAGAGGAAGGTGATAAATTTCGTTAATTTCTCTTAAATTCCAATCATAGCGCATATCGTATTCCTTAAATTTTAAGTAATTAGCAGGCAGAGTAGGGGGAATCAGCTCCCTCGTAAATGATAGTTTCTAGGAAAATAGTTTACTTGCTAAACTATTTAATCTAGAAACAAGTCGTGAAAATAAAGAAATATCTTAAAGACAGCCCCATTTTCTCCATATTCGATTTGCATCAATCGCTACTGCAAACCTCTACCCCCTTACTTAAAAAAGAAGGATTGAGCTTTATGCAATCCTTGGTTTTAATAACCATCCTGCTTGAAGGAAAATCAGTAACGACTCCTAGTCAGCTTTGCCAGGCGCTTAATCTCTCAAAGGCGGGGATTAGTCACATAATCTCCAATCTTGAATCAAAAGGTTTTTTAAAAAGAATGGTGAAAGAGGAAGATGCCAGAAGTTTAAAACTAATTCTGACTCAGCCCGGTATAAGAAAGGCCAATAAGTTAGTTAAGATTTTAGATCTCTTTGAAAAGGGCCTAGAAGAAGACCTAGGCATACAAAGACTATCCCTCTTTCTCTCAGGACTTGAAGATTTTAAAAAATGTCTTAATTCTTCGCTTTAATCCACGTAGAATAAATCTATGAAACTAATCTATCTTCTTCCTATCATCATAGGAATGGCGGGAATCCTTCAGGGCGCTTTAAATAAAGAAATGTCCCTGAAAATTGGAGTTGGGCAGGCGGTTTTAATCGGTATGACCTTAACCTTTATCTTTGGGATTGCCTTCTACCTACTGGTTAAGTTCTTTCCAGATCTTTTTAACCCCATCTATCACCTCAAAGCACCCTTAACTACTTGGAGATGGTGGTTCATCATCCCTGGAATCTTAGGCATTTTTATCGTGGGCCTTTTTCCCGAGGCAATCTATGAACTTGGAGCTGTTAAAACGACGGTTCTCATAGTCGCCGCTCAAGTTGTCTTCAGTCTGTTTTGGGACAGCGTAATTGAAAAACTACCCATTACCCCTTTTAAATGGCTGGGAATGGTTTTTGCATTTTTAAGTGTCGTTTTAATGAGTCTTAAATAGTCATTCAAACTTAACTTCTTCCAGTAATTCAAAAATTATCGGTTCATCCTTTCTATATCTCATTTTAATTTTTTGCCCGGGGATGGGTTTTTTCCCCTCTATCATAGTATGTTGTTCAATGGGCCCTTTAATGGGGATCCCTTCATTGTTAACAGCGGTACTCTCTGTGACTTCATACCTATAGGAATACATCCAGGTGTTATCTTCAAAAATACCAATATTTACTATTTCCGCTGTTGTTTCAACCCAAGCATCATCTTTAACCTGAACTTCTACCTTTTCTTTTTTAGTACAAGAACTTAGTCCAAAAACAATCAAAAACGGAATCAAATATCTAATCATCACCTTTCCTTGACCTTTTTATCATACCATAAGTAGCTGAAATGATGTGTTATTTGCATGTTTTTGCAACTAACTCTTGAAACGATTGCACAGATATGCAATTATATAGTTATGGGAAAAGAACAAACAATTTGTTGTCCAGACTTAAAAGATCTTTCGCCTCTCTTTAAGGCCATGGGAGATCCAAATCGGATGGCCATCCTAGAGCGCCTTTGCAGTTGTAGTGATCATACAAATGTAAAGGATCTCTCCACTTGTTGTGATGTGGATATCTCTGTCGTCTCTAGACACCTCAGTATTTTGAAAAAATCCGGAATTTTAAAAGCTGAAAAAAGAGGAAAAGAGGTCTTTTACACCATTAACAGCAAAGAGCTTGTGAAATCCCTGCGATCGATCGCTGACTATGTTGAAAATTGTTGTAAATAGGAGGAAAAATGACTGCAAAAGATAAAAAGGAGTGTTGCACCTGTTGTGATAATTCCAAAATAGCTGAATTACTCAGACATATTGCAAGTTTCTTTGAAAAAGAGAAATAATCTTAAAGGCCGTGGCAACACGGCCTTTTCTAAATTGCTAAATTGCGAGGAGGTGGATAAAATTTAATAAAAAAATGGAATGGTCATGGATTACCTAAAGAAGTTTACTCTAATCTTATTAATTTTACTTTTTCCCTTAAGTTCTTTTGCCGAAAAAAAAATATATTACACTATTAGTGGTGGAGCGGCCCTAGGATCTTATGAGGCGGGATTTCTTTTTTATTTAGACTCTCTGCTTGCTATAAATAAAAAAGCGCCTAAATTAACCCATTTAACCGGAGCTTCGGCCGGGGCCTATACGTCTCTTCTTTCTATTTTTACCAAATGTAGTTTTAAATCCAATTTAAACCCAAGAAAAAGTTTTTACTGGGATGGCTGGATTCCACTTTCCATAAATAAAATTTTTAAAAAGGAAAGTGTTAAACCAGATCAACTTTTTACCCTTAGAGAGGGGCTAGATATATTGCCCAAATTAAAAAGCTTATGGAAACAGGGATTTAAAAAAGATTGTGACATGATTCTTGGTATAGCGGTAACCAGATTTAATCCAACCGGTGTTAAAATTAATAAAAATGTTGAAGTACCTAATATGGAAGAAGTGGCAGTTGTGCGAATTAGAGGAAGAGGAAAAGGGAAACCTCCAATACTTTCTAATTTTAAGTTCAAAGGAGCAAAGGAGAGACAAATCCTCATGCCATTTACCGGGGAAAGTGAAAAAGATTATGATCAATTAGTTGATCTCATCATGGCCTCAGTAGCATTTCCTTTAGCATTTCCTCCTGTGAAGTTAAAACATTGTCTCAAAAAAGGAAGATTCAAATATTTCCCTTGTAAGGGTGAAAAAATATCAGAAAACTACTTTGTCGACGGTGGAGTTTTTAATAATGCTCCACTTATTTTGTCTTATCAAATTGCTAATCAATTGGGGTCCTCTAAAGAGGATTCCTTCGTTTGGATAAATCCCAATTATTATATCTATAAGGAACATGTTAAAAAACCCGAGAAAAGGCATGATAGTCTTTTCGGTTATCTTCATGATTTTGCGAATAATTTCATAGATACCAGTAGTACCAGGGATTTATCATTTATCGCTGAACATATACCAAACATTAAAGATAGATTAATTAACTCTTCTGTTTCCCTACCACCAGCAAGTGCTCCCTTGTCCCACTTTTTTGGATTTTTTGACAGGTCTTTTAGAGAGTTTGATTTTTATTTAGGAATGGTCGATGCATATTCTTTTATTCAGACCCATAAAAACAAAGGACATATAGATTACCCAGGTATTGATGACATGGATGAATGGATTCCCTATTTTTGTATTAAAGAGTGTGGTTGTAGGGGATAAAAAGGCGAAGAAAATTTGTGATAAGGGAAGAGAAAAAGTAGATCATAACTTCTTTGCTAATTTACAGCTATCCCTAGATCAACTTTATAGTATGTGTCACGATTTTAAAACTAAACCAAAATATAACAAGCATTGTCTAAAAGGATTTATGGGGGAAAAGCCTCCTGTGATCGTTGCTAAGGCCAAAGATTTTAAAGATTGGCGCAAAAAGGATAAGGAAAAAGAATTGGATTATATCTTTCGGTTGTATACAAGATATGGTTACCACTTTGAAGACCTTGGTCTTAAAGAGCATCAGGCCAGTAGAGGAGATTACACCATGAGGAGGAAGCTTGGTGAAATAGCTACAACCTATGTAAATACTTTACCTGGTAGTGAGCAAATGATTCTTAAAAAGGCCGGAACCTCATTTTTAAATACCGAGATTTATTATATTCCAGAATCTAGTCAAATTTATTTAACATTGGGAAGTGCAGTCGAGGTTGGATGGAACTTCGCTCGGTGGGATATTATTTTTCCCATGTATCTAAAAACGAATATCAGCGTTTTGTATCAAGGGGCACAAAGTTTTCTAACCGATATTCCGGATATTTGGGCCCTTTCCCCTTTGGTAGGACTGGAATTTGAACTGCCTGGAAGTAATAACAACAGACAGTTTATCTTTGGCCTAAAAGCAGGTTATCAATTTTCTAAAGGTGATCAATTATCTGATACCAGTTGCAAAGACAGTTTATACAAGCGTAGTGCAGTTACTTGTAATGGGGTTAACGTACTACCTTTTGTTGGCATTTCCTATATGCAGTTTATGAGACTTCAACTTTATTATAATTGGATGCCTCAATATTCTGCGGCCCATGTTGAAAACAAATTTTTATTACAACTGGGAATTCAAATTTAGATGTCCCTAATTAATTGAAAATCTCTTTCAAAATCTACCTTATCATGCCTAAGATAAATGCCATGTAGCAAAATTTAGGAGGATATTTTATGAATCAGCTTAAAGGAATTCTTCTTGCAATACTTGTTTTGGCAACTCTTGATGCCAATGCCGGTTCTGCGAGGTCATCATCCATTACTCACTGGGGTAATTGCGGAGGAGGCACCCGGACTTGGTGGGATGATATGTGCATGAAGTGGAGAAAAAAAATGGGCTCCAAAGGTTGGAGTCAATGGTGGAGAAATTATTCCAACGTAAAAATAGGTCGCTATGTTGATATCACCAAATTCACTTGGGGCCGTGATGAATACAATTTAGATGGTGGTGATGCAGCACTAATTTGTACCCATGGAGGACACAACTCCAATGGTTGGTATGGGCAAATGCATACAAGAGAGCACGGCCAGTGCCAATTAAATACTAATGAAATGAAGCTTGGGCCTTATTCAGCAAACGGTAAGCTTAGGTTTTGGCAAATGTCTTCTTGTAACAGTATCCGTTGGCAATATCGTGGAAAATGGTTTGGCCCTGCAGGGGATAGGGTTCATTTAATCACAGGCTTTCATGGTTACATGTATATCGGGTCAAAATATGTGGGTGAATATGGAGATTTGGCCAATTATGGTTATAGCTCAAAAGGTGTAGGAAAAGTTTGGGTGGATGAAATGCATCATGTCGATCACTGGTACAATGCCTGGAAGACGGTATGTCCTGTTGCCATAGGTTTTGGCAATACCGCCTCAGCATCATCAAATGCCCTAAATGAAAGATACAACTCCAATTGGAGTCACAAATCTCCCAACTGGGCCACCTACAGGTATTACAGGGGCTGTAACCCAGATGGTGGGCCAAGTTTACCTAATTAATAAAAGGAGAATTTAAAATGAAACTATATAAGTTATTGCCAATTTTGGCCTTATTAATAAATACCTTTGCCTTGGCCCAAGAATCGGAAGAATTAAGGTCAACCTATGGAACATCTGCTGTCCAAGCAAGAAGTTACTCATCAAACCATGAAAATGCTGTGAAAAAATCCCTCCCAAGGTTTAGCAATAGGGTTTTAAAAAGAAAGTTAGAAGGTATACAAAAAAAATACCCCAATGGCCTTACCTCTTTAAAAGTAAAAAACTTAAACATGCTACAAAAAGTTTTTAAAGTGCCAAGGATTGAACTAAGGCCTGGCCAATCCTATTTTGAGGCCAAGGATAATACCTACGCCTATGAATTAATTCCCCGCGAAGGAAAGCTTTATTTTTATAAAAACTTAGATGGTGAAAGAGCTCTTCCACCCAGACAGGCCGAGGCGCAACTGGCCCAGGTGAAAAAGGAACATCAGGTTTTAATGAGGGAACTCGGAATAAATCCTAATGAGGTTTTTTTTCAGAGAACTAATTTTATGATGATTAGGAGTTCAACTAAACCGGATGAAAATGGTAGATCCAAAAATAAGGCCCCATTGGTTGATGCCTTTCTTACCTATGGACTGAGAAGTCTGGAGGGGCTTATGGTGGAAGGAAGCTACGTTAAGTTATTATCTAAAGGTGCTGGAAAGTTAGAGACCACTAAAATAAAATGGCCTGATTTTAAATTCCATCCCTCAATTAAGGATTTTAACTTAAAAGATAAAAAAAGTTTAAGTGAGGAAATCCTGAGGGAAATTAAAAATACTTTTAAGGAAAAAGAGCGCATCAATGTTAAAATGGCCGTGGTTTTAAGAAATGTAGAATATCGAAAGCAAAGGGTCTATATCCCTTCAATTAGAGTAGGGGTGTACCCAAGCAGTGGTGAAGCAGGGAATATGTTCTACGCAGATCTATTAAAACAAGCTGTGCCTTTTAAAAATGAAGCACGAAATGATTCTAGAGGAAGCAGAGAGAATAGATAATTTTAAAATAGGCCCTCTCATTAGAGGGGGTCATAACATTGGTTACAAAAATCCCTGACGCTCTTGGAACCCTAAATACCAAGCGCCTGGCCATTCCCACCCCAACATCTTAAATACAAAAGTAAGGAAATTAAATCAGTACTAAAGATCAATAGAAGGAATGATTTTACTCAGCGCAGACTTGTCGATAACAAGTTAAAAATCTGTTGGCCATAACTTCATCGTCACCGGTGAAACCAATTGAAAATCTTATAAGGCCTGGTTTTAGGCCGATCTTTTCTTGCTCGTCTTCGGGAATTTCACTGGAGGTGGAAGCACTAGGACAGCTCATAAGGGTTCTAGAAAAACCAAGAGAGACGGCAAAAAGTCCAAACTGTTCTTCTTGCAGAAGTTGGGCCAGTTTTTTTGCTTTCTCCATAGTGCCACAATCAAGAGTAATCATTCCCCCGAAACCATAACCAACATTAACCATTTCTTTCATAAGTTCATGTTGAGGGTGCTCTTGGAGTCCAGGATATATTACTCCCTTAACCCCTTCCTCTTTCATTTTATCCACCAAATACATGGTGCAATTTGAATGGGCCTTCATTCTAAGGTGAAGATGATCAAGCCTGGAATAGAGAATATAGGCCACTCGAGGGTCCATAACTGGGCCGTAGAGCATCGCCATTCCAGTATTTAAATCGCGAAGACTATCAATAAATTCTTTATCAGAACAAATGGCCCCACCGATTAAGTCCCCAGCGCCGGATAAGTACTTGGTGCAGGAGTGGATGACCACATCGGCGCCATATTTTGCAGGAGTGATTATTAAAGGAGTGAAGGTATTATCTACCACCAACTTTATGCCATTTTTTCGCGCCAAATTTCCCAGTGAGCTTAAATCACTAATCGCCAAAAGTGGATTACTCACTGATTCCGTATAGATTAGTTTGGTGTCCGGAGTGATGGCCTCTTCGAATGCCTTTACATCACTTGGATTTACAAACGTTACCTTGATTCCCCGCTTAGTTAAAATATTATTAAAAAGCGCATAGGTCCCCCCATAAATAGTGTTGGAAGAAACAATATGGCCGCCATCGATTAAAATTTGCTCCACGGCACAGGCGATGGCCGCCATTCCAGAGGCCACCCCAATCGCCGCTGGCATATTTTCCATGGCAGCTAGTTTTTTAGAGAACATATTAACGGTAGGGTTGGAATGTCGACTGTAGAGGTAGTGATCCTGGATCTCACCCCGGAATACTTTGTCCATATCATCGGGGTCTAAAAAGGTAGTAGTGGCAGCATGGTTGATGTCGGGAACGACGCCTCCCATCTCACCGCAGTATTGAATATCTCTTATTCTCTGTACGTTTTTATCCATTTTTATGCCTCAGGCCCATAATAATGGAAACTGGCCCCCTTTTGTAAGGATTTTGAAAAAAATCATTAGTGATATTTATCATTAACATTTCAGGACTTTCATCCTAAGTATCTGATATTACATTAGCTTTTGCTGCCAATAATAATGACTCAGTAGCAGAGATAATTTGAGTATTGAAACTTTTGTATGGTAAGTAGAATGATAGGAAGAGGTAATATGAAAAGACCAAATATTTTATGGGAACTCAAGGAAAAATCACAGGC
>SMVA01338024.1_pt1 | contig 27712 bp, 25 predicted proteins | sample 2456451 | NCBI WGS metagenome assembly SMVA01 (sample SAMN11095933, study PRJNA526329) | marine sediment metagenome | biome: Marine sediment; feature: Surficial sediment; material: Deep marine sediment; isolation source: Hadal surficial sediment | place: Pacific Ocean | collected 2014-05 | depth... | reverse complement strand
ACGCTCCAGGCGGAGATACTGGAGCTCAAGGCAGTGAAAGACGCACCCGGACGTGGGGTCGTTATCGAATCCCGTCTGGATCGAGGACGTGGGCCCGTCGCGACAGTGCTCGTTCAGCATGGAACCCTGAAGAAAGGCGATGTACTCATTGCTGGTGAGTTTTACGGTAAGGTTCGCGCTTTGTTGAACGAAAATGGCGAACAGAAGAAAGAGGCTGGGCCTTCCGAACCTGTCGAGTTGCTGGGTTTGAACGGCACGCCGTCGGCAGGCGATGATTTTTCGGTCGTCGCGGATGAGCGTACGGCTCGTGAACTCGCAGAATTTCGCAAAGACAAGTCACAGGAATCGCGCATCGCGATGCAGCAAGCCGCGAAACTCGACAACATGTTCGCGCATCTTGGCAAAGGTGAGAAACGCGTCCTCAAGATGGTGTTGAAGACCGACGTACGAGGTAGCCTCGAGGCGATCTCGCAGGCATTGGCTGAGATCGGTAACGACGAGGTTTCCGCCAACATATTGGCCTCGGGTGTGGGTGGCATCACCGAATCGGATGTCACTATGGCGATTACCTACGGTGCTGTCGTGTTCGGTTTTAACGTGCGGGCCGATAATGCCGCTAAAGCCATTATCGAACGCGAAGGAATAGAGCTTCGGTACTACAGCGTTATTTATGAGCTGCTTGACGATGTAAAACAGGTGCTGTCCGGCATGTTAGCCCCAGAGTTGCGTGAAGAGATTGTCGGCGTCGCCGAAGTTCGAGACGTGTTCCGTTCGCCAAGATTCGGACAGATTGCTGGATGTATGGTCATCGAAGGGACGATGTTTCGTAACAAGCTTATTCGAGTGCTTCGTGACAACACGGTGATCTACCAGGGAGAACTGGAATCGCTGCGGCGATTCAAAGAAGACGTTAACGAAGTGCGCAACGGCACCGAGTGCGGCATCGGAGTTCGTAACTACAATGATGTGCACAGTGGCGATCTGATCGAAGTGTATGACACCAAAGAGGTCGCGAGAGAGCTTTAACTTTATGCGGGAATTTGCACGAGATCTCAGAGTAGCCGATTTTATACGCGATGAACTTGCCAGCATCATCCATTTCGGCATGCGCGACCCGAGAGTGGGTATGGTGAGCGTCAACGAAGTGACGGTCAGCAAAGATCTTTCGTATGCCGACATCTACGTTTCGTCCATTGATACTGATTCACAGGCCAAACGTGACGAGTTGATCAAAGTATTGAACAAGGCGGCTGGTTTTTTTCGTTCTGAACTCGCCAAGCGCCATAGCATGAGGACGACGCCCCAGCCTCGTTTTCACTACGATGAGATAGTTGAAAGCGGTCCGCGTCTCGAGAAACTCATTGCCGCCGCGGTGCGGGAGGATGAGGCGCGTCACCTGGACGCTGACTCGTCCGGAGAAGGATCCGATGGCTAGACGCCGCCGTGGACGGGATGTGAGTGGCGTGATCGTCGTGGACAAACCTTCGGGTATTAGTTCGAACGACGCGGTGCAGAGAGCAAAAAGGCTTTTCGGCGCCCGTAAGGTCGGGCATACCGGCAGCCTTGATCCGCTGGCAACCGGCGTTTTACCGCTATGTTTCGGAGAAGCGACGAAGTTCTCCCAGTTTCTTCTTTCTTCGAATAAGAAGTACTGGACACGCATCAAACTTGGTATCGCAACCGACAGCGGTGATGCGGATGGCAAGGTTACTGCCACGCGCAAAGTGGAGAACGTGGACAGAGAGAAAATAGAGGATGCGTTACGTTTTTTTCGCGGCGAAATCGATCAGGTGCCTCCGATGTTCTCGGCGATCAAGTATAAGGGTCAACCTTTGTACAAGCTGGCACGACAGGGTATTGAGATCGAGCGTCAGGCACGACGCGTGACTATTCATGCCAACGAACTGGTGCGGTTCGATGGAGACGAACTGGAACTCGAGATTCATTGCAGCAAGGGAACTTACATTAGAACCATTGCGGAAGAGTTAGGCGAACTGCTGGGCTGTGGTGCCCACGTGATTGCGCTCAGAAGGAAAGCTGCAGGTCCGTACGATGAGTCGGATCTGGTTACGTTTGATGAGCTGGAAGCGGCTCGTGAGAAAGGCTCGCTGGATCCTTTCCTGCAACCGGTTTCCAGTACGGTTCGCGAGTGGCCGGAAGTCAAGTTGAACGACGACACGGCTTACTACGTTCGCCAGGGACAACCCGTAATCGTACCGCATGCGCCAACAAGCGGTTGGGTGCGGTTGTCAGAGATTATCGATGAGGCATCCACCCGTTTTATCGGTGTGGGTGAAGTTCTGGAAGATGGCAGAGTCGCCCCACGGCGGCTCGTCTCCTGAGGTAACTGTAAATATGCACGGTTATCCCCAGTAGCTGAAATTGCGCATATTGAGAAAGGAAATGTGAAATGGCGTTAACAGCCCAAACAAAAGCGGAGATTATTAAAGATTATCAAGTAGAAGAAGGGGACACCGGCTCTCCGGAGGTTCAGGTAGCCCTGCTGACATACAACATTAATGGATTACAAGAGCACTTTCGCGCTCATCAGAAAGATCACCACTCACGACGAGGATTGATTCGAATGGTGAACCAGCGACGGAAGCTATTGGATTATTTAAAGAGGAAAGATGCATCTCGCTATCTAGAGTTGATCAAGCGTCTGCAACTGCGACGTTAGAGATGTAAAGGGAGAAATTGATTTTGAATATAGTAGAGAAAGAATTTCAGTACGGCGACCAACTGGTGAAACTGGAGACTGGTCGGATAGCCAAACAGGCTACGGGCTCGGTAATGGTGTCCATGGGCAACACGATGGTGTTGTGTACCGTGGTGGGTTCGAAGACCGCTCGATCAGGACAGGCCTTTTTCCCGTTGACCGTCAATTATCAGGAAAAGACCTATGCGGCCGGCAAGATTCCCGGAGGTTTCTTCCGCCGTGAAGGACGTCCAAGCGAAAAGGAGACGCTTACCTGCCGCCTCATCGATCGCCCGATTCGACCACTTTTCCCCAAGGGTTTCATGAACGAGGTCCAGGTGATCTGCACGGTAATGTCGGTCGATAAGGATCAGGATCCCGATATCGCGGCTCTCCTAGGTACATCGGCCGCCTTGTCAATCTCAGGCATTCCCTTTGCGGGGCCGATCGCAGCAGCCCGAGTTGGTTATAAAGACGGCCACTTCCTGCTGAATCCCGGCTACGAAGCATTGGGGAGTTCCATGCTCAGCATGGTTGTGGCAGGTACCGACGCAGCCGTTCTCATGGTGGAATCTGAAGCGAAAGAACTCACCGAAGACGAAATGCTCGGAGCGGTTCTGTTTGGCCATCAGGAGATGCAGGTAGCCATCACGGCGATCAAGGAACTGGTCGCCGAGGCCGGTAAGCCTCGCTGGGATTGGCAGCCATCGGAGACGGATGAAAACCTGCTGAACGAGGTGTCGAGTCAGATCAGGGTGGAGCTGGGCGAGGCTTATCGAATTACCGATAAGATGGAGCGTCAAAACCGGGTCGGTGAACTGCGAAAATCGGTGGTAGAGAACCTGGCGGGTGGTGACGATGCGGAACATTCGAAAGATGACGTCAGCGATCTATTTGCCGCGGTGGAGAAGGAAATTGTTCGCCAGCGAGTCCTCGATGGTGAACCGCGTATCGACGGGCGTGACCTGCGCACGGTTCGCCCGATCAGCGTGGAAGTAGGCCTGCTGCCTAAGACCCACGGATCGGCTTTGTTCACCCGCGGTGAGACTCAGGCCATTGTGGTGGTGACCCTGGGGACGATGCGTGATGCCGCGTTGGTCGACGCGCTGGAAGGGACGTTCAAAGATCCCTTCATGCTGCATTACAACTTTCCCCCGTACAGCGTGGGCGAAGCCGGATTCATGACCGGTCCAAAACGTCGTGAGATTGGCCACGGTCGGTTAGCGAGACGAGGCGTACAGGCGCTACTCCCCGATGTCGAAGATTTTCCCTATACGTTGAGGGTCGTCTCGGAGATCACCGAGTCCAACGGCTCGAGTTCAATGGCAAGCGTATGCGGAACCTCGTTGGCGTTGATGGACGCCGGCGTGCAGATCAAGGCGGCGGTTGCAGGTGTTGCGATGGGCCTGGTGAAGGAAGGCAACAGATACGCGGTACTGACCGATATCCTCGGTGATGAGGATCATCTGGGCGACATGGACTTCAAGGTAGCCGGAACCGCCAGTGGCATTACCGCGCTGCAGATGGACATCAAGATCGACGGGATCACCGAAGAGATCCTGGATATCGCTTTACAGCAAGCCCATGAGGCCCGTTTGCATATTCTGGGTGAGATGAACAAGGTCATCGCAACTCCCCGGGAGAGCCTTTCTGAGAACGCTCCCGCCATGACAACCGTAAAAGTTCATCCGGACAAGATCCGGGACATCATTGGGAAAGGTGGCTCCGTCATCCGCGGCATCGTCGAGGAGACGGGCGCACAGGTGGATATCGACGACGATGGCCTGGTTCGCATTTACGCGGAGAACAACGCCGCGAAGGATGCAGCGGTTGCGCGGATACTCGAGATCACCGCGGAAGCCGAGATCGGCAAGATCTACAAAGGCAAGGTGGCGAGCATCGTGGACTTCGGTGCGTTCATCACGATCCTCCCGGGTAAAGACGGGCTCCTGCATATCTCTCAGATTGCCCAGGAACGGGTTGAGAAAGTCTCCGACTATCTGCAGGCCGGTCAGGAGGTGGAGGTGGTCGTACTGGACGTGGACCAACGCGGAAGGATCAAGCTCAGCATCAAGGAGCTTGGCAACTACGCACAAAGCGCGTAGTTAGGGTAGCGGAGGGGTCAGAGTAAAGTGCCAGAGTAAATTAGTTTACTCTGGCACTTTACTCTGACCCCGTCCGTTTAGGGTGCCGTGCGTAATCGTGAACGTTTCCCATGCGAAACGTTCACGATTACGCACGGCACCCTTTTACTCTCTGTTCACCCGATTCTCGACGAGTTCGTCAACCACTGCTGGTTCGGCGAGCGTCGAAACATCGCCGAGACTGTCCAACTCGTTTGCAGCTATTTTCCTCAAGATTCGCCGCATGATCTTGCCTGAACGGGTTTTGGGGAGCCCGGGTGCCCACTGGATTACGTCGGGTTTGGCAAAAGCACCGATCTCACGGCGTACCATATTGATGAGTGCCTCACGCAGTTCGTCGGCATCTTCGTTATTGCCGGCCATGAGGGTGACGTAGGCATAAATGCCTTCGCCTTTCACATCATGGGGGAAACCCACCACCGCCGCTTCGGCAACCGCCGGGTGCAGGACCAACGCACTTTCGACCTCGGCGGTTCCAATGCGGTGACCCGAGACGTTCATCACGTCGTCGACGCGGCCGGTGATCCAGTAGTAGCCGTCAGCGTCGCGCCGAGCGGCATCGCCGGTAAAATAGCAGCCAGGGTAAGCCGCGTAATAGGTATCGATTACCCGCTGGTGGTGCCCGTACACGCTTCGGATCTGACCTGGCCAACTGCTGGTGATAACCAGGTTACCCGTCGCCTCGGTTTCTTCGATAATCTCGCCTTGCTCGTTAACCAGCGCCGGAGTGACACCGAAGAACGGTCGGGTAGCTGACCCGGGTTTTAATTCTGTCGCTCCAGGCAGCGCAGTGATCATGATGCCCCCGGTTTCGGTCTGCCACCATGTGTCAACAATGGGACAACGGCCCTCTCCCACGATTCGGTGGTACCACTCCCATGCCTCGGGATTGATCGGTTCGCCAACCGTGCCTAACAGATGCAGTGAGCTGCGCGATGTGCAGGTGACAAAATCGTCACCCTGGCCCATGAGCGCACGTATTGCGGTCGGTGCCGTATAGAAAATGTTTACCTGGTGCTTGTCGATGATCTGCCAGCAACGTGATGCATCGGGATAGGTGGGCACACCTTCGAACATGAGCGTGATCGCGCCGTTAGCCAACGGACCGTAGACGATGTAGGAGTGACCGGTGATCCAGCCAACATCGGCCGTACACCAGAAGACGTCACCCTCGTGGTAGTCGAAAACGTATTTATGAGTCATTGCGGCATAGAGAAGATAACCGCCACTCGAATGCTGAACGCCTTTGGGTTTACCGGTTGAACCGGACGTGTAGAGGATGAAAAGTGGATCTTCCGCTTCCATCACGACGGGTTCGAATGTCGATGCCTCGTCGGCGATGAGGTCGTGGTACCAGACATCTCGATTCGGGTTCCAGGACACTTTTGCGCCCGTGCGTTGCACGGTTATCACCGTGTGTACGTTCGGGCACTGTGCGAGTGCGGTTTCGGTGTTTTCTTTCAAGGGAACTTTTCGGCCGCCACGAAGGCCTTCATCGGCAGTAATTACCGTCTGGCAATCTGAGTCGAGAATTCGATCTTGCAGCGATTGTGGTGAAAAGCCACCAAATACCACCGAATGAATTGCGCCAATGCGGGCGCAAGCAAGCATCGCGTAAGCCGCTTCCGGGATCATTGGCATGTAAATACAGACGCGATCGCCTTTGTCGACACCGCGTGCCCGCAATCCATTGGCGAGCCGGCAAACATGATCGTGCAGTTGCTGATAGGTAATGTGTTGGTCTTGCGCCGGATCATCTCCCTCCCAGATGATGGCGGTCTGTTCGGCTCGTTCCGGCAAATGACGGTCGATACAGTTGTAGCTGACGTTGAGCTTGGCGCCGTCAAACCAACGAACGAGCCCGGCGGAAAAGTCCACCTCTCGAATCGTATGCCATTTCTCATACCAATCGATGAACTTGTCAGCCTGCTCTGACCAGAATCCTTCGGGGTCGTCGATTGAGCGATCGTACATGGCGTTGTACTGATCATGACCGATGTAACAGCGATCGAGCATGAAATCAGGAACCGGCACGGTATGAGTCATCTATTTTTCCCTTTCAGCAGAATTGGTCTGACCGTGTTGTTCGGAAATTAGACTATGAGTCTGGATGATTGTCGATGGCAACCGCGTTGGGGACGGTAAGACTCAGGTTGGCCCCCGTCTATTCCATAGGAATTCGGTCTCAAGGGTGAACAAGAGAATCCCGAGCCTCGATAGGGTTGGGTTTGGCGATGTCGAGAATCGGGCACGCTGAGGCGAGTTGGATCTCGCTCACTGCCCCTTCAGGTAATTGATTAGGCCTTTGGTCGCGGCGTCTTGACCGAGGGAGGAGTTGTCTCCCAGTTGTTCGAAAATCGGCTCTGCCAACTGCTTACCCAGTTCGACCCCCCACTGATCAAAGGAGTTGATGTTCCAGATTACTCCCTGGCAAAAAACCTTGTGCTCGTACATTGCCAACAAAACGCCCAACGTAAAGGGCGTGAGCCGATCCAGCACCAGTGTGGTAGTCGCATGATCTCCCGGCACGTTCTGGTGAGATGATTTCGCCTGCTCGCCGATCATCATGGCCTGGCTTTGTCCCAGGGCGCTTGCGAGTAGCCAGCGCTGGTGAACGTCATGGGCGTGGTCAGCGTTTGCGATCACCAGGAAATCTGCCGTGAATGATCGGGTACCTTGATGCAGAAGTTGATGGAAAGCGTGTTGTCCGTTGGACCCTTCTCCGCCCCAGACGATGGGCATGGTGTGAATACCAACCGGCGTACCGTCGGTATGTACGCTCTTCCCATTGCTTTCCATTTCAAGCTGTTGAAGGTAATCGGGTAGCAGGTTCAGCCGATGGTCATAAGGCAGAATCGCATGATTATTGACGCCTAAGAAGTTGTAATTCCACACGCCTGCCAGGGCCAACAACACCGGGAGATTATTTTCCAGCGGGGTTTTGAGGAAATGGGTGTCCATGGCGTTTGCGCCACTCAATAAATCCCTGAATCCGGACGCACCGATGGCCAGTGCGATTCCTAACCCGACTGCTGACCACAGCGAGAACCGGCCACCGACCCAATCCCAGACCGGAAAGACGGTGTCTGCGCCGATCCCGAAGGCCTTAGCCGCGTCGATGTTGGCGGTAATGGCGACAAAGTGTTGCGCGAGTGCCTGCTTGTTCGTTGTGCGTTCCAGAAACCAACTTCGTGCTGATTCGCCGTTGACCCGTGTTTCGAGCGTGGTGAAAGACTTGGATACCAGAATGACCAGGGTGGTTTCTGGATTGAGACCTGTGAGACACCGATCAATCGCTTCGCCGTCGATGTTTGCGAGAAAGTGGATTCGCAGACGTTGCGGGAACTGAGTTTGCAGTGCTTCGACAACGAGCCTCGGACCAAGATACGATCCACCGATGCCGATGTGTACGATGTCTGTGAACGCTTTTCCCGAATAGCCCCGTCGTGCCCCTGAGCGTACTTCCTCGGCAAAACCAACGAACCGTTCCAGGGTCTGTTCCACAAGGTCTCTGACCGACTCTGGTCGTTCCCCCGGTGGGGCTCTGAGCGCCGTATGCAGCGCGGATCGATGTTCCGAGTTGTTCATCTCCCCGCCTTCGAAGAGTCGCCTGCGCTGCTCTGTCAAGCCGCGTTCTCTGGCGAGTTGGAGCAAGGCGTCCAGAATCGGTTGATCGAGGCGTTGCTTGGATAGATCCAGCAACATTTCGTGATGACCAAAGGTTGCGCGATAACTCGAACGCTCAAACCGGTCTGTCGCATCGGAAAGATCGCTGAGTCTTGACTGAATGCTCAGTGCGGCCAACTGGGTCAGCTTTTTCCAGGCTCGTGAATCCTGGGGCTTGGGGCTAGTAGGCACTATCTTTACCCGAAATTTACAGCAAGGTCGGGTTGGGATTGAAGTATTGACGCAAACCATCCATTGCCAGCACTTGATCAAGCAGTGCCTCGAAATGTGCGTTGTTGTTGGCGAAGTCGATCTCGGTTGCGTTGATCACGAGCAAGGGTGCGGCGTTGTAGAAATGAAAAAACTCCGTGTATGCGCTATTCAGGAGTTCCAGGTAGTCGCTGTCGATTTCGCGTTCATAGCTGATACCACGTTGGCGAATTCGCTGCAGCAGAACGTTGACCGGTGCCTGCAGGTAGATCACCAGGTCGGGGGTCGCGGGTTGGATCGCCAGGTTCTCGACTATTTGCCGATACAGGGAGTACTCGTTCTCATCGAGGGTTGCACGGGCAAACAGATCGTCCTTTTCCATGAGGAAATCCGCAACCAAAGTGGGACCCAGCAGATCGTCTACGCCGAGTTCGGACACCTGGCGGGCACGATTGAGCAAGAAATACAACTGAGTCGGCAGCGCGTATTTGCGCCCGTCACGGTAGAAGCGATCTAGAAACGGGTTGTCTGCGGCGGGCTCGAGCAACAACGGGTAGCGAAACGTTTCGGCCAATCGATTCGCCAGGGTGGTTTTGCCGACGCCGATCGGACCTTCCACGGCAATGTAGCGGGGCAGATCGTGTCCTTCGAGCTTCCGGCCGAGGGCAGCGGTATATTCGATCGTGGTCTGAGCGGGAGTGTTCATGGAAAAAGGCGGCTCCTACACCACATGATGAACAAGGCTTGCCTGGTCTTCAACCATCGGCAGGCTTCTGCTCGGCAGGCTTCTGCCGCCGGCGGCGCCGGCGCCGCCTGGGTTTTGGTTCGGCTGATCGACGGGCGTCCAGCATCGCGTCGCGCTCGTCAGGTTCACACTCCTGATAGATCGTCCACCAGGTGGCCGCTTCTTCAAGATCGGCCGAGTGATCGCTTGCGGCGCGAAACAGCAAAAAATCGTAAGCGGCGCGAAATCGACCATGTTCAAAAACGCGGGATATCGATCGTGCCTGGCGTCTTTCAAGTCGACCCTGTAGAGCCCATACGTCGCGAGCAAAGTGGGAGAAACGACGGGGTATAGCGGTAATCTGCTGTTGTGCGGCAACCGCCTCGCTTGCGGCAAGCGCCCGCGCTTCGGCGGGTTTATGGGTCGCCTCCAGGGTGACGCTGCGGGCCAGATAATCGTCCCAAAGAAGTACAGCTACGAGGAATCCCGGTGTGACCGGTTTGTTTTCGGCAATTCGAGCGTCGGTGTTGGCCATCGCGACCCGCACGAGGTTCGCAGCTTTCGGCGTGGCTGGAAAGAGCACCGCGCACAGAGGTGAAGAAGCAAGCAGTTCCCAGACTTTGGCCGCGTATCCAGACATGAACAGTTTGAGCACTTCGTCGAAAAGCCTGGCGGCGGGAATCGCCTCGAGTAACTGAGCAGTTTCGGGAAGTTCGGCTTTGATCGCCGGGTCCAGAGAAAAACCGAGTTTTGCCTGAAACCGCAGAGCACGCAGTATGCGTACCGGGTCTTCGCGAATGCGCACCCTGGGCTCTCCGATGAAACGTAGCTGGTTTGCCGCCAGGTCCTTGAGACCACCGACAAAGTCCAGCAATTCACCGCTGATCGGGTCGTAATACAAGGCATTGACAGTAAAATCGCGCCGGAAGGCGTCCTCGTGCAACGAGCCGTAGACGTTGTCCCTGAGGATGAGCCCACTGGCATCGTGTCGACGATCGTCATGCTCGTCAGCCGATTGGGATTTGCGAAAGGTTGACACCTCGATGATGTCCCGTCCGTAACGCACGTGCGCGATACGAAACCGTCGTCCTATCAGGCGGGAGCGGCGAAACACATGCCTGACCTGCTCGGGTGTTGCACTGGTTGCGACGTCGAAGTCTTTGGGCTGCACACCGAGCAACAGGTCTCTAACACAGCCACCCACCAACATAGCCTGGTAACCGGCCTGGGTGAGGCGGTCGGTCACATCGAGGGCATTTGCGTCGACTCGTTTGCGGGTGACGTTATGCTCGTGTGCGCTCAGACGTGTCGGCTCGAGAGGTTGTTTGCTCAAGTGCTGTCTCGACGTGGACCACGCTTTTTGGTTTTCTTGCGGGGGATTTTGAGGCGTTGTCTGCGCTCCCAGAGACTTTTTCGGCTGATCCCCAGTTTCTCGGCGAGTTCGGTTTCGGTGAGTTGTTCCTGATGAGCGGTTACGAAACTCACAAAGTAGTCTTCCAGCGAAGTCTGATCGGTGGCCGCCGCCTGAACTTCGGGTGGGTGAGGTTTTGGGACTTCGATAGCCAACAGGGTCGCTTCGATGTTTTTACCGTCACACAGGATTACCGCGCGCTCGACCGCGTTTTCGAGTTCCCAGACGTTGCCCGGCCATGGGTAAGCCAACATTGCGCGGCGGGCATCGGCCGAAAAGCTCATGGAAATCTTTGCGAGCTTGCGGGTGGTTCTCACCAGGATGGCATCCGCGAGCAGTAATACGTCGTCGTCACGCTCACGCAAGGGTGGAATATCGAGTGTTACGACGTTCAGCCGGTAGTACAGATCTTCGCGGAATTGTTCACTGGTGATGAGCTTTTGCAGATCCCGATGGGTGGTGGTGAGCAAACGTATATCCACTCGAACTGCCTCGGTCGAACCGACCCGGCGAATCTCACCCTCCCGGAGAACCTGCAGGAGGCGCGCTTGAGCGTCCGTAGGAAGTTCTCCAATCTCATCGAGGAACAGCGTTCCCCCATTGGCCGCTTCCAATAAACCGTTGCGGGGGATATCGAGGGTAGGGTTGTCCGCATCGTCGCGGCCGAAAAGTTCCGCTTCGATGAGGCTCGAGGGAATCGCCGCGCAGTTCAATGAAATCATGGGTGCCTTTTGCCGGGTACTGGCAGCGTGTAAAGCGTGTGCTACCAGCTCCTTACCGGTGCCTGATTCGCCTTGAATCAACACTGAGGCATTGGTCGGTGCGATTTTTGCGATGCGTTCGAATAGTTCGCGCATAGCGGAACATTGACCAATCATCGGAAAGTCGGCGCGATTGGTAGTGACACTGGCAGAGCTTGTGGCCCGCTGCACGGCCGCTGTGAGCTCTTCAGCCGCGAGTGGATGGCTGAGATAGTCACTGGCGCCTCGTTTGATCGCCGCGACCGCTCCGGCAACGCTACCGTCGTGGGTCACCAGGATGACGGGTACCGAACCGGCGATATCGAGCAGGGCTGCATAACCGTCAGGATGAGGAGCGGATGACGAAACGATGCAGTGCACGTCGCTGATGTCGAATGGTTTAGCCAGATCCTCTGAGGTTACTTCCTTGACGCCGAAGCCACCCTTTTCCAGAAGCTGCCGCAGCTGCCTGCGATCTTCGGGATCGGGTTCTACGAGAAGTACATGGGTCATGGATTTCGATGGTAACAAAGGCGATGGCCAGACTCACGGGGCGGGTAAATTCTTTACCGCGGGTATGGCATCCATCGACCAGTTGTGAATTCCCCAGTTTAACAGCGCTTCACATGATGAGAACTCGCTTTCGACCGGGGGATTCTGCCCGAGAAGGCAAAGTATCTTGTAGAGGTTCTTCTGCGCGTGTGCGGCTTCGACGGGTGCTGCGTGGTACTGCTTGGAAAGCTTTTGCCCATTTGCACTCACGAGTGTTGGGATATGCGCGTAATCAGGTGGTTTGAGATCTAACAGTTCCATCAGGAAAAGTTGTCTTGGGGTATTGTCCAGCAGATCTGAACCCCGTACCACCTGGGAAATTTCATCGCTGCCATCGTCTACGGCCGTTGCCAGCTGATAGGCAATCAACCCATCGCGACGTTTTACAATGAAATCTCCTACCGTCTCGAAGAGGCGGTTTTGCTGTCGTTTCTGGATCCGGTCGATAAACTCGAACTCGGCATCATTGACTTCCACGCGCAGAGCCGTTTCAGGCGTCGGGTGCCGTCGTTGTCGACAGGTTCCCGGATAGACCGTTATCCCGCGTAGCTGCCGCCGTGAACAACGGCAATAAAAAGTTCTACCAGTATTGATGAGTGTGTGCACGGCCGCCTCGTAGTGTGCTAACCGTTGACTCTGCCAGACGATTGTCCCATCCCAGTGGAGGCCATGGGCGACGAGGGTTCGAATGATGTCGTCGGCGGCCCCGGGCACATTGCGAGGTGTGTCGATGTCGTCGATGCGCAAGCACCAGGGGATGTTCTGGGAACGGGCGTCGAGAAAGCTCGCGGTTGCGGCCAGTAACGAGCCGAGGTGCAGAGGTCCGGTCGGTGAAGGAGCAAATCGCCCGCTTGGGGTACTCACGGGCGTTGTCCAGATACCTTAAAACCTAACCGTTGTCAGCCGTGGAGTTGTTTCTCTTTGATTTCGTCCAGTGATTTACAGTCGACGCACTGGGTTGCCGTTGGGCGTGCTTCAAGTCTGCGTAAGCCGATTTCCACTCCACAGGTGTCGCAATACCCGTAATCTTCCAGATCCAACCGCTCGATGGTTCGATCGATTTTCTTGATGAGCTTGCGTTCGCGGTCCCGGGTGCGAAGTTCGATACTGAATTCTTCTTCTTGCGTCGCCCGGTCGGCGGGGTCGGGGAAGTTTGCTGCCTCGTCGCGCATGTGGTGAACCGTGCGATCCACCTCTTCCATTAGATCCTGACGCCATTGCAGGAGGAACACCCGAAAGTGTGCCTGCTGCCCCTCGCTCATATACGTTTCGGCCTTTTTAGGCCGATACGGAGCGTAATTCTTGAATGGTGAATCAATTGCTTTTGGAGTAGTTTTTTTGCGCGCTTTTGCCGGCATATCTCGTTTGATCCTGTACTGACAGTTCGAGGTCGCCCCGCTGGGCCGGCCTCGAATAGGCCTGAAAAACGAAGGGCGCGTAAGCTACCAGAACAATTTGCTGTTGACCATATAAACTGGCGAAAAATTTGCGGTCTTCGACGAGATCTTTGTGAAATGAAGCCAGGTTGCCGGGCTATGAGGACAAAAAGGTGAAGTATGCTGCCCGTCTTGGGCGAATAACCCCTTTCCGGGTCATGGAATTGATGGAAAGGGCCAAATTGCTCGAAACGGCGGGTCATCGAGTGGTTCACTTCGAAGTGGGCGAGCCGGATTTTGTCACCGCGGCGCCAATCGTGGCTGCGGGGAAACGCGCGCTGGATGCCGGTGAAACCAAATACACTCAGTCGTTGGGTATTCCTGAGCTGCGTCGGCGAATTGCCACCTACTACCACGAACTCTCAGGCGTTGACGTCTCGGAACAGCGCGTTGTCGTGACCTCGGGAGCGAGCGCGGGGCTGTTGTTACTCACTGCCTTGTTGCTGAATCCGGATGAGGAGTTGCTCATGGCCGATCCGGGATATCCTTGCAACGAGGTATTCGTATTTCTTGTCAACGGTGTGCCCGTGAGCATTCCCGTTGCTGCCAACCAGGATTTTCAACTCGCACCTCGTGATGTGATCGACAGGTGGGGGCCACAGACCCGCGGTATATTGCTCGCCTCTCCTGCCAATCCCACCGGGACCATGTTGCGTCGGGAGACGTTGCGAGATCTGTTGACGGTGGTGAACGAACGCGACGGTTTCGTCATCCTGGACGAAATTTACCAGGGGTTGGTGTACGACGATGCGGCTGACTATCGAACTGGCCTGGAACTGAGCGGTGAGTTGTTCGTATTGAACAGCTTCTCGAAGTATTTCGGCATGACCGGTTGGCGACTCGGCTGGATGGTGGTCCCGCAAGAGGCAGTGGACCCATTGGCGCGGCTTACCCAGAACCTGTTCATCTCGCCTTCGAGTATTGCCCAACATGCGGCACTGGTGGCCTTTGATCCGCCCGCAATGAAAATCCATGAAGCGCGACGAGTCGCCTTCGAAAAACGCAAAATCCTTCTCCAGGTGGGGCTCGAGACCCTGGGGTTCAACATACCCGTCAATCCCTCGGGCGCCTTTTACCTGTACGTGGATGTGTCACACAGCGGGCTCGATTCGACTGACTTCTGTTGGCGGCTCATCGATGAATATCAGGTGGCAACGACCCCCGGCATCGATTTCGGCGACCACGATGCGGGTCGTTATGTACGTTTTGCGTACACCACCGACGAGAAATCCATCAACCTGGGGTTGGCGCGAATTCGCGAAGCCCTCACCGACTGGGGCACATAGTGTTGTTGGACCCGCCGCTTGCAGTGGGAACCCTGAGACGCCGCTACAAACGATTCCTGGCGGATGTTGAAACCGCTGAGGGCAAAACGGTCACGATGCACTGCCCTAACACCGGTGCGATGCTCGGATGTTCGGAGCCCGGGTCGAGAGTTTGGTATTCGGCTTCGGACAATCCACAACGTAAGTATCGACACACGTTGGAGGTTGTACTTACCCCACTTGGTCGGGTGGGAGTCAACACGGCGCGAGCCAACGCGCTGGTGGCCGAAGCGCTGGAAGCGGGCAGAGTCAGCGAACTCATCGGTTACGCAACGATAAAGCGGGAAGCGCGGATTCCCAACGAGACGGGTCGTTTTGACTTCCTGCTTAGGAGTCCCGACCGCCCGGACTGTTACGTCGAGGTCAAAAACCTCACGCTGGGTTACGCCAATGGCACCGGTGCCTTTCCCGATACTCAAAGCGAACGCGCCGTGCGGCACGTACAGGCGCTCATGGCAAGGGTTAGTGAGGGACAACGAGCGGTGCTGTTGTATTGTGTCCAACATACCGGCATCACTGTCGCTACGGCAGCAGACGATATTTACCCGTTGTACGGTGAAACCCTGCGTGAAGCCGCCCGTTCCGGCGTTGAGATACTCGCGCGAAGCTGTCGTATAGAGCGGGACGAAATATCCCTGGGGCATGCGCTCGTGGTCAAGGTGTAGCGCTCAGTTGATCGAGTAGCGAAGTCTTTTCAAGCTTGCTGAGTTCACGCCAGTTTTGCTCGGTGAGTGCTGCGTGCAACGCGTACAGAATGGCTTTGGTGGTGCGAAAACCGCGGTCTTCCATCGCCCGAAAGGCGGTCGTAATCCCCTGGCGTTCCAATTCATCGCGAGTATGAATGCCTACCGCGCGCAACCACTGGACGGTGGTCAGTCCGAGATTCGGCAAGGTGTGCAGGTCCGTTCGCGGCGGTAGTGTCATTAAGAAAAGTATAGGTGGTGTAGGGAAGTTCGTGGCTTCGAGCCGATCACCGAAGCGTTACCCACGCTTACCCCGCGGTCTTGAATTGAGCCAATACCGAACCATAGGCCTGAATGGTTTTGAAACGTGCGCCGTAAAGCCCAACCAGATTTCCTGCGGCGAAGTTGGCAAAGCTTGCCGCCTGCACAGGTTCCATCCCCACAGACCAGCCATACAGACAGGCACCGGCGTAGATATCACCGGCGCCGTTGGTGTCAATGACCTTGGCCGGATACGCGCCCACCTCATACTGGGTTGAGCCGGTAATTGCCAGACTCCCGCGTTTTCCCAGGGTAATGTTCAGCCCTTGCGCGATATCCTTCAACTCGGTGATTGCGATGTCCAGGCGGTCGGTTTTGGCCCAGCTGAGGGCTTCTTCCTCGTTGCAGAACAGATGATCGACACCGTTTCCAAGCATGCGGGTGAGATTATCGCGAAATAACTCCACCATGCTGGGATCGGACAGGCTCACCGCGGTTTCGACCTGTTCGGTGTGGGCAAGCTCCATACAGGCAACCGCTGCCTCGAGGCTTTCGGACGACGAGCTGAGATAACCCTCTACGTAAAAGTATTTTGAACACCCCAGTGCGGCCTCGTCGATGTCAGCGATGCTGAGGTTGCTCGAAATGCCGAGAAAGGTATTCATCGAGCGTTCGGCATCGGGGGTGACGAGCACCAGACAGCGACCGGATTTGCCGTTGTCGGCTTGGGCGTTGGGGTTGGTGGCGACGCCTGCGGCGCTGAGATTTTCGAGGAAAAAAGCACCGGTTTCGTCGTCGCCGAGCTTGCAGGAATAATAAGTCGTTGCACCGAATCCCTGTGCGGCAAAGATTGTATTGGCGGCCGATCCCCCGCTCATGCGTTCGGGGTGATGATCTTGGAGATTCAGTGTGAGCGTATCGATGCGCTCTTCGTCGACCAGGGTCATCAGCCCTTTACCGATTCCGTGGTGAGTGAGGAAGTCATCTTCGACGGTGTATTCCATATCGACCAGGGCGTTGCCGAGTCCGTAAACGTCGTACATCCGATTTATCCTTGTGATTGCGCGATCGAAGCAAAAGCTCGATCCGCGGCGGCTAGCGTGGTTGTTATGATTTCCGGTGTATGCGCGACAGAAACGAAGCCGGTTTCGAACGCGGAAGGCGCGAGATAAATGCCTTCGTCGAGCATGGCGTGAAAGAAGCGGTTGAACCGTTCCGTATTGGCGTTCGCCACGTGGTCGAACTCGGTGACCGCTGACCCGGTAAAAAATATCCCGAACATGCCACACACCTGGTTGACGGTCAGGGCGATACCGTGTCGCTCGGCACAAGCTTTGAGACCATCGGCAAGCTGCCGGGTGCGCGTTTCGAGCTCGGAATAAAATTTCTCGTCCAGTGCGCGCAGCGTAGTCAATCCGGCAACCATCGCCAGGGGATTCCCGGACAGAGTGCCTGCCTGGTAAACACTACCGAGCGGCGCAATATGATTCATCACTTCGGCTCGTCCGCCGAAGGCACCGACCGGCAATCCGCCGCCGATGATCTTACCCAAGGTGGTTAGATCCGGGGTGACCTCGTAGAGTGCCTGGGCTCCGCCCCGAGCGACGCGAAATCCCGTCATGACCTCGTCGAATATGAGCAGAGCGCCGTTTGCCTGGGTAATAGATCTGAGCTCAGGAAGAAAATTCGCCGCAGGCGGGATACATCCCATGTTGCCGGCCACCGGTTCGACGATGACGGCGGCGATTTTGTCCGGGTAGTTCAAAAACGATTCGGCCACCGCTTCGGCCCTGTTGAACGGCAGCGTGAGGGTTTGTGCGGCTACGGCCTTTGGTACCCCCGCGGAATTAGGAATTCCGAGTGTCAACAGCCCTGATCCGGCTTTTACCAATAGCGCGTCAGAATGGCCGTGATAACAACCATCGAACTTGATGATCATATCGCGTCCGGTAAAACCTCTTGCCAGGCGAATGGCAGACATGGTCGCTTCGGTGCCTGAGTTCACCATACGCACCTGCTCGATGGCCGGCATCATGCTCACAACCTGCTCGGCAAGGTCGATTTCCATCTCGGTGGGTGCACCGAACCCCAGAGCCAGGTCGGCTTGGGCCTTCACCGCCGCAACCACCGCCGCATTGCCGTGACCGAGAATCATCGGACCCCAGGAGGCGACGTAGTCTATGTACTGGTTTCCGTCCACGTCCGTGAGCGTAGCCCCGTCACCCGAAGCAAAAAAAACCGGGGTCCCCCCAACCCCTTTGAAAGCACGAACGGGGGAATTGACGCCGCCAGGAATTGTCACCTGGGCTCGCGCAAATAATGCAGCTGATTTTTCTCTGTGCATGTTGGCGCCCTAGCCTGGATTATTCATGAAGAAGCGTCGCGAGGTTGGGGTCGCGCAGTTCTGCGAAGCAAACTGCCGAGCACCCGGAGGGAGCACGCCCGCCTGCGAGGCCCGGTGTTTTGCTGCTATCGGCGACCACAGTAGCTTGTTCATGAATAATCCAGGCTAGAAAGGCTTAACGACGACGAGGATTACGATGAGTATAAGCAGTAACACGGGGATTTCGTTGAACCAACGGTAGAACTTTTCACTGTGTGGATTGTTGTCGGCCGAAAATGCCTTGAGGAGACGGCCCAGGTAATGATGGTATCCCAGTAACACGACAACAGCCGCAATTTTGATCCACAGCCACAATGAGGCGGAGTAACTCTCCCAGGTTTCGATCACCAACCAGATGCCGAGAACGACGGACAATATCATCGCTGGACGCATGATGATCCGGTACAGCTTCTCTTCCATGACCTTGAAGCGTTTCAGGCCGGGTTGATCGGTTACTTGAGTGTGGTAGACAAACAAACGCGGCAGATAGAACAGGCCGGCGAACCAGCACACAACGGCAATGAGGTGAAAAGCTTTTAGCCAGAGGTATAGGGTCATGCAGATACTTCGCGATAGTTATCGATGTCGTCCTGGGTAATGATGCCCAACACCGGCGCAATCATCGGCGCGGTGATACGTCGCACGCATAATGCCTCGGCGTCTGAACTATTCAAGGCTTCCTGAGCTTCCTGAACGGTTGCCCGCGAGTTGATGTCCACAACGTCCAACCGCCGGCCGGGAATGTCCAACAGGTGGAGGATCGCAGCACTTCGGTTGGTATCGAGAAAGATCCGCAGATCGCTCGCGTTCAGGATACACCGAATGTCACCCGGGGCACTCTCGATGACAATCCAACGCGGAGCCTCTTCCATGGCTTTGAGCGCGCTGTCCCGCTCGCTCAGGAAAGACAGTCGTTGCAGTTCGCGATTCGTGATTGCCGTCACGCCCGCCCGCTGTAGATGTAAGGTAACCGGGCTGGGTGGGTATCGAAGACCAAGCGTATTGAGCATCGAAAGGAATACGGATTTCTGTTTGAACAAAGTGCTGCAGATCATCGTGGCAACAACGATCCTCAGCATGGCGGGTAGAATTACATTCGGATTTGCCGTGAGTTCGAGCACAGCCATCAATGCGGCGAGCGGTGCCTGCAGCACGGCGGCCATCATCGCCGACATGCCCAGCATCACGTAAAACCCGATCGAGATAGCCTCGTCAGGTTCGAGCATATTACCAACGATGCCGAGGATGCCCCCCACGGCGGCACCAATGACAAAGGTGGGACCTATGAGTCCTACAGGCAGGCCGAGACCCACCGCAGCTGCGCTGGCTACCGATTTCATGACGACGACGAGCAATAGAGTGGTTAGTCCCAGCTTGCCTAACATCGCGCCGTTGACGGTGTCATAGCCTATACCCATGACCTCCGGGGTATATATCGCGGCAATCCCGACGATGCTCCCGGCCAGTAAGGCGCGAAGAAGAAAGGCAAGTGGCCAAGGCGAGCGAACTGTTGTACCAGGGTTATGAAACCTGCGGCGATTGCGCCAATCAGTACCCCGCCACCGATGATGTACGGTATCTCCAGAAGTGAGCGCATGTGCAGGGGTGCCACCGTGAATGCCGGTTCATTCCCAAAAAAATAGTGAGTGAGCAGGGTCGAAGTCACCGAAGCGATGATGACCGGAATGAAACTACCGATGGTGTATTCCATCATCACCACTTCCATGGCGAAGATGACCCCGGCGATGGGTGTGTTGAATGATGCGCCAATCGCGGCGGCCGTTCCGCAGGCGACCAGAGTTCGAATACTGTTGTTGGGAAGCTCGAAAGCCTGGCCGAGAAGGCTCGAAGAGGCAGCACCGAGATGAATTGAAGGTCCCTCCCGGCCACCGGATTGTCCCGAGATCAACGCGATGATGCCACCAACAAACTGTATCACGGCGTTGCGAGCCGGCAGGTAACCCTGGTGGCGGCTCAACCGCTCCATGACGTGCACCACTCCCACCCGTTGGTCTGCCGGCGGGAGCCGGGTCATCAACGCGCCCACCAGCGCTGCACCGACAACCGGCAGGAGCAGACGTTTGAACATCGTCAGCTCTTCGAAAGATTCACTCCCATTGGGTAGTAACCAATGGCCGAGCACAAAATCGACAGAGGAGCGAAAAACCAGTATGACGAAGCCTGTGAAAAGCCCCGCTGCGATGGCGAGAATCGCCAACTGTGGTAAGGCATCTACATTGGCGAGCTGGCGCCGGAAAAAGTCCAGGGAGATTTGATGGCCGAGTATCTTCAGTGAGCCCTCCGGAATCCGGCAGACTGGCGTGGAATATTCCTCAACGAGCTACCTCGGTAGCTCATAGCAGTAACACGTCGGGTGTTCGATAGTTTGCCTTGTAACTGGTCGGCGATTCGTTTCGAATTGCCCGCTACACTTCTTGATGAATAGTCCAGCCTAGTGATAGGTCAAGCGAAGTCAGGCAGAGCGATATCTATGTTTGGAAGTTCCCGCCGTAGCCAGGAGCAAATGAGGGTCGTGCCTTACGAGCCGGGTAAGCGAGTGCTGAGGTTGGCATTGGCGGTTGTACTTGGGTTCATGATCGTGGCTGGCGGCTACCTGTTTGGCCTGGCCCAGTCTGGATTAGACCAGCGTTACGTCGCGGCTCTGGGTGAGATCGACCGAGCGAACGAAGCTCGGATCAATAAGCTCAATAGCGAGCTGATCGATGCCAACCTCGGCCGTGAGGTGAGCCACCAGGCCTCTCAAGAGTTGCGAAAGACCATCAAAAAGCTGCGTGACGAAGCGGCCGGGCTCAAAGAGGAAGTCACCTTCTATAAAAGCCTGATGGCGCCATCGAGCATGGAGCGGGGTCTGCATATCCAGCAGTTCGAGGTCACCCGGGGAGAACACCCCGGAGAGTTCTCCTATTACCTACTATTAACCCAGGTGGAGGCTCGGCGTAGTTGGATTCAAGGTGATGTGCGCTTGAATGTGCGGGGCACAATCCGCTATGAAGAAGACGGGGAGCAAAAAGATGACGAACTGGTGCTCTCGCTCACAGAAATAGCCGAAACTGATGCCTATCCTCTGAAATTCAGGTTTCGATACTTCCAGGGTCTATCTGGAACGATGACGTTGCCAAGTGGATTTACGCCACAAAGCGTGGTAATCACTGCATTACGCCGAGGTGGTAGTGCTATGAAGCGGGAGCAGACTTTCGATTGGGTCGTGCTGACGGATTGAGTTGGGAGAAAACAGGTGAGTTGGAGGTTAGAGATGAAAGGTAAGTCATCCAAGATGGACAAAGGGATTACCCTGGTTGCCGCGAATACCGAAATTGCTGGCGATGTGCACTTCCAGGATCAGCTGTATATCAACGGTCATGTCAAAGGCAACATATTTGCGGATGCCGATGGCGAGGCGACGGTGGTGGTTAGTGAAGAAGGCACTGTCAGCGGTGAGATTCGCGTTCCAAATGTCATCATCAACGGCAAGGTGGAAGGTAATATATATGCCATCGTCCACATGGAGCTTGCCCCGAAGGCGAAAGTGAAAGGCAACGTGTACTACAAGCTGATCGAAATGCAGCTTGGCGCCATGGTCGATGGGCAGCTCGTTCACGATGAAAAGCTTGGAACCCATTCCAAGAACGTCCATCCGTTGCGAACCGAAGGAATCGATCCCAAGGTGAGCAAACCCGTGTCGAATTCGAATAACCCCGGCTGATCCAGGTTCCTAACCGACTTGACCTGATTGAGTCGGATTCCGATAATCTCTCCTTCTGGAGCAACTGACGACGACCATGCAGTGTGACATAGCCTTCTCACAACGAGCCGCGCAGAAAGTTCAGCAGCTCATCGAAGTCGAAAACAACGATGCCCTGAAGCTCAGAGTATTCATCACGGGTGGTGGCTGCAGCGGTTTTTCTTATGGATTCACGTTCGATGAGGAAGTGGCGGAGGACGATGCGGTCGTTGAACGTCAAGGCGTGACGATGCTGGTCGATGCGTTGAGTTATCAATATCTACTCGGTGCCGAGGTGGATTACCGTGAGGGGCTGCAAGGGTCCCAGTTTGTGGTCAACAACCCGAATGCGTCGGCTACTTGTGGATGCGGTAACTCTTTCGCGATATAGGCAATCCCTCAGGGTTGATAGATCCCTCCGAGAATACGATATCCCCGTGCCCCGGTAACGGAGGGATCATTTCCTGGCAGCGCGTTGAGCGTCTGGTGAGCTAACCAGGCGAAAGCGGCAGCTTCGAGGCCGTCGCCATCGATACCATGTTCATCGGTAGTCTCCACCCGATGTGGTGTGAGACTGCGTAATCGTTCTAACAAGTGGGTGTTGTGGCGACCGCCGCCGCAGACGAGGATTCGCTGACAGTTTGCTACCCAGGTTGCCAGCGCCGTTGCGATCGTCTGAGCGGTAAATTCAGTGAGCGTAGCCTGGGTGTCCTCGACAGTCACGTTGTGTCGTTTGAGATAGGGCTCGAGCCAGGCGAGGTTGTAGTGTTCACGGCCGGTGCTTTTAGGGGGCGCCTTGCCGAGATACTCGTCCTTCAGCAGATCATTCAATAGAGTGCGATGTACCTTGCCGGAAGCCCCCCAGGCGCCGAACGCATCGTATGACGTTTGCTTGTGACGATATATCCACGCGTCCAGCAGCGCTCCTCCTGGACCGGTGTCGAAACCCCGGATGTTCTCGGTCGTGTCTGCAGGCAGTACGGTCACGTTTGCGATGCCGCCAATGTTGAGCACAACCCGGGTCTCGGACGCATCCCTGAAAAGCACGTTGTGAAAGGGGGGCACAAGCGGGGCGGCCTCGCCTCCGGCGGCCATGTCACGGCGACGAAAATCGGCGATGGTGGTGATCCCGGTGATCTCGACAATTCGATTGGGATCACCAATCTGCAGCGTGAACGGCGATACGCCTTCAGGACGGTGGCGAATGGTTTGACCATGACACCCGATCGCGGCCACCCGATCGTTGCCAATACCCTCATCCGCGAGCAGCGTGTTGACGGCGTGTCCAACTGCATCGCCGAGGGCTGCATCGGCGCCGCCAAGTTCATCGATGTTGTCTTGACCAGGTTGCCCAAGCGCTAAGAGGGTTGCCTGGAGTTCGCTCGAAAGTGGTGCGGTGCGTGTTGCAAGGATGTTAATGGGGGTGGCGATTTCGCCTATTTTGAGGATAGCAAGATCGATGCCGTCAACACTCGTGCCGGAGATAGCGCCGACAAAAACGTTTTTGCTCACTGGAGCAGGGCGAGTTGGATTTGCTGCTTGTAGTTGCTCAGTAGCACGAACAGGGGTTGGGTGAGCTTGGAGAAACGCTCGAATTCTTCTTTTGGAATTGGTTCGGCCTCCGGGAGTTTGACGGTACGCGGATTCTGGTGCACGCCGTTTACCAGGAACTCGTAGTGCAGATGGGAGCCTGTGGCCCATCCGGTTGCGCCAACATAGCCGATGGTTTGCCCCTGCTTGACCTTACTCCCTCGACGAACGCCCCGGCCGAACTTGGAAAGATGCAGGTACTTGGTGACGAACTGTTCACCGAGTTGCAGGACAATGTAATTCCCGTTTGCTTCCGTGCGGCCGGCTCGAGTTACCTTACCGTCTCCTGAAGCGAGAATCGGGGTTCCGTTGGGTGCGGAGTAATCGATACCCCGGTGGGGCATGGAACGTTTCCAGAGGGGATGAAGTCGGCGCAGATTGAAGTTGGAACTGATTCTCGAGAATTCGACGGGAGCCCGCAGGAAAGCCTTGCGCATGCTGTCACCGTTCGGACCGTAATAGTCGTCGTCACCTTGTACGTCGGTATAGAGAACGGCCCGGTAGCTGTCACCCTGGTTAACGAATTCTGCGGCGAGGATTTCTCCATAGCCGATGAACTCATTGTCGAGATACAACTCCTCCAATAACAGGTAAAACTCGTCGCCACTGCGGATTTCGAGAACGAAGTCGATATCCCACTGGAATATCTGTGCGAGACGCATGGTGAGCCCATCATCGAGTCCGGCGCGCTGGCTGGCGACGAACAGGCTATGGTTTATGGTTGCGTGTTTGTAGGCGGTCATACGTTCCGGCTTTTTGGTCACTTCATACCCGACGAACGAATCCCCCACCCGTTTGAATTCCAGCGTTTCCAGAGGTCCTGGAGAATAGACGAGCTTGACCAGGGTGTTGTCGTCGGTGAGGCTGAAAACGAAGGCATGACCAGGGAAGATGCGTTTGAGGCGCGGTCCATAGGGCTTACTTGCAAGCAGCTTCTGTAGCTCTTTCGCAGCGATTCCCTCCCGCTTGAAGATATTCGCCAGGTTGTCGCCCGGCTTTACCTCGGTGTGTCTTTCCTGCAGAACCTGGGCTTCAGGCAATTCTGTTGCGATCGCAGGATTTGCAGTGACCAGCGTTTTGTACGCGGCGACATCGGTTGCCGGAAGTGTCGCGAACTCCAGTAGAACGGACTCGGTGGTGAAGCGGTCATTGACATCGTCGTCGGTGAACTTGGAGACGACAAACGAAAATAGCCCCAGGGTCAACGCGCCGGCCAACAGAAGATGCGCTTTGGGAAACTGATTGGGTTTCACTTGTGGCTTTAGTGTCCTACCTAAAACTTGTTCTAAAACTGATGCTTACAGCAACTTTATTAAGTCTGTCTAAGCTGGCGGCCTAGTATATGTATTTCATGGTCATTGAAAACCCTAGTTCGTCCGGTGGAAATTGGCCACCGATAGGACCGAACTATCCGAACGACCTAAGTATTTGCCACGGGGCGATGGTAAGGTGCCGGTTTTTTAGGCCACGGTGCCAGGCTCGATATGGGACGCACGTTGATTCAGGAGTTGGAGGGCCGCGGTCTCGTCGCACAGGTGTCGGATAAGCCAGGATTGAGCAAACACCTCGAAACCGGCTCACGAACTCTGTACTGCGGTTTCGATCCGACGGCGGACAGCCTGCACATAGGCAACCTGGTGCCGTTGCTGACCTTGCGAAGGTTTCAGAGTTTTGGTCATCGACCCATTTTGCTTTTAGGGGGTGCCACGGGGCTCATCGGGGATCCATCGGGTCGCGCTGACGAACGTGGCCTCAACGAAAATGATGTGGTGGCGGGTTGGGTAGAACGCATTCGTTCTCAGGTTGAAGGGCTCATCGACTTCGAAGGCAACAATGCTGCAGTCATGACCAACAATCTCGATTGGACGCAAGCGCTGAGCGTAATCGATTTTCTGCGAGATGTTGGTAAACACTTTTCGGTGAACGCGATGATCCAGCGGGATTCGGTGCGAACCCGGATAGAACGGGATGGTGAGGGAATCTCGTTCACCGAATTCAGCTATGTACTGTTGCAAGCAATGGACTATGCGGAACTCGCCAAAAGATACGATTGCACGGTGCAGATCGGCGGCAGCGACCAGTGGGGCAATATCGTTTCCGGCATGGATTTAGTACGGCGCAAGTCCGTGGGACAAGCGTCTGCGGAAGTGTTCGCCATGACGGTACCGCTCATCACCAAAGCCGACGGAACGAAATTTGGCAAGACGGCATCGGGTGCCGTCTGGTTGGATGAGGCCAGAACCTCGCCGTACAGCTTCTATCAGTTCTGGCTCAACACAGCCGATTCGGACGTGATTCACTTTCTCAAGGTATTTACCTTCGTATCCCTGGAAGACATTAGTGATTTGGCAGCAAGCCTTGCCCAATCGCCGGAACAACGCCTTTCACAACGCCGCCTGGCCGAAGAAGTCACCAGGCTGGTGCATGGGGCTGGGGCAGTGGAATCGGCCCAGCGGATCACAGACTGTCTTTTCCAGGGCGAGTTGACGGCGTTGACGGAATCGGATCTGGATCAACTTCGCCAGGACGGCATGGGCTGTACGGTGCTCGCAGCCTCGGCTATCGGTCTTCTCACAGCCATGGTGGACGCCGACCTCGCGCCTTCGCGCGGCGCCGCTCGCAAGCTCGTGCAGAATAATGGCTTGCGGGTCAATGGCATTGTGCAAACCGATCAGGATCGTGAACTGGATTGGCAGGACGCTCTATATGGTAACTACTACCTGCTTCGACGAGGAAAGAAAAACTGGCACCTGCTGGTACGTGACAAGGACCGTTCAGAGCTGCCAGAAAGTGCTTAACTTGAATCGAAACAGGGTGGAATTCCGCGACGATTTGGTGAGATTTGAGGCGCAGGAATTACCTCGGACAAATCGCTTGCGCCGCTATGTGCCCTGCGTATAATACGCACCCCTTGCCCCGGGGCCTCGGTTCCGACGGCCGCTCTTTAACAAAGAAAATTACTGAACAAGCCATTCGTGTGGGTGCTTGTAGTTCATTGTTGGATGCGTGCAAAGCGCGTCATTCAACGCACGTCGAACTCTCCCGTTGCGTTCGTTAAGCCGGCGCAACTCATAAGGGATGAGTAAGAGGTGTTGATGGATACGAGCCGAGCACGTTGATTCATTGAGCAACTTTGATTAATTCGTCTACGAATTTTTTCTGGCTGACAGTCGGATTTTTTCTGGCTGGCAAATAGAGAAAAGGACAAGACGAGATACGATATAAACTGAAGAGTTTGATCATGGCTCAGATTGAACGTTGGCGGCAGGCTTAACCCATGCAAGTCGAACGAGAAAGCACCTTCGGGTGTGAGTAAAGTGGCGGACGGGTGAGTAACGCGTAGGAATCTACCCAGTAGTAGGGGATAACCCGAGGAAACTCGGACTAATACCGTATACGTTCCTGGTAAAACAGGAAGAAAGAGGGCCTCTATTCATAAGCTCTCGCTATCGGAGGAGCCTGCGTTGGATTAGCTTGTTGGTGAGGTAAAGGCTCACCAAGGCTACGATCTATAGCTGGTCTGAGAGGACGATCAGCCACACTGGAACTGAGACACGGTCCAGACTCCTACGGGAGGCAGCAGGGGGGAATCTTGGTCAATGGGGGCAACCCTGAACCAGCCATGCCGCGTGTGTGAAGAAGGCCTTCGGGTTGTAAAGCACTTTCAGTAGCGAAGAAAAGCTTAGGGTTAATACCCCTAGGTCTTGACGTTAACTACAGAAGAAGGACCGGCTAACTCCGTGCCAGCAGCCGCGGTAATACGGAGGGTCCGAACGTTAATCGGAATTACTGGGCGTAAAGCGCGCGTAGGCGGTTCGGTAAGTGGGATGTGAAAGCCCCGGGCTCAACCTGGGAATTGCATTCCAAACTGCCGGACTAGAGTATGGTAGAGGGAGGTAGAATTTCCTGTGTAGCGGTGAAATGCGTAGATATAGGAAGGAATACCAGTGGCGAAGGCGGCCTCCTGGACTGATACTGACGCTGAGGTGCGAAAGCGTGGGGAGCAAACAGGATTAGATACCCTGGTAGTCCACGCCGTAAACGATGAGAACTAGCCGTTGGGTCCCTTGAGGGTTTAGTGGCGCAGCTAACGCGATAAGTTCTCCGCCTGGGGAGTACGGCCGCAAGGCTAAAACTCAAATGAATT